>Ga0209287_10001269_pt1 | contig 12894 bp, 11 predicted proteins | sample PPLLak3cmMay2015_2_FD_187255 | JGI IMG/M metagenome (GOLD analysis project Ga0209287, IMG submission 187255) | Freshwater sediment microbial communities from Prairie Pothole Lake near Jamestown, North Dakota, USA - PPLs Lake P8 Core (1) Depth... | ecosystem: Environmental > Aquatic > Freshwater... | reverse complement strand
TAGGTCGAGCCGCCGCCGATGACTGTGATTTTCATTGCAAACCTCTTTTGTATGATTCGTTGAATGACCTGGCGGCATCCTCCCAAATATCATCTGGTACAAAGGGAGAATCCGGATAACCTGCTTCTGCGGCTTGTTGGTATGCATATTCAACAAAACGCGGCAATGTATTTTTCCCTGATTCGATGTCGTGCAGCCAACGTTCGGCAAAAGCGCCGCCTTCCTCCAGCAGGCCTGTTTCTTCAAATGCTTTTCTAGCCAGTTCCGTATCGTAGTGATGCTCTCTTAATTCTACTCTCCACTGCCCCTCTTCCCATGAAAGGATGGCATAGCTACCGCCTGTTCTTCCGGTCAATGTAGCACAAATGGACCCGGGATTTAGCGCCAGAGAACCATTGCGCCGCATTTGCCAGGGAATGTGGGTGTGCCCAAGAACTAAAACAGGTTCTGGAACAGATTCAATGGCGAGGTCCAGGATGGATATATCTTTGTCGGGATACACCAATTCAGACACATTACGCGGTGAACCATGAACAACGTGGATGGGTTCTGTATCTGGGATATTTATCGTTCTCTGTTCAGGAAGGGCTCCTATGATACTCAGAGTATTTTTATCCATTCGCCGGTAATTCCAAAGCATGAAAGACCATTGCCGAGCCGTATACCACCAATCGGGAGCCTCCCCACGAGCAAATTGTAAGATGTAGTTCTCGTTATTGCCTCGAATCATCCAGGTATTGAATTCACGAAGCCGGTTTATCACTTCAACGGGGTTTGGTCCGGCCACCATGTCGCCTGCAACGATGATCCCTTTTACATTTTCTTTCGCAATCTCTTCCAGTGCTGTATCCAATGCGGGTAACATTCCATGGATGTCGGCAATGACAGCAAGGCGCAACATTTAATTGATCTCCACAACGTTCCCTGTCGCTGCACTTTCATACGCAGCATCCACCACTTTCGTGTTTATCCATCCCTCCATACCGCCGGGAAACGGCTTCTGGCCAGAATGGATGCACTCGATGAAATACGCCATCTGGGCGTCATACATGGATTGTGGGCAGTGTTCTGGGCGGGGAAAAGGCAGGCCCGAATCGATGATATCCAGTTTCCCCTCTTGGATATTGGGCAATTCCAATTTCGTTGGGAAAAGTTGCCCGAAGCCCTGTGTGCCGTAGAGCTGGGTGGCCGCTTCAGGCCCATCCGAATGCGGCTGCCACCAGCCGGATTCGATGTAGGATGTGGCGCCATTATCCCAGTTGACGAGGATCACGCCGGTATCATCCACATCGAAATCCTTGTAGTAGGTGCCGATCTTTGCATACACGGAAACCGGCTGCGGATCACCGAGCAGGAAGCGGGCTGTATCCAGGGCGTGGATGCCCATGTCGGCCATTGCCCCGCCGCCGGCCAACTCCTTCTGCGTGAACCAGCCCGCAGGCCCCCAGTGGGTGTGTACGCCGTATCCCTTCGTGCGGATGATCTTCCCGAGTTTCGGTGCTTGTCCCTTGAGCCACAGCACATCTTCATCGAAGCGCCAGCAGTGCGCCACCATCAGTACCGCGCCGGAGCTTTCCGCTGCTGCGCACATCCGCTCCGCCTCGGCAGCGTCCATGGCCATCGGTTTCTCCACCATCACATGAACGCCAGCATTCAAGGCGGCGATGGTCTGTGGGGCATGCAGGAAGTTGGGCGTGCAGATCACCAGCGCATCCACGCCGCCCTCAGCCAGCAATTCATCCACGGATGTGTAGCAGCACTTCACCCCGAATTTCTCCGAAAAGGCATTCGACTTGTCTGAAAACTTCTCTACAACGGCCACCAATTCGACATTGGGCTGGTTTTGAGCTGCCTGGGCGTGAATATGGGCGATATAGCCGGCTCCCGTGAAAGCGATTTTTATAGTCATAGATTCTCCAATTCGTGGGCAATCCCATATGGCAGGTTATGCTTGTTGACATAGCCGGGCAGGTCATGCAATGTCTGCTGAATGATCTTTGGGGGGATGCGATCGAGTGGGATGTGGCAGGCTTTCAGCGCGGCTTCAAGCGGATCTGTATCCTGCCCCTGCAAGCGGGCCATGATCCTGATTCCCGGCCCGACCAGGTCGCCGTGAGGCCAGCCAGGGCCGGTCAGGTTTTCGGCGCAGTAAGCAAAGTAATGTTCGCTGCCTTCTTCCGGGCGGGCATGACCGATCTGGTTGCAAAGCTGCACTTCCATGGCCAGGCAGTCGTACAGCGTCTTCAGGCCATCCCTGTCGCCGCGTCCGGCGGCTTCAGCGCAATCCAGCGCACCATGCAGGATGCTTTGGGCATTCTCGTAGACCCATGATATGAATTCCATCCCGGGCGGATTCTTGCCCTGTTCGTGAGCGAACTTCCAATCCCAGCAGCCGGCGGCGATGGAAAGCACGTCTGTGATCCCTGCGGCGCGGATCCATTCCGGGGCCGCGGCGATCACATCCAGGTCGAGGATCAGGGTTTCGGGCGGCTTGGTTTCGATGTAGTACACGCATCCATCCCGCCGAATGCCTGAAGCTGATGTAAGGAATGCATCCACGGATAGGGCAGTCGGCAGCATCACCAGTGGCAGGCCAAGTCTGGCGGCCATGTATTTGGCGGCATCTGCCACAAGTCCGCCGCCGACAGAATAGACCACTTGTGCGGGAGCTTGCTCCCGCATTTTCGGCAGCAAGCCGCCGGAGTCCAAAAGTTTGTCCCAATGCTCGGTCGTCGCTTCCGTCGCTTCGAGCGCGAAGGCAATATTCAGCCCGCGCAAAGAATCTTTCACGGCGTTCCAGGCAGGTGCAGAGGTGACAAGCAGGACATTCCTTTTCTCGTCAATTTCCGAGAAGGACATCAGGTGGGTAACGGGGAGATTCCAAATGGTGTTCATCAACCTGCTACTTTCCAACATGCAAACGCGAGAACGTTACTTCCAAAACTGCGGCAGGTACTCCTTGTACTCGGCCAGGTATGCATCCAGCACCTGTTTGGCGGTTTCGAAGTCGGTGATGACCGGGTCCAACAACAGGCATTGCAGGGCTTTTTGGCGGTCGCCCTCCACAGCCGCGTCCACGCACAACTGTGCAACGGTTGCTTCGCGCCGCAGGAGTTCCGCCACTGGTTCGGGGAACGCACCCATGTGGACCGGGTGAAGGCCATCGCCATCAACCACCACGGGTGTTTCAACGGTACAGTTGGGCGGCAGGTTGGCAATCTGCCCCTCGTTGCGAAGGTTCGCCGCGAGATGATAATGCGTACTGGCGCCAGCTATGTTTTCGATCATTTCCAGTGCGCCCTCGGAATCGGTGTCTTCCAGCCCGGAGATCGTCATCTCGCCATCTGCCATGCTTTTCAGGCGTTCGTGTTCGAACTCGCGGATGGCGGCGTTCAGATCCCAATCGTAGAGGCGGAGGTTATATTTCACCCAAGGTCTGGTGACCGGGTCGCTGACCCAGGGCAGGTACTCGCACAGGTGCGTATCACCAGGAACGGGGAACAAACCGAAGGCCTCGAAGACGCGGCGGGTAAGTGGTTCGAATGCCGGGTCGAGTTCGAAGAAGCGTTTCCGGAAGAGCGGGTAAAGATCTTCGCCGGTCTGCCGGTCGCGGATGGATATGATCCACGAGAAATGGTTCAGCCCGGCGGCGCGGATGTCCAGCCGCGGCACGGCCTGGCGTTTTACCTGGTCGTGCAGGGCATACTGGGATGGGTGGGCGTGCATCCCCTCGATGCCTTCAGGGATCTCGAAGCCCAGGTATTTGCCCAGTGCGAAGCCAACCATGACATACGCAATGAAAATCTGGTGGCACAACCCGACCGACCGGATCTTGCTGTGCCGGTTGACCGTATCGCAGATGCGGATCATCGGGTTGGTGAAATTGATGAACCATGCATCCGGGCAGGCTCGTTCCATATCATGGGCAATTTCCATTACCGGGCCGATGTTGCGGGCGGCATGGGCAAACCCGCCGGGACCGCCGTTTTCCGCATACGGCTGCCGGACCCCGAACCGGAGCGGGATTTCGAAATCCTTCCGCCATAATCCTTCGCGCGCCCCCACTTCGATGGCCGAAACAACGAACTTTGTTTGGCTATCGAGAGCTTCCCTGTGTTTCGTGTAGGCATTAATGGTGATGCCAGAATCCCATTCCCGGTTGAGCCGTTCTGCCAAGCGTTTGACGGTATCCAGTGTATCGGCATTGCGATCCACCAGTGCCAGGGTCGAGCCGCGCAACTTCCTGGAACGCATCAGGGCCGAGAGGGTGTTTTCGCCGAACGAGGCGCTGCCAGCGCCGATGACGACGATCTTTGTAGGAAGTGTCATGTTAGTGCTCCTGTTTCAGATTTCAGTGGCGGGTGAGGTCATTCGCTGACTTCGTTTTTCCGTATCACTTCCGCATACCATTCTCCCGAATCCTTGATGGTGCGCTTCTGGTTCTCGTAATCCACGCGGATAAGGCCGAAGCGCTTGGTGAAGCCGTGTCCCCATTCGAAGTTATCGAGCAGCGACCAGACGAAGTAGCCGCGTACATCCACGCCATCCTGCATGGCAAGGCGGGTCTGGATGAAGTGCTGGCGGAGATAATCCAGGCGGCGCTCATCGTGGATTTTACCATCCGGGGTCACTGCATCCTTGAAGGCCGCGCCGTTCTCGGTGATGTAGATCGGCGGCAGCTTGTACTCATTGCTGATCTTGTTGAGCAGTCGGCGCAGGGCGGGCGCGCACACTTCCCAGCCCATCTCGGTGTATTCTGAGCCGGGCACGGGGGAGATATTGCCCTCGGCGCTGACCAGGTTGCGGGAATAGAAGTTCAAGCCCAGGTAATCCAATCGCTGGGAGATGAGCGCCATATCGCCGTCTTTGATCTTGGGCATGTTATCGCCCAGCAGGTCAAAAGTTTGTGGCGGGTAGTGGCCTTTGAAAATGGCATCCAGGAAGAGCGGCTCGTTGCGGTTCCAGGCGGTCTGCGCTGCGTCGATGTCAGCCGGATCGTCAGAGGCAGGGTCAGCCATCCATTGGTTGAGAACGATGCCGTATTTCAGGTGCGGCGCGATGCCGCGCATGGCCTGCACGGCCAGTCCGTGTGCCAGCATAAGATGATGCCCAACCTGGTAGGCTGATTTGGGATCCTGGATACCGGGGGCGTGTTCGCCGAACAGGTAGCCGTCGAAAATGACCACGCCGGGCTCATTGAAGGTTGTCCAGTATTTCACCCGGTCGCCCAGGCGCTTGACCATCAGGGCGGCGTAATCGGCAAAGGTGAAGGCCACATCCCGGTTTGTCCAACCACCTTTTTCGTGTAGTGAATATGGCAAATCCCAGTGATAAAGGGTCAGGAAGGGTTCGATATTGGCAGCGCACAGGGCGTCCACGAGGCGGTCATAGAAATCCAGGCCGGGGGCATTGATCCGCCCGCGACCAGCAGGCAGGACACGCGTCCAAGCGGTGCTGAAGCGGTAGGCTTTGAGTCCCAGGCGGCGCATCAGGTCGATGTCTTCCTGGTAACAATGGTAGTGGTCGCAAGCAACGTCGCCTGTTGATCCGTCTTCGATCTTGCCGGGCGTATGGCTGAAGCGATCCCAGATGGATTCTCCCTTGCCATCTTCGATCCAGGCGCCTTCGACCTGGTAGGATGCGGTTGCCGCGCCCCAGAGAAAATTATGGGGGAACTTATAGGTTGTCATAAGTATGTTCTCCGTCTTGTCCTGTGTCAAGTTTCATATACCAAAGGTTATGTGTCAAGTGTTATGTATCATGATGTAAAGTGCCGTTTGAGTATTTTGATGAATGGTGATCGGGTTGGCAACTCAGAGCGTATATCTTTCTCATATTGCCGAGAATAAAATAGAGCTGTCCTGATGGACAGCCCTATCTTCACTTGTTATTTTCTGAAAGAGTTTATTCCCCGCGGCTGCCGGGTTCCTTGGCAGGAGACCACTCGGACCACTTGTCTGTGGAGGGATGGATGGTCAGGTTGCTTTGCGGGCCGCCCTTCCAGAAAACCTGGAGTACATTGGGGTTGCCATCGCGGGTGGATGTGAAGGCGATGTTGGTTCCGCCGCAATCCCAGGTGGGGGAGCTATCCGGGCCCTCGAAATCAGTCAGGCGATATTCCTTTCCATCGCGCATGTCGAAGGTGTAGATATCCAGGTTGCCATTGCGGGTGGACTGATAGGCAATGCGCTCGCCTTCCGGAGACCAGGTGTGGTTGCCGGTATCACCATCGCCGAATGTGATTTGCAGGATCTCGCGGGTTTCCACAGTGATCACATACAGGTTCCAGATGCCATCCTCCAGGTTGGAGAGGTAGGCAATGTATTTGCCATTGGGTGACCAGGCCGGGAAGATGTCATCGGCATCAGTTGCAACCAGTTGGAACTCGTTACCGGTGGTGGTGTCGAGCAGGTAGAGGTCCCAGTTGCCGTTGCGATTTGACTGGAAGACGATCCATCGCAGATCGGGGGAATAGAACGGATTGACATCATCGGCGGGATCGCTGGTGAGCTGTTGTTCCGCACCTGTGGCCATGTTGATGGTGAAGATATCCCAGTTGCCGTTGCGGTCAGACTGGAAGGCGACGGTTTTGTTGTCGGGTCCGAACATGGGGTTGATGTTGTTGGATGTTGTACTGGTCAACCGTGCAGGAGTACCGCCATTTGAGCCGGTCAGGTAGAGTTCGATATTGCCGTCGCGGTTGGATTGGAAAACAACATAAGCATCGTTCGGGGAGCGGCTGGGGCGACAATCGGTGGCGTCCGATTGTGAAAGGTTGGTCAGTTTGGCGTCCGGGGAGCCTTCTGTGCCATCAAGGCGGTAGACTTCCAGGTTCTGATCGCGGAAGGTGTGGAAGAGCAGCCACTGCGGGCAGTCGGCCGGGGGTGGAGGCGGAGGGGTGATAACAATATTCACCGGGCAGCCCGTCTCTGGCATGGGGATGATATCCTTCTCGTGGCCTTCGTGGCCGGTTTTACCGGCAGCATCGAGTGTAACAGTTTCTTCGATGTAGCCATTTTCTTCGCCAGTGTAGTGACAGAGTGTGACTTTCTTGGATTCAGGGGTATTGGTTGGCGTAGGTTTCTCTTGTGATGGTGTGTTGGTCGGCGTGGGTTTATCTTGAGTCTTGGGCGTAGTGGTAGGGTTTGATGTATTAGTCGGTTTAGGAGTGTTGGATGGTTTGGGAGTCTTGCTTGGCTCAGGTGTAGATGTAGGTGTATTAGTTGGTTTAGGTGTATCCGTTGGCTCCAGTGTGTCTGTTGGCTTTGGTGTGCTTGTCGGTATAGGTGTGTCAGTGGGCGGCACCTTGGTGTAGTAGAACTCAAAGTGACTGGGATCCTTGCAGGTTCTGGATGTCTCCAGTCTTGTCCATGTGACCGTGTTACCACTTACGTTGACATTCCAGCAGGAAGCCAATGGGCTGGAAGTATTATTGCTACCTTGGCTATATACAATATCCTCGGTTCCTGCCTTGATGACGAATGTGTCGATCGGACCAGCAGTGGTATAACTTCCGGAATCGGCACCGCCCAAATCATCGCAGTAAAGGGTGTCGCCATCCTGGTTTTCGTGGGAACAATCAGAACCACCTCCACCTGCACCGCCGCCCAGATCAAGTGGACCGCAGGCAGCTAGCAGGATGGATGTAACCAGTATGACGAAGAGAGGGAACAGAGTTTTTTTCATTTCTTTCTCCTTCGAGAGTTATGGATGATGATCCAGGTGATTAAACCAAGGATCAGGAGGATTATGCCTACGAGAGCCGCTAGCGGGGATATTTCAGCGGCTGAGCCTTGGAGATTGCCATAAATATCAGGTATGAGAAAAACTGTCGATAGTCCGGCTATGACAAGAACAGTTGCAAAACTCAATATATAGATTTGTTGGTTTTTCTTTTTTGCTTGCCGATTTGTTCTTTCGCCAGGCCCACTTCTTCTCCATTCAGAGGCTAAGCGGATTTGGATGCGCCGGGTCATCTCCTGGCTGGGAGGAGCAGGCTTGAGATATTTTTGTAACAGGTGTACAGTTCCTTCCAAATCCTTCTGAATATTCTTTTTCACAGGAGCATTTGTGGCAGGCTCCACCCCGTCGAGGAGTGCGTCGACATATGCGGCCAGGGCATCATCTGGCGAATTAGCGCCGCGTTTCATAATTGCTCTCCATTTTTGACCTGTTTGTGCAATGCCTCCATCGCACGGCGGAAAAGTGATTTCGTTGCTTCCACTGACTGGCCTATTATTCTGGCAATCTCATTAAACTGGAATCCATCGGAGAATCTCAGGAGGAGAATCTCTTGATAGCGGACAGGCAGTTTTCGAAAGGATTGGCGCAGCATGATCGCTTCTTCACTTTCATTTTGATGTTGAGGCGCAGGCAGGTTTTCATCCAGTTCGGTTTCGATGTGACGGTGAGGTCGGCGGCGGTAATAATCGGCGATCTGGCGGGTAGTCAACGTGCGCAGCCAAGTGCCAAAACGGGCCTCGCCCCTGAAAGAGTGTATGGATTTGATCACTGCCATGAATACTTCTTGTGTCACATCTTCGATATCCTGTTCCGGTATGCTGAATCGGACTCGGTTATAAACCTTCGGCAAGTATCGTTCGTAGAGCAACGTAAATGCTTCCAATGAACCTTGTTTCGCTTTTTGGATGAGTTCTTCTTCGCTCGGTGGAATGTGAACGGTCATCTTTTGTAGCCTATTGATATAGTCGTATTTGGATCTTGAAAAGGGTTGTTTTTTGAGAGTGGAATTGCCTATTGACAATCCCAACTTCTAATGTATCATAAATTAGATTTATCTATCATGACAAATAGGTGGCTCTCTGGGAGTTGCCGTGATGGATGGAAAGATATCGGGGGTATGGGGCGGGCGGAGCCCGCCCCATACCCAATTTCCTTCCTCTTCCGGCGATTCCCAAAGAACCAAATAAGTAATGAAAGATAAGGAGAACTTTCATGAAAAACAAAAGGGCTTTCATTTTGACTCTTGGCATTTTACTGATGTTGGCTGTACTCGCGGCTTGTGGCCCTAAGACTGCCGATACTGGAGGTGAAACGCCAGATGTATCGGAACCAGCATCGGAAATCCCATCCACACAGATCTCCCCTTCGGGTAATTCTTGGCTGCTTGATCGGGCGATCATCCTGGATCCAGCGCAGTTATCGGACGATGATGCCTTGGAAGTGTGCGGATTGCTTTATGATGGGTTGGTTGATCTGGATGCTTCTGGCAATCCGATCCCCAGCCTGGCAATCGATTGGACTGTTTCGGATGATGAATTGGATTATATTTTCAAACTTCGCCCCAATGTCACGTTTTCGAGCGGAACCCTTTTTAACGCTGATGCTGTACTGGCTAATTTCAATCGCTGGTTTGACCCAGCCAGCCCATTGCGGGGTGAAGGTGAATATACCGGCTGGGTGGAGTACTTCCTGGGCTTTAAAGGCGAATTAGGCGCAAATGAAATCCCTGTTTCACAATTCGATGGCATCGAGAAGGTGGACGATCTGACTGTTTTGATCCACCTGAATCGACCGGAGCCCAGCCTGCTGGGCTACCTGGCGCAGCCGTATTTCTATCTGGTTGACCCCGTGGTGTTGGCTACCGAGGGATCAAGCTATGGCACCCAGGTTGGTTCTGTCTCTGGTGCCGGGGTTTACATTCTGACTGCCTGGGATGAGAATGGTCTGACCTTATCACCTTCCTCTACATACTGGGGCGAGAAAGCTACCGAAGAGGTCAAAACCGGTTGGCGTTAGAAATTGTCAACAACAAAGTGGGTGCGGATTAGCAGTTGTCCGCACCCACTTTGTTTAATGCGACCAGGTTATTTCGCCATCTGTACCAGGGATTCCAGGGGTAATGGACACAGTCTCGGTTCCATCTATCCGGATGCGATATAGATCGGGATCCCCATGCCGGTTACTTTGGAAGCCGATATATTTCCCATCTGGCGACCAGGTTGGTTGTTTATCGTCTGCTGTACCCTGTGTGAGTGTCGAAATGGATAATGTTCCCAGTTGCACGATGAAAATATTATAACCATCGCCATTTGCATTAGAACTGAAAGCGATCTGTGTACCATCCGGCGACCAGGCCATATCCATATCTTCCGCAGTACCGTGGGTGATATTGGTTAGATTGCTGCCGTCGATATTGATGATGCAGATGTGCGGAATCCCATTGGCCCAGGAACGAAAGGCGATCCGCTGGCCATCCGGTGACCAGACCGGATCCGAATCGGGAGCAACATCAGTTGTCAGTTGAGTTAATCCACTACCATCAGGTCGGATCAAATAGATATCTGTATTTCCATTGCGGTTGGTGACAAAAGCAATCCAGCTCCCATCCGGTGACCAGGATGGGGCGCTATCAGCGTTAGGATCATCCATCAACTTGAGGAGATAAGTCCCATCCAGGTTGGTGATATAGATGTCCCAATTCTGGCCGCGATAGGATTCGAAGGCGATGTAGCTTCCATCCGGAGACCAGGTGGGGGTGGAATCTTTTGCTGGATGGTTCGTAATCTGGCGCAGGCCGGATCCATCCGGATTCATAACATAGATATTCCAATCATCGCCCCGGTTGGATGTAAATGCAAGCAGGTTATTGTCGGGCGACCAGACAGGATTACGATCTTCTGCAGGGTGATTGGTTAATCGGTTTTGCGTCATTCCATCTGGTGATGTTACATAGATTTCAGAGTTACCATCCCTTTGGGAAGCAAAAGCAATCCACCCACTTGGTGCAGGATAAGGTGTTGCGGAGGGTATGATTATTGATGGCAGGACATCAGGTGTCGGGGAAGCGGTTGGGGTTGGAGGATCATCCACATCCCCGGCAGCTCCGGATAGATCCGGCGTTGGCATGTTAAACTGGCAAGCCGCCAGGATAACTGCCAGCAAAGAAACGGGTATTACTATCTTTGGGATTCTCGTGTGTTTTCTTGTCATTGTTTTTTTGCCTTCAATAACTTAGTTGTGAAATTCGAGCAAAAAGGGTTGTTCCTTACAAAAACAACGGTTTATAATTCAGCGAGAGGTCATCATGCGAAAACGCAATATGGTTCAACCTACCTATCCAGGCTTCCTTGCGATCCATACATTGGCTAATCTCTTTGGTGTAGCTTTGGCCCTATTCTACTTCGCCAATCTCCAATCCTTTGATGCATACCCTCTGGTATCCAGTGGCCTTCGGATGATTCTGGCCGGATTCCTTGCACTGGTTCTCTTCATCCTGGGGCTTGTTCTTTGTTATCGCTGGATGGCTCCATTATGGAATTGGTATCGGGCTGCACGGGCTAATTCGCCTGAATCAGCAGCACCGGGGGGGATACAGATAAAGGCACTCAAGCTCCCCATGCATATGGCAAAGATCAATTTGCTGACCTGGCTTCTTGGAGGTCTGATATTGGGGGTTTTGAATATGTTTGATCCCGATTTCAGGCATTTATCGATCGGCGATTTTCTGGAAGTATTCATCGGCACAGCCATCCTGTCTGGACCGGTAACGGCTGCATTCGTGTACTTTATGGCTGAACGTTCCTGGCGTACGGCGATCCCCTTGTTTTTTGTTGGCTCAGACCCAACACAAGTACCGACCCCCCAATTGCGGGTCCGGAAGCGCGTGCTGGTTCTGTTTATTTTGGGTACGTTACCTCTGATCCTTCTATCAATCCTTGCCTATGACCTGATTGTATCCGATCTTGATCCTGTCCCGTTATTGGCGCGCCTTCTCCTGCTGGTGCTGACCCTGGGCGGGGGAGGCGTTGTACTGGCAGCGCTCCTGGCGCGGACGCTGGCCGTCTCTCTGGTGGAGCCTCTGGAAGAATTGGCCCCGCGCCTTGAGGCTGTCCAGGAGAGCAGGGAGGTCGAAAATATCCCGGTGACATCAAATGATGAATTGGGGGAACTGGCTTCCCATTTCAATCGAATGGTGAATAGCCTAAAACGGCGTGAAGAGGAATTGAACACCATTTACCATATCAGCCGCGAGATTACCGACAACCTGGAGATCGATGCCACCCTGCAAGCCATCCTGGAACAAGTGCGTGAAATAATCCCTTATGATGGGGGTGAAATTTGCTTGTATGATAAAGCTGAAAATGTACTGCGCGTCCGTGCCTGGACAAGTTCGGCAAAAGTGATTACGGATACGCGCGGGCGCGCCTATACCATCGGCGAAGGCTACACGGGGTGGGTGGGCGCAGAAAGAAAGAGCCTGCTTATCCCGGATGTGGATGCTCATGAAGGGCAAAAGCCAACCGTTCGCCAGATCGCTGATGGGGTATTCCTGAATGGCTTTTTGGGAGTTCCTCTATTGGCGGGGCAAAAAATGGTTGGTACGCTGGAAATCGTCAGTACAAAGAAAGGTTTTTTTAACGAGCACACGCGGCAGATCCTGGAGATCATTGCTCCTCAGGCTGCCATTGCCATTGCCAACGCAGAGCAGGTCATCGAGCGTGAACGCAATTTGAAAGCCCAGATCGAGCAACTGAAGATCGAAATCGACCAGGTCAAACGCAACAAACAGGTATCTGAAATCACCGAAACGGGTTTCTTCCAGAAGCTGAAAGAAGATGCTCAAAGAATGCGACGGGAGGCCCGAGGCGATGAGTAGAACCTTGCTGAACAGGAAATTTGGGGGATGCGGGTAGAAGGAAAGTGTGGTATATTAAATTTGCCTGTCACTTGGATGCCCCCCTCATCCAGGCGGCAGGTATTTTTTTAGGTAACTTCTCAATAAATAGGGGAAGATGGTGTGTGTGTGGGCGGCGAAGCCGCCCACACACACCGCCCCCCCCCAAGTTATTGAGATGATACTTTTTAACTTTAGTTTCCGCTAACAGCGGATGAACAAAATACCGGAGTGAACCTCCGGGAAGCACGAACCTT
>Ga0209287_10001268_pt1 | contig 12928 bp, 19 predicted proteins | sample PPLLak3cmMay2015_2_FD_187255 | JGI IMG/M metagenome (GOLD analysis project Ga0209287, IMG submission 187255) | Freshwater sediment microbial communities from Prairie Pothole Lake near Jamestown, North Dakota, USA - PPLs Lake P8 Core (1) Depth... | ecosystem: Environmental > Aquatic > Freshwater... | reverse complement strand
CGCAGTTCCGAACAAGCTGCCGAGCTTGCCAGACTTTACGCCCATCGCATCGAGCGCACCAATAATTTCTTGGCCAGCACGACCAAACATTTCAGCCTTTGCATTAAGCTCGCTCCAGGTATCCACAGTTTTTTTGCTTTTGACAGCCATTTTATCCATGCCGTCAAGCACCAATGGATTCTCGTTCAAATATTCCCGCTGTGCATCAACTATTCCATTTACGGCAGACACCATAGGATCTATGCGTTCCGGCTTGAAATGTTTAAACGGGTCTGTCATGCCGAGTACGGTTATTTCTTGGTTAACTTTTTTGATTTGAGTTTCTATCTTTACTTGGTCGGCATACTCTTTTTCATAAGCGGCAGAGAGCCTCGCTCCTCGCTCTTGCACTTGCCGTAAAAAATCTTGATGCCGCTGTGCCTCTGCGTTCTTTGCATCTTCAGCGCCTTTTTTCATAGCCGCATTCATGGCGTCAGGAACAATCTGTAAGGCTTTGTCTCTCAGATCGTATATTTTTTTGTAGGCGTCGGCTTGTGCTGATAAATATCCCATGGCCGCATCGTTGCCAGAAGACACCGCTTTTGCGTAAAGGCCTACGGCAAGCGGCAGGCCAAGCCAACCAGTTTTAACGGCCGACAATGCCGACAATGCTGCATCTTTCCATATCGATATTTTACCAACGGCCCAGACTGTAGCCATGACACCGGCGACAACAATAATTTCATCTTTCCATTTAATTATCCACAAAATGAGGTCTTTTATTGCGACAACAAAGTCACCAAGTGCCTCAGCCGCCTTTTTAGCAAACCTGTCAATCTCCTCTCTGTTCTCCTCGATCCATTTTTTGAGCTGCTCCATCATCGGAAGCAAGGTATTCATCAACGCTTCGCCAAATACCTCCTTGATATCTCCGATAATATTTTTGGTTTGTATCCACATGCCTTGTGTGGTTTTGGCAAATGCTTCAGCACTGCCGCCAAACTGCCTGTTAAGCTCATCGAGTATAACGCCCTGAGCCTTAGACGCTTCACCCATGTCCACAAATCCCTTGATCATATCTTTCTGGGACTCTGTAAACTGGATGCCAACACGCTGAAGGGCTGATATACCCTGTATCGGTTCATTCAGCGCTTTCCCTATCTGAACAGTAGATGATTTCAGATCCTGTCCCATGGCCTGTGACAAGTCAAGTATTGCTTTGGTAGCCGCTGGAAAAGTGTCCTTGCCAATGCTGGTGAAAGTCAAAAGCATTGCCTGCGAAGAGATAACGGCATCATCTTCGTAGGCTGTCATAGATTGCATCTCAGATGCGTATTTTTTAAGCTCTTGTGCTGTCAAGCCAGCAGCGCCGCCGGTTGATTTTAGGGCAGCAGCAAGCTGTGCTTCCGCTTTTGCCGATTCGTTGTAAGCATCAACCGAACTCGATATAAATTCCACAATAGCCCGACTCGCAGCACCGGCAGCAGCGGTCACCGCCTGAGCAACCAGCACTCCACCGGCCATTTGCTTCCAAAGCCCGCCGGTTTTACCGTCTGCACTTTTAGCAGCATTGCCAAGGCCATTCAAACTGTTTTCGGCGGACTTCGCAGCGGGCGACAATTGATCTTTACCGGCTATCAGGATTTCAAGTTTTTTGCTCATCGGCCTTGTTCATCTCCCGTGTTATCCGCTCTATCAGTTGCAACCGCTCTGCAAACAGCTGACGTGCCCAAAGTGGGGCACCATCTGTCATCCGCTGATATTCTATGGCATATATTCCGCTTTCCCTTAGAGCCGCAAAGCTCCAAAAAAAGTCTAATGCGGCTCGGTCCGCCGGTGATAGCAGGCCCGCAAACTCCGACTGTTTGAAGTTCCAATGGGCCCGCCATATTACCGCCGCCTCTAGGTACTCACGGAGTCCGCCAAAAAATTATCACGAGTCGTAGAAAACCATACAATATACTGCTCAAGGTTAGCCGGTTTTTCCTTCCCTTCCAGGGTGATTCCGGTAGCGTCCTCGAACAGCAATGGCAACAGCTTATCACGTGAGGCCGGGCTAAACTTGGTCTCGGTATTTCTCCAGCCTATCACTCTGTCAAGGGTAAGACGGGTAGAGCCGAGTACTGACTTAATCAGGTCAACCCTAAATTCCGGCTTACCGTCTTCTCCGTCAACCTGCGTGGCATTTTCTGCCAGAATCCGTTTTTGCTCTTCTGAGGTCACGAACTTGATCTTTAATTGTAGGTCCTCAAATTCGCCGCCAAGGTCAGGCGTCCAGGCCTCCTCTTGGTACTTGTCCATTTTAAACATGCTCATTACCTCCTATATCTCATTTACTCACACCCCCGAGCAAGGCAGGCCACAGCAAGGGCCCACCCCGCCGGAGGTAAAATGAGTGCATACTATACCAGCGCACCAGAGACGCCACAAGTCCAAACCAGCCGGGGGACCGTAATCCCAGTCATCCCGGTCGGGGCGGCAGCGGCCATCTGTGCACGTAATACTACTTGATTTGCAACCACATCGGCGTCAGGGTTAACGCATGACTCAACCTGGATCTGAGGTAGACTTAAAACCTGTGTCCGGCTGGCGCTTGATCCGGTAATGGTTAAATCAGCTTTCATCCGAGTTCCGGCCAGCATGGCGGCGTGGAGCGTTTTTGACATCGCATTTTTACGGGGGATTGTAAAGCTGATCATAAATGTTGGATATGCCCCTTCTTTGGGCTGGATGATCGCATCCGAGCCGGTTACAATCACAGTGTCCATTGCACGGGCCGGGGTTACCTTAAGATCAGACACTACCAGCACATCACCAGCACCGAGAGCGCCACCAGACTGAGCATTGATCCTGAAAACAGAGCTACTCTGTTTATATACTCCGGATGCCGTCGGGAAAGTCACGTCATCAAGCGCCGTTGACAGAGCGGTTGTCACCCTGTTGCCTATCCCAGTAATACTATGGGTCAGAATTCCATTCCCGTCGAAGCTCATCTCCACTTGAGTGATCGCCAGGCTTGGAACACTCCGTACCTCATCGCCTTCCTGTTTACCCAGCGATAAAAACAGATTGCTCTCCACCTGCCAATCCATAGTATGGGTGTAAGGGTCACTGCCACCGGTTACAGCATCGTCGCCGAATATGGCCGCAAGCGGGAGCATCAGAACCTCGTCATTTTCCATGACGGGATAACTCATAGTGACCTGTGGGGTTTTGTCAATCCCTATATGGGCAATTGATTCGAGCTGTTGGCCAGCTGATACATCAGGGACAATGTTAGGCTCTTGTACAACACCGCCCATAGTGACATATCGCAAACCATCGCCAGCACCAACGGCAGGGGCAGTGCCCCACGTGGCACCCTTGATTAAAGAAGCTTTTAATACTCTTTTTAAAACTGAATCTGCCATTTTGTCACCTCGTTTTAATTTGATGCGGCTTTATTTTGCGCCGCCTTATGCATAGACCAACGCCCGGGGTCGGGTCATAGGTCTGGATATCTTCGTATCCCTCAGGACAGCCCGGGTCAATGGCATTGGATTTATTCGCCAGTTCTTGCACTGGCCTGACAACCAATTTCATCTCAGGGGCCTCGTTAATGTTTACCAGTTTTCTTCTCATTTAGTTCACCGTTAAATCCCTATCGAAATTGCAGGAAAACAGCATCATGAACAACTTGTAATCAGTGCCTTCAATCCGGCTCGCCTCCGTGTTTTCGTGAATCAGGTGATCCTCACGGGAAGCCGCAAGCGCAAGCATCGATTTTTCAAGGCCGTCAACCAGGTTCCAGTTATTTTTTTCAGCGGTCGCATATCCAGTTCCAGCGGGGTAGAGTAGCAATACCGACACTACAAGTCCCAAGCCGCATGACTCATGATTTCCGCTATGCTGTTCTCCAGTTTTCCCGACGCACTGGACATAGTAACTTTTATGCGCCGTGCTTTCAGGCTCATATCCATCATCGTCAATCATGCTGTTCTCGTTGTAACCCAGACCGGATATCATGTCGGAGTATGCCTTGATAACGTCTCCAAGTCCCATTATGTCACCTGTTAAACCGGATTGTGCCAATATTGCTCTGAGCGTTTGGGACGCCTGACAGATCCGTTGATAGATCAAGTTTCACATCGTTCATGACATCATCGTACCTTCCTTTTGCGATTTCCCATCGTTCATGCCAGATATCATCTGCAGACCGGATAAAGCCGAAAAAGATCGTCTCAAGGCTCTTCCAAGTCAAAAGCTGATTCAGCTGCCCAGAGTCTACCATCATCGAGCCATCGTACCCACGTCGCCCGAGGTCGGCCAGAACATCAACAAACGCCTGATCAATCTGATCCTGGTAGGTGGTCTCGTTGGTCCAAAGATGACCGACAAGCGCAGGCACATACTTTTTTAGAACCGTATCGTCTACCATCGGAACGAGCTTATGCCGCACCACCCAGAACAAGTGTTGAGTTGTCAAAACCTCTGTTCCAGTTGTTCTAGTAGTGCTAAGTACAATCCGATACTGGCCAGGATCCGTGAACTCAGTACCGAGAAGTGAGACCGTCGCCTTGTTCGTGGCTACCGTGGCATTACCTGATTTTTTTACCGTCGATCCGTCATAGATAATGAACGAGGCGGCAGACAAAGCCACCGCCCCGCCACTATGGAGGGAGTAAAATACTAAGCTGTCAGCCCGCTCGAATTGGACCTGAGAACTTTCCAGCGTGATGGATCTCATTTTTTCTTCTTTGCCTTTTTGACCGGCTCTGGCTGTTTTGGCTCTTCAATAGGTTGGGCGACCGGGGCGACTTCCGCCGCCCTTATCGCCTTTCCAGCTGGCTTTGGGGTGTACTGGTTTTCAGGCTCCAAGATTTCCCAGACGTCACGACCAATGGTCAGAGAGTGTTCCTCCCAGATATTAGCTGGAATGTCTGTTACAGCGCCGGTCAGTTTGTTCCTAAGCCGTAAGGTTATCATTTTCAAGCCGTTGCCCACCAGGTATTAATCACGCCATTCAGGACACCGGACCGCCACATTTTGAGACCGTACAGCAAGAGGCCCTTAATTCCGATGCCGTTAATGGGAGTCGGGTCAAATGTCGTCACCGAGGCGACGGGGATTTGCTGCACCAGTGACATTCCGGCAGGGCAACCGAACAGGCACTTATGCACGTATTGACCTGAAGTACCGGCAGGAAGCCCAGAGGTTCCAGCGCCACGAGTAGAAACAACATTGTTAGACTCGTATATCTTAAAGCCCCTGAAAGTACCAACATACCCATTGCTCATGGCAATATCAGACAGCTGGGTACCACCACGAGCAGACACACAAGAGTTGATTTCCTGCTTGACTCTGGGAGATACCACACAATACCACCCCCGATCAGTCGGGGCATTACGCTGTGCCATGATCCGTGCAGCTTGAGCAAATAGACCCTCTATGGTCGCACTAGTCACAGCGGCAGCGGGATAAACCACGTTGTCGGCATGAACATTAGTATACTGAGCCAGTACCGCAGCGTCAAGATGATTTGCCAGCCCATAAATACCGGCTCGCTGATAAGCTCCAGTTGGGTCGAGTCGGCCTTGAACCATGTTCAAAACATCAACCGTGAACTTGAATTCACGGGCAACGTTGATGTCAAGATATTCTTCGGTATCGGTTGGTACCTCTGCGTCCTGACCATTACCTACATTTACGGTGTAGGCATAGTTGGTGACAGTACCAGGAACCCAGACCTGAACACGTTTGCCGTATGCCATCTCGCCCTCAAAATCTGTATTACAGACCTGAGTGCCGACCAGCATATTTTCAAGATATTCTTGATAGGTCCGACTGTATATAGTCGGTGAAAATGCGAAAGCTGCCATAATGGCCTCCTTAAAAGTTTTTAATTACTTTTAACGAGCCCCTGGACCTGCTGCTGAATTATTTCTTTTTGGTATTTTGCAAAGTCTTCTTTGCTGAGCGCCTTTATCTCTGGATCTGTCCAGATTCGAGGCGGCTTGTTACCGGACGCTTTCGCCTTGTCAGTGTCAGCGGGCGGGGTGAACGGCGTAACCGTCTGCCCGAACATCGGGGGATACTTGGCTTTGATCCCTGCAAGGACCTCATCCAGATTCCCCAGATCATCTGACACTTGATCGACAATCACCTTGACATAATCAGGGACATTCAAACCGTAACGGTTCACGGCCTCTACCATGATTCGGCTTTCCTTTACCTGCTGCCTAAGGGTTAATGTTTCTTTTTCCTTCGCCTCAAGCAATTTCTGGTACTCGCCTTTGTCTTTGGCATCCTGTTCCCGCTTCTGCGCCTCGGCTTGCTCATACGCATTAAGTTTAGACTTTGCTTTTTTCAGCTCGATCTCAAGCTCGTTTTTTTTGCGTAGTACCCCCTCGGGATTAGTGACACTATCCACGAGACCCAGCGCAGCCGGGGATTTCAGATCATCAGTGCCAGCGCTGCCAGCCTGATCATCAACGTTTTGTACACTCATGTTGTAATCTCCTTGTTATGCAATATAGTTTTTTTTTAACAACTTGTCAACAAATATCTTTTTCATCGGGTTCACACTCTGGGAATATCTCTGACAGCGGGCCACCGTTTAAGCATCTGACACGCTCTCTTGACGGCCAACGGCCATCTTTGACCATCGCCCGAAAAACTTGCAATTGTTGTAAATATTTCGGGGCGCTCAAGTCCATACCCTGGATATACAGGCGGGACGCATACCGGCCAAGCAGTGCAACCAAAACAGTTACAGTCCACAACCCCGGCCCAATGTTATACCGCCGCACATCCGTTTCGCCCAAAAATAGAATAGGCACCCAGGGCGGCAACTGAACGGCAATATCATCAAAATGAGTACCCACGGCGACGCCCATAGACGCAGGGTAAACAAGAGCGGCCTTATTAACGGCAAAAGTGATAACCCGCTCAGGGGCAAAAATGTATTTACGCTTGCTCGGGCCATCGCCTATCATTGCAACGGTTTTACCCGTGATCCACGGTACAATGTCAGCGGTCCGGTAGACAAGCCGCCCACCGGTATCCGGTGTAGGCTCACGCATTTCAGCCCATTCCTCTGTATATGTCATTTTGCCTCACTTGTTCAGCCTCCGGATAACCTCATCATATTTGGCCTCGATGATTTTTTTAACCTGCCTGATTTCATCGTCCGTAAATATTCCAAAATATTCCCGCTTCGGCATCCTGAATCCTTTACCACGGCCAGACTTGCCACCTTCGTTATGGACCAGAGCGATATCAAAATTCTTGTCACCCTCAGTTCCAGGTATGTACACCCGTACATAATCATCATGCGGTTCCACCGTGATCGAGTCCAACATATAGCCGGACTTTGTAAGGTTCACTGTGCCAGACTTTTTGTATTTCTTGCTGTACGGGGTAAATGATTTTCCATGAGCGTCTTTGCCATGTCTGGTTCTGTCAACTATTATTTTCCTGGCCTGCTTGCCTATTGAGGCCCCGAGTTGTTTGTCCCAGATTTTAGACAGACTCTTTATGGCTCCGATTGCGTCATTAAGCCCGTTTACCTTGACACTCATTCCAGCACACCTTTCAGCCAAGAGATTTTCCCTTCAATATCCAGTATTGCATAATATTCGGCAGGCAGTGTCCCTATCTGCGTGTTGTAGCGATAGATTAAACCCGTCATCCTGTCAAACCGCTTGCTGTACTTGGCAGCGGTCCAGTAGTCCAATTCCTTCAGGCCAATGACTGACTTAAAATCTTTAAGCAGCAATGCCCGGCCACTGGTTTTGTCAAACCGTATCCTTGAGAACAGATCATCAATCACAGATTTCTTGATTCTCTCTGCCTCATCAAGTGATATGCCGTCCGGAAAAACCTCTTGCAATTCTTCGACGGTTTCATCAGCAATATCAACCGGCATCAAATCGCACCGGCACGAATCACCGCACCTCGTAAACCCTTCTCTTGGCAATCCGTCAGACTCCCACTCCTCGGCTGTTTTGGTGACACGGTCACGAGCAACACAATCAGGGCACACACGGTTATCTCCTATGGTAACCCATACAAGTCTCATCTGTCTACCTCAAAATATATCATAGGCAAAGCCCTAGCAAAAGCCGTACAAATGCGCTCACGTGCCGCCTCGTCAACACCATCCCAAATTTCAAAGAATTCTAAAACCCCATGGGCGACCTCATGCATCAACACTTCGATCTGTCTTGTCACAGACAGATTGCAATCAATAAGAACCACTCGCTGTTCATAATCGATATAGCCGTTCAACCCGGCCTTATGAAATTCACCTGGTTTAATCAACCTGATCGCATAAGTTATGCCCAAAACTGTGAAACGGTCTGGCACTTTACCGCCAGCAATAATTTCGTATAAATTTGATTTCATTTTGCACCTGCCAATATTCCGGCGTTCGCTGCGTCCTGCATAGCAGCCCGAGCCGTCCCTTTTAGTTTCTTGACGTATTCACCAAGCGCCCGTTCTTTCACCATCTTATTATTCCTGTTCGCCCCCAGCCTGATACCAATCACACCGGACGCCTCAGCAAAAGCAGAAGACACCCGGCCATCAATGTTCCCCCTGATCTCCGGACTTGGTTTAAGCTTTTTGCCGGGCTTACCTTTCATAGCCTGACCTGCAGACACACCCTCTAACCATGCCTTGACTGCCACCTGGCCGACGATCTCCGCAAATGCCTGCATATCATTTTCGGGCTTGCCAGTCATCTCTCTATCAATGGCCGTGTCTGATTTGATCTCGTATTCCATAAGCCTGGCGTGCATGACAATTAGTTCGAGGTACATTACTCCTCCTCGTCCGGCAGCTCATCGAAAACCCCGATCTTGGTAACCGACGGCTTAAGCTCGTTCATCAATTTGAGGTTCTCCTTGATATTTTCCAGCGCCTCAACCTCATCAACAACGGTGTCATTATATTTCATGTATACGGCTATCGGGGATATCAAGCCCCGTTCCATTTTCATCGCATCAAGTTCGAGCTCTTCTTTGTCACCGCCAGTACTCATGGATGTGTAACGGATATCCAGATCAATTCCAGCCCAGTTCCCGACCCCCTCTTTTTCTGAGATTATCTTGATTAGCTCCCAGAGCCGGGATTCAGCGTCCCTGAAAATCTCTAGCTGATCAGTCCATATGTCCGTTAATTCCTGATTGACCACTTTAAGCGCTGCCCCACTTTGCTGACTGGGCACATTGTATCCCTCGAGTGTTACCCCGTAATTCCTGGCCACTGACGCAGCGTATTTTTCCAAGTCTCCCCTGATCTGTTCGAAGTTTACTTGCAAATCGATCGCCGTCCATTTTGCACCCCGGCTGCCCCATAGAGCGGTCCCAGGTGAAAGGGTCGGGTTCGCAGTCGGCTTCTCGTCGCTCTCAACCGCCAGCTGCTTGAAGCTCTGCCAGGTAGCGGCGAAATCAAGCAACGTGTTTCTGTACGCCACGCATACCCCAAATTCGTAGAGATCGCCACCGCTGGTCTGATCCCAGAATTCTGACTCCAGCTCCGTCCGGTGTATATCGACATACGGGATAACACCCCACGGGTTAACCATATCCTTGTTATCCCCAACCGGCATAGGGTCAGACACCAGATCAATGACACCGTGTATCGGGGCGTCATGTCTGCCAAGCTCGACGATCATGTAATGGCTCTCGGCGGTCCATACCACCCAGTATCTCTGATAGTGATCGTTCTCCCAGCGGGCCTTGGGGATGAATAGGGCGTCCATCTTTGTAGGGTCAACGGCATTGGGTACAACCTGAACCTGATCCGGTGTCAGAATATCAAGACATAATTTGTCGTCACGATAGACCGGGCCAACAAATACAGTGTTAACTGCATTCAGAAATAGGTTCGCCGATTTCATCTTTTTGTCAAACCCAGCCTCATTGTACCTGGCGATAATGTCTTCGATCTGATCTGCCTTTAGAATCTCACCGTCCCGCTTGAAGATCCGTACCGGCGCTTTTTTATAGCACTTAGACAGTCTGGATATGATCTTCTTGTACGGGTTTTGGCTCGTGTTTACGTACTCGTTTGTTATTGCTTTGCTGTCTGGGTCAGTGAAGCATTTGTTAATTTTCTTGATCACAGCCGCTTCAAAGTCATCCCTGAGCATTGCCAGCCGTTCGGCTGATTCATCCTGCCTGGCCTTCTCCATTGATTTCAGGTGCTTAAGATACTGCATCTGCACCATGCTCTCTATGTGGTCCATGTTCACCTCGTTTAAATTGTTCCCGCCAGTCGGCGTCGTATTGAAAAATGATAGTTTAACACATATCCAACGCTGTCGCTCACATGCCCGATTCCGTCCTTTTCCTTGCTCTTGTCAATCCGGCCATTATCATGAGTCGTCACCAATCCATAGTCATTGACAGTCTGTTTGCATGTTTGTGGGTTGAGAGTATATCCCACCCGGCCATCAACTGCCCGCATCATGCTGTTATGGGCTGTCAGTCTGTCACGCTGATCCGGGTTAAGAACTGAGTAGACCGCAAACCCGGCTGACCGCAAAATGCCAATATCCGATTCAATGCTTGACGACCTGTTAGAATGGCCGGTAAAATCCGGAATAATAACCACGCTTCCAGGGTCCTGATCACCATACGGTTTTAATTTCAGTTCCCTTTTTAGATCCACGACCATTTCATACGTGTTTGAGTGTGGGTTGATAATTTCTCCAAATTGCTGAGCCGTCCGCGCTCTCTCATCTATGTGAAATAGAGACGCAGTCATGGGGTTCACATTAAAATCCATGCCGACAGTCACTTGCTTTTTGGGGTCTCTAACTAAACTGGGGTCAAGATTATGTTTCCCAAAAGCCCAATAAGCCAGACCGCCAGCCGATTCAAAAGAACCCTCGAACTCCTGGCGAAATGTTCGGGCATCCATGATAGACATGAACACGGCCAACTGTTCTGGTGTCAACACCGTGGATGAATGCCAGAGGTAATACACCATATCTTGACGATCTGGGTTAGTGCCTATGCCACCCCTGATAACATCATCAATGGGTGGGATTACACCGCCGGAAGCATCCAGACACATCGGGTAGTATGTAGCATCTCTGCCATTCGGGACGCCGTCCATCCATGCGAAACCATCAGTATCTGAAATTAACGGTAAAAGATTCTCTTCCCATGCTTTAGGCTTGAGGTCCGGGGCCTCAGTGATATGAAACCCGTTCCACGGCCTGCCCTCAATTCGTTGTGGTTTGTCAAGCCCAGCAACATGAATTCTGGTCCCGTTGATTAGCTCTACCCATAGCTCAGATTCCGAGATCGCCCGTCTAATATATTTTGTTTGCCGTTTCAGGTCTTCCCAAAAAATAGCCTTTGCTTGCTGTAATGTCGGCGCCCCCTGAAACAGGCTTTCGCCCGGGTGCCTTAGCGCATACCGTAGCATCTTGCGTTTCAGGATCAAAGTCTTTCTCGATCTTCTACCAGATGACACAAAAATGAACCGCCTTGGCTCAGAGTACATCATGCGCTGTATGGGAGTCAGATTGACAAGCGGGTAAAACGAGGCCTTGACACTCCGGGCAAGATAACTGTCAAGCTGGGGGTACATCATTCGCTTCCAGCAAGTCGGCTATAAAGGCAAGGTCTACCTGTTCGTTTTCTGAGCCCTTCTTGGCAAACATGCCTAAGTGATTCCCGATTAGTTCGAGTGCCCGTGGTTTGTCATATAGTTCAACCTCAAGCCATGCATCCTGTATTGTAGCCCCATCAGCCCCATACCTGATTGAGGTCTTCTGCTTAATTTTCTTAATTGCCTTGCTGATGCCGGGAGGTAGGTCGTTCAGACTCTTTACCTTAACAAGCCCGGCTGTGTTAACATCAAGATAATGGGCCAGGTCTGAGAATCCGAGTAATGAGAGCTCTGTAAGGACTTTATCGGACGTAATCTCGGTTCTCTTTTCTCTGGCTTCAAGGGCTTTTGAAATTTCTACTTGGATGTCTACATTTGTCAACATCCGAGCACTCACTTTATTGGCGTTTTTCTCATTGTACCCGGCCCTAATGGCCGCTTGTGTAGCGTTCAGATCAATCAGATATTCTTTGCAGAACGCTTTTTGCCTGGCAGTCAGTTTCTTCTCCATCTCCCCTATTATGCTGTGATTTGTCATCTGTGTCAATTTCATTTAATCCAGCGATAAATTCAGGGCTCGGGGTAAACGACTTGAACAGCAATAATCGGCCGTTATCGTCGAAGCGGTAGATGTTCACGAGTCTTCACTTGTTCCGGGTTCGTAAACCTTTACTGTGAACGTATTTTGGTTATACCAAAAAGGTTTACCAAAGTTAAATGAATCTGTCAACGGCAAAAGCCTGTCCTTATATCGTCTTTCAAGTTTTAACATACATTCGACAATTGCCAGAGACAGTTCCATTTGAGACTCGGCATAGGCTTGCCAGTGTCGAACGGAAAAGTCAAAAGTTTTTTTCATACCGCCCTCATAAAAAAAGCCGAAAAATCAATCATGCACCCATTCCAATCCGAAACTTTGCGGCAGGTATACTTAAAATGCACGATTCCACCATCAGCCTCGTATCTGTCGGCATTTTCAAGCAGCGCCTTGACCTCTGGCGATAAGAGCATATTTTCGAGCGTTCTTTTTTGCGAATCAAGCGGATCACTGTTTTTAATAAAAGTTTTAGCAACAATTTCCCGCTCATAAGCTTTTTGCAGGTAAACCTTGAAATTTCCTGGCCGGTCGTCTGGTACTGTTCTGTATTCGGTCACTTCCCACCCCTTGCCCACTCGTTAACATGATCCCTGAGCCCTGCTATATTTTTCCAATACCCCAGATTGACTCCCAGATTTATAATGCAGTACAGCCCCGCAGTTGTCATATCCAGAGGCATGATGCCGACCCTAACAAGCAGAATATACAGACACAGACCGATTAACCAGTTTACCAACAATGGCG
>Ga0209287_10001266_pt1 | contig 12935 bp, 9 predicted proteins | sample PPLLak3cmMay2015_2_FD_187255 | JGI IMG/M metagenome (GOLD analysis project Ga0209287, IMG submission 187255) | Freshwater sediment microbial communities from Prairie Pothole Lake near Jamestown, North Dakota, USA - PPLs Lake P8 Core (1) Depth... | ecosystem: Environmental > Aquatic > Freshwater... | reverse complement strand
CGGCTCTGTCGCAGGCGCCAATGGGGCCAAGGTGGTCATGAAGATCGACGGGAAGGAAACACCTGTTCAAGCCGACAAGGTCTACAGCGGCAATATCGCTATCTCCCTGGCGAAATAGCGATAGGGACGGTATCAGGGACATATAATTAAAACATTTCATATTTTCATGAATGTCCCTGATATCCGCTTATGCCTTCACCGAACAGGGTGTGGCATGCTTTCGGCGGTTTTGCACGTTCCGATTTATCCACGGCCTATGAGCATGCCATGAAAATCCTCTTGCAGATGGTGGATTTTCATGATAATAATACATCATGCTTAAACGAAAACATTTAATATCAGAGATTAAAAAGGCCCTTGAACGCAGCCGGGTTGTTGTTTTGCTCGGTCCCAGACAATGCGGCAAGACTACCCTTGCTCGTGAACTTGTTGATGTTGATTCCCCAAACTATTTTGACCTTGAGGACCCGGTTAGTCTTGCCAGGCTTAATGAACCCATGACAGCTATCCGCCCCTTGAAAGGAATAGTTGTCATTGATGAGGTTCAACGGAAACCGGATCTTTTCCCCATGCTCCGCGTTCTTTCCGACCGAAAACCGCTTCCTGCGAGGTTTCTCATCCTTGGCAGCGCGTCGCCCGGTTTGCTCCGGCAGTCTTCCGAATCACTGGCAGGCAGGGTCGAAATCATTAATATGTCAGGATTCGGTCTGGAAGAGGTTGGAATAAAAAATCAGGCCTGCCACTGGCTCAGGGGCGGTTTTCCACTATCCTATCTTGCGGAATCGGATTCGGACAGCCTTATATGGCGAAAAAATTTTATACAGACTTTTTTGGAGCGCGACCTGCCCCAATTTGGAATCAAAATTCCGCCTTCAACACTTCAAAGATTCTGGTCGATGATAGCGCATTATCATGGCCAGGTCTGGAATGCGGCAGAGCCTGCACGTTCTCTCTCCATAGGCGAGACTTCAGTCCGCAGGTATCTTGATACCCTGACAGATGTCTTTATGATCCGTCAGCTAAAGCCCTGGTTTGCCAATATCTCCAAAAGACAGCTCAAGGCGCCCAAGATATATTTCAGGGATTCAGGGTTGCTGCATTATCTGCTTGGAATAAGGTCGGAGAAGGATTTGTTTGAACATCCGAAATCAGGAGCATCCTGGGAAGGATATGTTATTGAAGAGATTTTAAGGACCGTTGAGCCGGATGAGGCATACTTCTGGGGCACCTATCAAGGTGCGGAGATTGATCTGCTCATCCTCAAGCATAACAAAATGTTTGGGGTTGAATGCAAAAGAGTGGACGCCCCAAGCCTCACCCCCTCGATGCGTATTGCTGTTTCCGATCTTGGATTAAAAAAGCTGTTTGTCATATATCCCGGCACAAAGAGGTATCTTATCGATAAAAATATTGAGGCGTTCCCACTTGATGAACTTATCAATATAGGCTCTTTCTTTTAATGATTTATGAATCTGCCCGCTGATCTCTGCCTTCTCCTCTTTATACTGTCTTTCGTTATTTCTCCATTATTTTTAAATTCATCATTCGATGTTGGGCGTTTATAACTAGTATAACGTTTCAATATTATATTTACATTAAAAAGCATGAGCAAAATCAAATCCGTAGAATTGGGGACGTAGGTTAAAAGGTGAATATAATTGACATTTTAATCGTTAGCGGATAATAAATAACTATGCCCAGAAAATCACGCATAGACGCTCCCGGCGCATTGCATCATATTATGGTCAGAGGTATCGATCGTCAGGATATTTTTTCAGACCACAAGGATTATTCCACCTTCTTGGAGCGGTTTTCCGATTTATTAACAGAGACCAAGACATCATGTTATGCATGGGCATTAATCCCAAATCACTTTCACCTGTTGCTGAGAACCGGAAATGTCCCTATCTCCGTTTTGATGAAAAGGCTTTTAACCGGGTATGCCGTTAATTTTAACCGACGTCATAATCGTGTCGGTCATTTATTTCAAAATCGATATAAATCCATTCTCTGCCAGGAACACGCATATCTTTTAGAGCTAGTCCGGTACATTCATTTGAATCCCTTAAGAGCTACCCTCATAAAAGAATATAAAGAATTAGCCGGTTACCCATATTGCGGACATGGGGCGATCATGGGGCGCAGGAAAATTAAATGGCAGGATGTGGATTATGTTCTTGGACTCTTTGGAAATAAAGAATCAGGGGCAAAAGGAGAATATAGCAGGTTTGTGCGCAATGGCATTGGCCAGGGGAGTCGTCCGGATTTAACCGGCGGGGGTTTATTGCGAAGTCACGGAGGATGGACAGGAGTCAAATTACTGAGGGAGACTGGAGACTACCAAAAAGGTGATGAGCGAATATTGGGTGACGGGGGATTTGTGAAGGAAGTCTTATCCAAGACAGAAGAAAAGTTTAAGAAGAAATACCGGCTGAAAGCAGAAGGGTATGATCTAAAGAAGCTGGTCAAGCGAGTATCTGAAATCACCGGCATAAGATCTACACAAATTTTTGATAGTCAAAGAGACAAAAAAAGAACTGATGCCAGAAGCATATTATGTTTCTGGGCGAAGGAAGAACTGGGGATGACGCAGCGTGAGCTGGCTCTCGAATTGAATCTTACGCCGTCTGCCATCAGTCATGCAGTTAAAAGAGGACGGACGTTGGTGGAGAAAAACGCACACTCAATTGATGTGAAATAGTTTTCACCTTTTAACCTACGTCCCCTATCCCTACAACTCCTCGGTGAAAACGAATATACATCAGGATAATGGATTATTTATTTTATTATATGTTGGTTTTAAAAGGCGCAACAAAAAAGCTGCCGGTTTTTACCGGCAGCTTTTCATTTCCTGAAAATTGCAAAATCCAGCAGGTCGCATTTAAGCGAGTTTTTTCAGATAATTTGCTACGTTTGTGCCTGCCAGGAATCCGCTGGAAAAGGCCCAGGAGAGATCGTTCAGCACCTGGAGTTTTACCCCGCCCAGGCTGATATGACGACCTGTGGCAAAGTCACCGGTAACATAGAGGCCGTCAACAAGGTTCTTGTGGTCCGCCTTGTACGCCTGCATCTCGGGGTTTACCCGGACACCGCCGAAGGCGCCGTCGGTGCTGAGACTCTCCGAAGAGGCGAAGTAAGGCGCTTTGTTGATTGGGACAAGATACTCCTTTTTCTTGAAGCATTGAAGATCGGCACCCTTTTCACAGCATTCGTTATACCTCTTCACCGTCTCCAGGAAGTTCTTCCTGTCGACGCCCATCTTGTCGGCCAGCTCTTCAAGGGTGTCGGCCTGGAGGATGCCGGAGGCGTTGGTCTTCAGGTCGTTATTAATCTTTTCCATGGTGTCGGGAAGAAGGCTTTTCGTGCCATCCGGGGGGCCCATTACATACCGCTCATCCGGGCAGCTTCCCGTGTCGATACATTTTTGATTCTTCAGGGCAGCGGCGATCGTGTTCATGTCGAAGATATCGTAGGTCTGTGCGTCGGGCTGATCGATCTGCACATGGCCGCCTTTGAATATCCCCATATGCTGGAGGGGTTCGCTGACAAAGCGTTTCCCGTCTTTGTTCACCGTGATGATGAAAGAGGTCTGAACCATGGCGCCGGCGACCGTGCTCATAGTCATGCCCACCGGCCCCATGAGACGGATGCAGAAGCTGTTGTAGTCCACAAATGCCCCGACCTTTTCGGCCAGGGCGATGCCGTCGCCGGTGTAGTTGGAATTCATATGACCGCCCTGCATTCCGCCACCGCCTTGCCCGCCGGGAGCGCCCTGACCTCCCTGTACGCCCGGTGCACCCTGAGCGCCGGGAGCGCCGCCCCCCTGGCCACCTTGCCCGCCGGGAGCCTGCCCTCCTCCGTCCGGAGATCCCTGACCAGCAGCAGATTCCTGGCCAGCCGGTTTATTGTGACTGGTGCCGCCGCCCATGTTCATCTTCTTTTTCGCCTCGGCAAATTCCGGACAATATTTTTTAAGAATCGCTTCGTTGTTGATCCAACTGCCGATGGCCATAACGCAGGCCTTGCAGGAGATCCGAATATAACCGGCGTCCGTTTTCGCAATGGCGGCCGCGATCTTGCCGTCTTTCACCTCGATATCCACCACGGGGTGCCCTGTCAGGACTTCAACACCATACTTCTTGCCTTTATTTGCCATCATCGTCGTGACAAACATTCCGAATCCCTGTTTGCTGCCGATCTGACGTGACATCTGGGGACCGACTGGTTCACTGTCAATATCTGCGAATACATATTTGCCAGCCTTGAACTCGTCCTCGATATCCCCGCCCAGTTCGCAGATCCAGTCAAAAAACTGGCCCGTCCCCACCAGGCAGTTGCTGACCAGTTCGGGATCAAGCTTCCAGTAGACCCCATCCATCATGGCGCGGGCATATGCCACGGTGGTGTCGGGGAGATTCCGCTTTGCCTGCCACTTGCTCCCGAAGGTCCGCACGGTACTGGCGCCCAAGGCCCCGCCGCCGGTGATGGATGCCTTTTCCAGAACGATCACCTTTTTTCCGGAAAGCTGGGCCGCCCGAACCGCGGCAATCAGACCGCTTCCGCCTCCGCCCAGGACGACCAGATCACATTCCTTCTTGTCAACAAAGTCGTACTGCTTTTGTGTCTTCTTTTCCGCTGCGACGGCATCAGGGACCAAGCCTGTCATGTTCTTGAGGATCGGCGCTGCAAGCGGTGCTGCAATCGCCGCTGAACTGACGGCCATGAACTTTCTTCTGGTTAAATTTGTCTTTGTTTTATTCATAACAAGTTCTCCTTTTAATAGATGATGATAAGCGTAGGCACCTTTTGATCTCTCCGTTACTTAAATTTCAGAGCAGGTTAAAACACATACACTAAAAAAGCTTTTACGGCAAGATAGATTCCTTACGCTATATTTTTGACCCGGCGCAGATTTCTGTCTTTTAGTATCAGCTGTGATTTCTATATCTATTTTCGCCCCCTCCCTAGCTGGGGCAAGTATACATCCGGATGATGGATAATTTATGTTTATTTCAGAAATGTTGGCTTTAAAAGGCATAATAAAAGCTGCTGGTAAAAACCGGCAGCTTTTAAATTGGATCGGGGTCGCCTATGAGAAAGTAAGTCAAGAAAAAAGAACTCTCCATTGACAAGAAATATTTTTATTCTTGCTTACGGTCTCCGTAGCTGGCACTAGCAACATAGCCTTTTAAAACCCATATGGAATAGGGGACGTACCTCAAAATATCAATTGACATTATTGAGGCGGGATGTTAATAAAAATCTATGCCTAGAAAATCACGCATAGACGCCCCCGGAGCTCTGCACCATGTAATGGTCAGAGGCATTGATCGTCAGAAGATCTTTAAAAACAAAGATGACTATTCATTATTCATGGATAGGCTTGGCGATCTGTTGATCGAAACAAAGACATCATGCTATGCATGGGCACTAATTCCAAATCATTTTCATGTTCTATTGAGAACAGGAAATGTTCCAATCTCAGTTCTAATGAAACGACTGTTGACCGGTTATGTTGTCAATTTTAACCGGCGTCACAACCGATACGGACATCTTTTCCAGAATCGTTATAAATCAATTTTGTGCCAGGAAGACTCATATCTTTTAGAACTTGTCCGCTACATACACCTTAATCCCATAAGAGCTGGTCTTGTTAAAGAATATAAAGAATTATCAGGTTATCCCTATTGCGGACACGGCGCTATTATGGGACGAAGTAAGATTGAATGGCAGGATACGGAATACGTCCTCGGACTTTTTGCGAATAAAGAATCAGGTGCAAGAAGTGAATACAGCCGGTTTGTTCGCAATGGAATTGGGCAAGGGAGTCGTCCTGATTTAACCGGAGGAGGTTTATTGCGAAGTCAGGGAGGATGGGTGGGAGTCAAATTGCTCAGGGAGACCGGCAATTATCAGAAAGGCGATGAACGCATTCTGGGTGACGGTCAATTTGTGAAGCAGGTCCTGGAAAAGGCGGAAGAGAGGCTGAAAGAAAAATACAGACTCACGGCTAAAGGTTACAATTTGGATAAATTGGTTAAACGGGTCGCCGAAATAACTCAGCTAACGCCGAATCAGATTACAGATGGGATAAGGGAAGCCAGAAGGACAAAGGCAAGAAGCATTTTGTGTTACTGGGCAGTAGAAAAACTTGGGCTGACTCAAAGCCAGTTGGCGCAACTTTTGAACCGTACGCAAACAGCTATTACATATTCAGTGAGAAGGGGAAGAGAGATCGTTGAAGCCAACTCATATTTGATTGAATAAAGGCTGGATTGATTTATTGAGGTACGTTCCCTATTTACCTTACCATGGAAGAAACCGAACATGAAGCAAAATGTACCGGGGTCAGACCTTCATTATTGAGTGCGCCGATGAAAACCGGCAGGTGACAGGGGCTGAAAGTGCCCTATGGTGAAGGGTGAGCCGCCCGCACCAGCCCTGAGTCATGCATTTGCAATGGTAACATTGCAGGTGAAGCGTTGACAAGGGAAAATGCAGGCTGAGTATTGAGCCTCGTAATAGGTTTGAATCCACGTGCCGATGTGCTTCAATTACACAGAAGGCAACATCTTATGAACCGACAAGGCGAGGGGCATAGGGAGGTGGCGGGGTCGGAGACCTCATGCATGCATGGAAGTTATCTGCGCGGGAATCGGGAGGCCCTGTATCCGGCCTTAAAGTGATAAGGTCCGTATGGAGAACCTTTGGAAGGACACGTCCATGATGAACGGATGCAGGGAGTCTGACAGCTTCATAGTATCTAAGAAGTTCCTGAACAAGATGCGTGACAACAAGCGTATGGCGGAGGGGATGGAGAGAAGGAGGCTGGCCAAGGGGAATCGAACGAGACTAAACAAGGGCCGGACACTGAACCGGGGAACCTTGCAACGTGAGTCCGTCCAGATACGGTAGGAGACTATGCGTTAAAACCCAAGGCAGGAGCCTAGTGCGGTAATTCCGCTCGCTGGGATCTGTGCGGGGGGTGCCTCGTAAGAGGCATTCCTACCGCGAACAAAATAAAGATTCAATAGCGAGGAAAGGAGAAAATCGGATGAAGACAAATAATAAATCTACACTGTTGTTTCTCGGTATTTTTCTAACGTTACAGTATCTGACGGCCTTTTCCTCGGCATTAGCTGCCGACAGCGGTCTTCCGGCCGCGTACAGAGGCAAGAATGCAGTCATTAAAAACGTCACGACTGATAAGATTAAGGTGAAGGCCCAGGACGGCCGGGGCGAAGGCGGTTCAGATGCCGTTAAGAACACGCTGGTTGTATGCTCTGTCAAAGCGACCATCGACAATAAAGATTACACCATTGGCGCACCTGACGACGGATGCAATATCACCATGACCGTAAACGGGGTAGAGACTGCAATAGCAGAGAAAACCTACACCGGGGATGTCGTGATCACACAGACCAGGGAGATCGGGCGTCTTTATGAAAGCCAGGGTTCGTGGGTGCATATCCTGACCGGGGGCGTTGTGCCTGCCTACAGGACGGCCCTGTATGTCAACAACGGTAAGATCGATAGGGCCGCCTCAGTTGCAGCGGCCATAGCGGGCGCCAGATATGATGAAAAGGGAAGTACGGGAGGCGTCATCACGTCGAAGAATGACCTGTTTAACGGGATCATCATAAAGAATTCCAAATATGCCGTCAAGGATATCAAGGTTGATCTTGTCGGAAACGGCGGCAACGATTTTGAGGGGTACGGCGCCGGCATAGGCATATTCGGAGACTCGGATGTTACCATAGAAAACGCCGACATCACGACAAAGGGTGTCGTGCGCAGCGCCATATTCGCCTCCAGCGACACGAACCCCCTGAAGAGCAAGACCGGCGGCTTCAGTGTCCGTGTAAAAGATTCGAGGTTTACCAGTTATGCGGGCGACAGCGAACAGGCTGGCCGCGCATCAGGAAATGTCAATGGTATGGAAACGGTGCCGTGGGTGCTTGGACTTGTCGGCAACAACAGGATGATGAATACTGCGGGCTGGGGTGAGATCCTTTACGAAAACTGTAAGGTAAGCAGCGAAAGCTGGGGGACACTTTCCACGGACGATGTTGTGGCGCCTTCCTATTTCGGCCAGTATACCATGAAGGTGACTGCCAGAAACTGCGATATCAGGATTACCGGCAACAGCGGTTACGGCTCGTATTCCATAGGGGCATGCTATAATAAATTTGATAACTGCCGCATCAGTGTGCCGACATATGCACTTATCGTGGCGGATGAATATGCAGGTGGGGAGTTATGTAACGGAACGGTTGTGAATTCCGACAGGTTCGGTGTGATGTGGCACGCAAATCAGGGAGGTGTCCTGAATGTGTCAAACTCCACCTTGAATACGGGTCTTACCACATTCCTTGTAAAGGGCACGTATAACACTATCAATGTCGACAGGTCAAATATCAATGCCGGCAACGGTATTATTCTCCAGCTCATGGATTCCGATGATCCAGGCATGGGTGCAGCCAAAAGTGTTGTGGATACTGCCGTTCCTGTCAAGGATGCGAAGCATGATGTAACCGCCGCGAACCGCCATGATGACAAGCTTTTCAGTTTTACCGAAAATCTTATTACGGATCTTCAGGCCAATTTCTCCAATATGACCATCAACGGCAATTTCTATAATTCCACAACCAATGCGCCGGTCAACAAGAATCCTTACGCAACCAGGAAATACTTCTGCAAGAACATGATACTCTGCTATGATAATGTAAAGATGAAGGGCGTTGTGTCCTCGTCGTCTGCCAGGCATAGCAGGGTTGAAACAATAAATGGTGAAAAGATCATAACAGCGGAGCATTACGACTGGCTGGGGATGCTTGAGAACACCCCCTCCAGGGCCGTGAATAATGGCGTGCTCGTGACTCTTAAAAATGGGACCTCCTGGACAGTAACAGGAGTCTGCTATCTCACAGCCCTTACCATTGCCGATGCATCCTCAATCGTAGGCGCCGATGGCTCTAAGCCAAGCATGACCCTGAACGGCGTTGAGACCCCCATAGTTGCAGGGACATACAAAGGGGACATAGTCATTAATCCTGTCAAATAATGAGGATGATGTGAATAAAGGCGAGGGTCAGACTTTCATCACTATTGACAACATAGCCTGTCAATAATGAAGCTCTGACCCCGATTACTTCTGAAAAAAGAACGGTGTCAGGATTAAATGTCGGGTTTCATTCAACCCGGTTTATTTTTTGTATCTAGCTGATATGAAGAGAATTTATGAAAGCAAAAATAAATAAAAACGAGGGTGTAGTTTATTCCACAGAGTTTGGAAAAATTTGCCCGAGATGCGGGAATCCCATCAACAACTGTGTTTGTGGCAAAGGCAATCCGGTAATTCATAATGATGGTGTTGTCAGAATAGGGCGACAGACCAAAGGCCGGAAAGGATCAGGGGTAACTGTAATTACCGGCATCCCTCTCGATGAACAAGGTCTAAAAAATATAGCGAAGCAACTCAAACAAAAATGCGGGACAGGCGGTACTGTAAAATCAGGCACTATTGAGATACAGGGTGACCATCGGGAATTACTGCTGCAAGAGTTATTAAAAATGGGATGCACAGCAAAATTATCAGGTGGATAGAGAACAAGTGGTCGTCCATAAGAAACTAAAAACCTCAGGACGCCGCATCCCGAACCGCACAACGTGCAAGTGCTTTTGATGATCTTCTCAGCCCGTTTGCTCCTCATTGAAACAAGCATGATGTAATAAAAACATTTAATCTTGTTTTATTACGATTCCTGATATAAATTGGTTATATTTTATTACATAATATTTATATTTTAGGTTAGGATTTGTGACATGTTTCACAGGAACATTGAAAAATTCCTTGCAGATTGGAAGAATTCGGCAGGAAGAAAACCTCTTATGATAAGGGGCGCTCGTCAGGTCGGCAAAACGTCGGCCGTGCATCAATTCGGCGCAGATGCCTTTGAGACATATATTTATATCAACCTTGAAATAGAAGATAATGCCTCGCTTTTTGCTCGGATGCACCCCATCAAGGAATTGCTCCAGCTTATCCAGCTGAAATTCAATAAAAAGATATCGCCGGGTTCCACGCTCGTCTTTATTGATGAAGTGCAGAATTCGGATATCGCAATGAATCAGCTTCGATATTTTTATGAAGAAATGCCAGATATTCATGTGATAGCGGCAGGCTCTCTACTGGAAGTCAAGATAAAATCAGAGGGTTTTTCTTTCCCGGTCGGACGCGTGGAATATTGTTACCTTCATCCGGTGACATTTGATGAATTTCTCGCGGCTCAGGGTGATGAAGAAGCGCTGAACTATCTCTTATCGCTTAAACTTGATACCCTTATTCCCGAAGAAATTCATGTGTTGATGATGAAAAAATTTCATTCATATCTTCTTGTAGGCGGTATGCCTGAAGCAGTATCAAGATATGCGGAGACGCGATCATTTATCGATGTTGACCCTGTTTATGAATCGATCCTGACCGGATTAAGAGATGACGTCTTGAAGTATGCAAATCTGGCGAAGGTGAAATATATACAACATATTATCGAACATGCGTCAAAGTATGTCGGTCTTCAAATCAAATATGAAAAGTTCGGAGAGTCAAATTTCCGCAGCCGTGAGATGAGCGAGGCCTTTGACGTGCTTGAAAAAGCGATGATCGTAAGCAGGGTATTCGCATCTTCCTCGAAGCAGCTGCCACTTATGAGCAATCTGAAGAAATCTCCAAAGCTTCTGCATCTCGACGTTGGGCTGGTAAACTACCAACTCGGCATGAGGAATGAAATCGCCATGATCCAGGATATTAATGCGGTTTATCATGGGCAGATAGGCGAACAAATAGCAGGGCAGACATTGCTGGCAATGAATACCCGCAGAAATGAGAACTTGCATTACTGGCGCCGGGAACAAAAAGGGGCGACTTCAGAGGTGGACTACTTAATCACGATAAATAACAGGCTCATGCCGATTGAGGTCAAATCCGGCAAGACGGGCACTTTAAGATCGCTGTTGAATTTTATGGATGAAAGTAAAAGTAAATCTGCCGTCAGGATATATTCAGGGAACATGAGAAATGAAGGGATTTCAACCGTCAATGGGAAAAGGTTCACCCTCTTTTCGATTCCTTTTTATCTGTTGTTCAGGATTGATGAACTTTTTCTCTGACGGAAAGCCCCGGTAGATAGTGAAAGTAAAGGTGTCGCGTTTTCATTATTGATAGATTGACTTGATAGATTTAGTGAATAATGAAGACCTGAAACTTAATCTTTTCTTCACCATGGAAGGAACCGAACCTGAAGAAGAGTAACGGCAGCAGGGGAGAATATGAAATACAGGGTCCGCATAAAATCTAAAAACAGAAAGGACGCCCTTGCCGAAGGTGCTGAAAGGCTTGGCGTTGACCCTTCAAAAGTTATTATCCTTGAGGAGGCAAATGAGGATTACCTTGTCTCAATAATAGATGCGCCAGGCGAATATGACATTGAAATACGTCATGACAAAATGGCCGCAATACTCAGGGTTATCACTCCCCCCACCGGAACAGGCGCACCCGCAACCATTGAAGATATAGAAAAAGAACTCTCAGACTTGGGCGTAAGCTATGGAATAGAACATGATCTGATCCATGCCACGGTTAAGGAGGTTAATGAAACCGGCAAATCGCCGGGTAATATAACAATTGCAAAGGGGGACCCGCCTCAGAAGGGTGAAAAGGCAAGGGTTGATGTAAAGATTGGCAAAGATGCGCCTAACAAAGACCCAAAGGCATCTGTAATGGTAAAGCCGGGCCAGGTCATTGCAATAAAAACCCCTGCTACTTCAGGCACACCCGGTAAAAATATATTCGGAGAGGATGTCCCGGCAGTCCCGGGTGACGACATCTCATTTATGGCAGGAGAGAATGTTACAATCAATAAAAATGGGGTTGATTATGCATCTCTCTGCTATGGCGCTGCAAGGGCCACATGGCAGGGGGTCTCTGTTACGGATTTCGTGAGCGTAAGCAAAGACCGTATGTATGCGGAGATGAGCCTTTTCCCTGTTCTTTTTGATAACAGCAGGCTTACTCTGGATGATATCGCCGACATCCTTAAGATTAAAGGGGTAAGACATGGTATTAACACGACCGACCTACAGGCTGTTCTTGATAAGGGCGCCCCTGTTGAAAATTTCAGGGTGGCTGAGGCAACACCTGCTAAAAACGGCATAGACTCAAAGATGGAATTTATGTTCAGGGTTAATGGCATTGATCCGGAAGAGGCCGCTAAAAACATGGCTGAGGGTGTTTTACCGGAAGTTGATACAAGGGATATTGTCCTTGGAGGAGAAATCCTTGCCCGGAAAATTCCCCCTGTAAAACAGGAAGACGGGAAGACCATAACAGGCGAGGTTATCAGGGCAATTAAACCTGAAGACAGGAAGATCAGGGCAGGAAACAATGTTGATGCCAGGGACAACGGCCATTTGTTTGAAGTTTCTGAAGGTGTTACGGCAGGGTATGCCGACTATTCCGCAGATTCCATATCTGTGATGAATCCTCTGGAAATATCCGAAGACAGGTTTTCAGCCAGTATAGTGCTCTACGCGCCTTCTTCAATGAAAAGGGTCATTACTATTGATCTTATAAGGGAGATAATAGAGAGGGCAGGCATCAGATACGGCATAGACCTTGATGAAATGGAGGGATTGCTCGCATCTGAAGGTAAAAAAGGTTTTCCTCCAAAAAGGATAGTTATTGCAAAAGGCAAAGCCCCTGTCCACGGTGAAGATGCGAAAATCAACCTGAGTTTCAGCATGGAGAGACAGGCAGGTCATGTTGACAGCAAGACAGGACTCATGGATTTCAGGGAACAGTCATTGATACATAACGTAAAAAAAGGCGATACCCTTGCAGAAAAGATCCCCTTCTCATCAGGTACTCACGGAAAGGA
>Ga0209287_10001265_pt1 | contig 12935 bp, 9 predicted proteins | sample PPLLak3cmMay2015_2_FD_187255 | JGI IMG/M metagenome (GOLD analysis project Ga0209287, IMG submission 187255) | Freshwater sediment microbial communities from Prairie Pothole Lake near Jamestown, North Dakota, USA - PPLs Lake P8 Core (1) Depth... | ecosystem: Environmental > Aquatic > Freshwater... | reverse complement strand
TTCCAAAAGTTCGGGGTTCAGTATTATGAATTCGCCCTGCCGACCCCGCAGGAGATTTCCGACAAGCTGATCACTTCGCCGGTCCTCTTCATGAATAATTACGCTCAGACCGAGCAGCCCGAAACCCAGGCCGAGCTGCACAAGGGCCTGCTGGCCTGGTCCATTGCCCGGATCACCCCCAACCGGGAGCGGACGATTAAAGTGGCCGACGCCATCGACCTCTTTTTCTTCGTCTACGGCGCCAAGCCCAACGCCACCGGGCGCTTTGACCTCCAGATCGAGTTCGAAGTCGACCAAATGGACGGCAAGCCGGCGATCAAATTCGCGCCCGGAGATTTCAAGTCTCCCCTAATCAGCCTGCCCCTCCAGATGAAGCAGACACTCGAGGTCACCACCGGCGATAAAAAGGAGGTCAAGCAGCAGGATCTCCCGGCCGGGAGCTACACCTTACTCGCCAAGATCAGCGACAAAGTCTCCGGATTGAAAGGCGAGCAGAAGATCCAGTTCACCATCAAGTAAGCGCCGACTCCAGAGCCTGCGCCTTCGGGCTCAACGATTTCTCCGGCCGGCGGCCGCCCCTTGCGGGGAAGCCGCCGGCCGTTTTTTTTCAGGCGGTTTTCTCGATCTTGCGGGCTTCGGCCACGATGCCCTGGGCGGGGAGGGAGACGGTGCAGCCGGTGACCCGTTTGGCCGCATCCTTGGCGAAGACAAAGACGGTTTCGTTCCCGTTGGGATCGAGGCAGGTGAAGGTCAGCTCTTTTCCTTTGACGGGGGTCATAAGAGCGCCGTCCCTTCCCGGAATGAGGGCGTCGAACAACAGCTTGCCGTCCTTGAGGACGATCGTGAAGGGAAGCGTCCGCTCGCCGAGCTCGAGCTTATAATCCCCGGCCAGATCCCCATAAATCTTGTCCTGGGCCTGAGCCGCCGCGATCGAGCCGAACGCGGCGATCGCGAAGATCATCGTTCCGAAAATCCAACACGTGCGTTTCATCTTTCATCCTTCGGGACGGCCCGAATTTCGATGTCGAGGAGGCCGCCCGCAAAGAGAGTACGATACATAGAACGCGAAAGTTCCTTTTCATTCGTTTCTCAAGGAATTCACCGGATTTTTCCGGGCGGCTTTCCATCCTTGGAGACCGACCGTCGCCAGGGCGATCGCCAGCGCTCCGGCCGCGACCGCGGCGAAAATGAGCCCGCCCGGCCGCACCCGGTAAGCGAATTCCTGAAGCCAGCGGTTCACCGCAAACCAGGCCGGCGGCCCGGCCAACAGCGCAGAAAGAAGGACCAGCCCGGCAAAGCGCTTGGACAACAGGGCGACGACGCTGCTCGAGGAGGCGCCGAGCACTCGTCGGATGCCGATCTCCTTGCGCTTCAGGCCGGCCGTAAAATAGGCCAAGCCGAAAAGGCCCAGGCAGGCGATCATCAAGCCCAGGATTGTGGTCAGGGCCAGCAGCCGGCTCATCTGTTCTTCGTAGCGATAAAGCCGGTCGAAGCGCTCGTCCAGAAACGAGGCGGCCGGCGGGACGCCGGGGAAGTGGCTCTCCCAAACGGCCCGGATATGCTTCATCACCGAATCCCGGTTCGTCGTCCTTACGGACAGGGTCAGGGTGTCCAAAAGCGACGGTTCGATGTCGAGGAGAAGAGGCCGGACATTCTCCCGCATGCCCCGGTAATGAAAATCCTCAACGACGCCGATGATCGTTTTCCATCGCCGGTTGTAATGCGCCTGGTAGCGTTTTCCCAAGGCGTCTTCCGGCGAGGCCAGTCCCAATTCCTTGAGCCCGGCCCGGTTGATGACGAAGGCCTCGTTGATATCGCTTCGATTGGCCGGGTCGAAGGGACGCCCGGCGATCATTTTCAACCCGAACACGCGGATGAAATCGAAATCGACCGTATTGACCAGAAGCCGCGGGGCTCCCCGGAAATCCCCTTCCCGGGTGGTCAGGTAATATCCCCCCTCATCGATATCGCCCGGCACGGAGGAGGAGATGGTCGCGCCGAGGATGTCGGGATTCTTGAGAAAGTCCGCTTTGATCGCCTCGTAATCCCGCCGCAGGTGGCTGATGTTGCTTTGGACCGGGAGGACGAGCTTTTTTCCCAAGTCGAAGCCGAGGGCCTGTCCCCGCATGAAGCCGAGCTGCCGAAAGGCCGTTACACTGCAGATCACCAGGAAAATGGAAACGGCAAACTGGCCGACGACGAGCGCCTTTTGAATCCAGGCGCCCCGGGCGGCGGTATCGAGCTCGCCCCGGAACATGGCCGCCGGGCGAAAGGACGTCAGAAGAAAGGCCGGGTACGCGCCGGAGCCGACAGCCACGAGGACGAGCAGCCCGAGCAGGGGGAGAAAAACGGCCGGCTGGGCCAGCCCGCCCAGCATCAGCTCCGTCCCGGCCATCCGGTTGAAGGGGACGAGGAGCGCGGCCGTCAAGACCAGCGAAAGGCAAAAGGACAGAAACGTGATCAGGAAAGATTCGCCCAGGAATTGCCGGGCAAGCTGTCCCCGGCCGGCCCCGATCACCTTGCGGAGGCCGACTTCCTTGGTCCGGGTGGCCGAAAGAACGGCCGACAGGTTGATGAAATTCAAGCACCCAATCAAAAGAATCAGAAAGGCGATCAGGGAGTAGATGGAGATGTAGGTCCAATTCCCCGGCGGGTCGATTTCCCCTTGGAAACGCGAACGCATATGAATGGAAGCGACGGGCTGGAGGAAATAGTCCGTTTTACCGGCTGGCCGGTTGAACCGCTGCTCGTAAACCCGGGCCCCTTCTTCGGCGACCCGCTGGAGCAATCCGCCGAAGGCAACCGGATCGGCCGAAGGAGCCAGCCGCACGTACGTATAATCAAAATGATAATCCAGATAATCCGTATCGTAATCCGCCAGATGGCGGAGGAGGGTCGAACCGGAAAGAAGCAGGTCGTATTTGAAGTGCGTGTTCCGGGGCGCGTCGCGGACAACGCCCGTGACCCGGAAATCTTCCAGCTCCGTCGCCCCGGTGTCGTAATCGATTTCCAGACGAACGGTTTTTCCCAGGGCCGGCTCGCCGCCGAAGTACTTCCGGGCCATGCTCTCCGTGAGGACGACGCTGAACGGATCGCTCAGAGCCTTTCCCGAATCGCCCTGGAGAAAGGGGATGCGAAACACGCGGAAAACCGACTCGTCGACGAACCAGACCCGGTTTTCAAAAAACCGCTTGTCGCCGCATACGGCCAGGACGTGGTCGGCGTTTTCCGGTGGAGGGGTGATCCGGACGACCTCCTCCGCCTGGGGGAATTCCCTCCGGATCGTCGGGGCCATCGCGTTGCCCGTCGACACCCCGGTCGATTCACCGACGGCGTTCACCGTGCGGGAAGCGATCCGGTAGGTCCGGTCAGAGGCCGGATGGAACCTGTCGTAACTCAGCTCGTTGACGACATAGAGGATGATCACGGCGCAGCAGGCCAGGCCGACGGCCAGGCCGGCGATATTGATGAAGGAAAAGAGCTTCTGACGGCGGATCTTTCGGACGGCGGTGAGAAGGTAATTGGGCATCAAGCCCGCGCCGAAACGGGACTTTTTCCAGGGCGCCCGGCCTCCGGCTTTTCGCGCCGCGGCTTGAAAGAAATCCTCGTCGAGGAGTTCCTTTTTCCCGATTTTTTCGACCGCTTCGGCAAACGCCTCTTCCCCGGTCTTTCCCCGGCCCATCAGATCCTCGACTTTATCCCGCAGGTGGCCTTCCAGTTCCTCGAGAGCGCCCTCTTCGATGGCTTCGCTCCCGTGAAAGGATTTGCGCCACCGGCCGATCGCCTTTTCGAAGTCAAACATTTTGGAATATCTCCTCACTCGATTCCTTCGGCGGCCGTCCACAATCTCAAAAAGGCCCCGTGAATATTCAGCCAGCTCTGCTTTTCGGCCTCCAGCTCAAGGCGGCCGCATTCCGTCAAGCCATAATACTTCCGCATTCTCTTTTCCCCGGCCGTTTTCCAGCGGGAACGAATGACGCCCTCTTTTTCCATCCGGTGCAGGACGGGATAGAGAAGGGCTTCCGACCAGTCGATCTCTCCGCCCGAAAGGGACATGACGTCCTGGAGGATCCGATATCCGTAGCTTTCACCCTTGAGCAATAGCGACAGGATCATCGGCCGGGTGGATGCGGCGACAAGTGACTTTGACATCTCAGCGGCCTTTCGCGCCTGAATTTCGATACCTCAATATTTTAGGTATGCGGGAAATATGCCAAACAGTCTTCTCCGGTTCTTAGGAGGAAATCGAGCCGTATTTCGGGCGGAAGTGTCCGTTTCAGAGAAACGGCCGTTCAAAAACGGACTGTTTAAAAGTATTTATTCCGATTTCTGAAAATAATGCTTGACAAACCCTCTCGATTTGTTCCAATATTCGGAACAGGTGAGACAGAGGTGTCATGAAATGAGATTATTATCGCGATCCGAAGAGCTCGTTCTCCTGACTGTCTGGAACCTGCAGGACGAGGCCTCGTGCCTGCCCATCCAGCGGAAGCTCGAGCAGGCGACCGGAACATCCTGGTCCCTCGGCTCGATTTTCGACCCGCTCGACCGTCTCGAGCGCAAGAAACTCCTGGCCTCGCACCTCACGGAGCCGACCAAGGAGCGGGGCGGAAGAAGCAAGCGCGTCTACCGGCTGACCCCGCTGGGCCGGCGGGAGCTTCGGAACCTGCGCTCGATCCAGGAAGCCCTGTGGACGGAAGCCCTCGGGCTCGAGACAGAACCGGAGCGTCCGTGAAAAAAACATCCACCCCCCCTTCCCGGCCGCCCCGGGATGCCGAATGGCTTCTTCGGCGCCTGTTTGCCGACAGCGGCGACTATTCCCACCTGGGCGATTTCGAAGAGATCCATACGGCCAAGATCGCTGAACTCGGTAAACGCAGGGCTGATCGTTGGTATTGGGGCCATGTCTTCAAGTCCCTACCTGCATTCCTGGCCAATAAAATCTACTGGAGCATGAGCATGCTGCGCAACTATGCCGTTATGACCTGCCGGACGATCGTGAAAAACGCCGGCTATTCCCTGATCTCGCTCCTCGGCCTGGCCGTCGGTCTGGCCTCGTTTCTCCTCATTCTGGCCTACGTCAGGTTCGAAACAAGCTTCGACCGGTTCCATGACAAAGGCGACGATATCTACCGGCTGATCAGCGCCGAGGTGAAGCCCGGGGAAACGCCCGGGGAGTTCGAGGCCAACAGCCCCGACCCGGCCGCCTCGACCTTGAAAAACGAGTTCCCCGAGGTCCGGCACGCCGCCCGGGTCATGAAGCAATTCAATGATCCCGCCATCTTGAGCTTCGAGGGCCGGGCCTTCGCTCAAAGCGGTTTGATCGCCGACCAGGATTTTCTTGAAATCTTTTCCTTTCCCTGGATCGCTGGAGACAAATCCCGGGCTCTGACGGCTCCCGGGACGATCATCCTGACCGAATCGACGGCCCGGAAGCTGTACGGGGATGCCGATCCCGTCGGAAAGACGGTGTCTTACGCCATCCGCAGAGGAAAGGCCGACCTGATGGTTTCGGGCGTCGTCAGGGACGTCCCCGCCCGCTCCCACCTGCAATTCGATTACCTTCTTTCCCTGGCCACCTTGGAAGCCGATCGAAATAACGCGTACATGTTCAAGACATGGGATGTGGCCAATTTCACGATTTATGTCGAGACGGCGGCGGCCAGGGACCTGGAAAATAAATTCGGCGCCTGGCTGGCCAAGGCCCAGCCGGATGTCGCGGCCGGGGGCCTCCGGTTCTTCCTCCAGCCGTTGAAAGACATTCATCTCCATTCCAATATCAGCGGCCAATTGGCCACGAACAACGAGATACGAACCGTCTCGCTCTTCCTTGCCATCGCCGTCCTCATCCTCCTCATCGCGTCCGTCAATTACACAAATCTGGTGACCGCCCGGGCCTCGACCCGGGCCCGGGAAATCGGCGTCCGCAAGGTGGCCGGGGCCGACCGCCGCCAGCTCGTCCGCCAATTCCTCGGCGAATCCATCCTCTTCGCCTTCCTCGCCCTCGGCGCGGGCCTGGCCCTGGCCCGTCTTGTTCTCGCCCGTTTCAATGACATGGCCGGGATCCGGCTCGGCTTCGGGGATCTTATCGACCCGTCATTCTTCCCATTCGTCGCGGCAACGACGCTCGTCGTCGGGCTCCTGGCCGGAGCCTATCCGGCCTTGATGCTGTCCTCCTTTCAAGCGTCCAAGGTCCTCAAGGAGCACGCCGCCTCGGGACGGAAGGGCTCGCGCCTGCGCCACATCCTCGTCGTGGGTCAATTCGCCGCCTCGGTCGCCCTTCTTATATGCGCTCTGGTCGTCACCGGGCAGCTCCGCTTCATCCAGAACCGGAATCTTGGTTACGACCGGGAGCATGTCGTCCTCATTCCGCTCCGCGAACCGGGGACGGCGGCCCAGGCCTCGGCCCTCAAAGCCCGGCTTCTCCAACAGCCCGAGGTCGAAAGCGTCTCCCGGACCTCGGGGCTGCCGACCGCCATCCGCAGCCGGATGATCGATCAACAGCTGGTCAGTGACAGCGGAGAAACCATCAAAACGGAATATCACTTCGACTATATCGACGAGGACTTTCTCGACGTCTTCAAAATCGAATTGGCCGCCGGGCGGAATCTGGCTCCGGCGGAGCAAAACGCCGTTCTGCTCAATGAAACGTTCATTAAAATGGCCGGATGGAAGGAACCGCTCGGCAAGGAAGTCGATTTCCGCGGAAAGAGCGTCGTGGTCGGGATCGTCAAGGATTTCAATTTCGGCACACTCCACAGCCCGCTGGCCCCCATGGCCCTCTTTCCCAATGAGGGAAATATTCTGGCGGTCCGCCTTCGGCCCGGGAATCTCCAGGCAGCCGTCGATTCCCTCCGCCGGAGCTTCGAGACCGTGACCAGGAGCCAACCCTGGGAATACGCCTTTTTCGACGAGGAGTTCGACGCTCTTTACAAGAAGGAGCGCCGGGCCGGACAGCTTTTTCGGACGTTCGCCGGACTTTCGGTCTTCATCGCCTGCCTCGGGCTCCTGGGCCTGGCGTCGTTCGCGGTCGAACGGAGGACGAAGGAAATCGGCATCCGAAGAATCCTGGGCGCCTCGTCCTCAGGCCTGGCCCTCAAGCTGAGCCGGGAATTCCTCGGTTTGGTTCTTATCGCCAATGTCATCGCCTGGCCGGCGGCCTATTTCGCCATGAGCCGGTGGCTCCAATCGTTCGCCTACCGGATCAACCTGGGTTGGGGGACCTTTCTGCTGGCGGGCTTCGGCGCGCTCGTCCTGGCTCTCATAACCGTCGGCACCCAGACGATTCGGGCCTCTTCCTCCAACCCCGTCGATTCTCTCCGGTACGAATAGGGCCGGGACGCCCGGAGCGGAGGCGTTATTCTCCCAGGACGCGGCGCTTGAGGAGGCTGATGACCTGCGCGCTGACCCAATAGGTGTTCCCGTTATCCCGGCTCGTCGTGAAAAAGAGGTACCGGCCGTCCGGGGAAACCGAAGCATATGATTCGAATTGGCCGGAATTGACGATATACCCCATGTTCACAGGCGGCGTCCAGACCGAATCGGCCAGGCGGAAGCTGATATAAAGGTCCTTGACCCCATATCCGCCCGGCCGGTTCGACGAAAAGATCAGGTAGCTTTCATCCGGCGCGATAAAGGGGCCCGAATCGTCGTAAAGCGAGTTGACCACGGGACCGAGGTTCTCCTTGGTTTGGTATCGTCCGTCAATAAAGCGGGACCGGTAGATTTCCCGGACGTTGCCCGCATCCACGGTAAAATAGATCGTCCCGTCCTGCGTCATCGAACCTTGATAGTGAAGGCCCTGGAATACCGGGCCCATGGAGAAAGGCTCCGACCAACCGGTCAAGGTCCGGTCGACGGCCATCAATCCGCTCCCTTCCGGCCCTTGTTGGCAATAAAAGAGCCGCGTGCCGTCCGGGGAAAAAAACGGATTCGTCGTATCGACTGAACCCGCGAACGGCGCAGGGCGGGGGTCCGTCCAGCGTCCGTTCTCGAACCGGACAAAGTAGATGATAAAAAAAGGATCCCGGCCGTTCTCGATTCCGGTCCAGTAGATTTCCCGGCCGTCGGGCGAGACGACCGGGGCGCTGTGCTGACTCTCGGCTGTCGAGACGATTCCCGGAGCGAACAAACGCCGGGTCATGTTCGGACGCAATTGGCTCAAATAAGCATCGGGGGAATTTAGAAATTCGAAGTCCGCCTGGCCGGGGAACGAGCCCAAAGCCCAGGCCGCCGCAGCCGTTAAAACCATCGCCCCGGAAACCCTGATGATACTGAAAATCTTCATTTCGCTGCTCCTTCCTTAGTCTTCCTTACGCGCAGATCAGAATCCGTAGCCGAGCATGACGGATAACACCCGGTTCCGGGACGCGGAAGGATCGTCCGGCGGAGTGACCCACTCGTTGTATCCTCCCTTGTAAATCGTATTGGCCAACCCGAGGTTGAACCTGATGTCCAACGTCAGCCGGCCCCCCGCCATCGGTGTTTCGACGACACCGCCCAGGATCAGGCCGTAGTCCCCCGGCCAAACCCGCTCCGTCGTCTCGTCAACCTCGGTAAACCCGAAACCCGATTGCGTCCGCGAGGCTTTAATCCGGTACGAGAGATAGGGGCCTAAGAGGATGCTCCAAGACATATTCGCCTTTTGGACGAGATGGTACCGGAGAAGGAGCGGGACTTTGAGATAGTCGACCTTCCATTGATTTTCCACCATTTCGACATAGTAACTGTCGGAGGTGTTGACGCCTTCGCGGGACAGCAAGACCTCGGGCTGCAGGGCGAGACGATCGGAAAGACGGAAAGCGACATACACACCTGCGACGAAGTCCATCCTCATCCGGTAGTCGGCGGGCACCACCTGGGGATTCGTCTGGGAGGCGAAGTTCACCCCGCCCTTGAGCCCGAAATCGAGCGGCTGGGCGCCGAGAGGCAGGACCAGGAAGGCCAAAATCATCAGGGTTAAGCTTGTTTTCAAGTCATTCTCCTTCTGGGCTTTCATGCATTGAACACAGCGGAACGCCACTTTTTCACCGGCTCCCCTGGCGCCGGCGCTTCCGGGCCGGTCTGCAGCCACAAGCCCGCCTCCCGGCTTGTCCCTCGATATTTTTGCCCTCCGAGCGAGCCGACTTGGCCGTCTTGGCTTCATCGCGAGAAATTCGCCGCCCTTTTTCTCGTCGAAAGCGGGGATGAGAGCGGCTTCAATTCCGCGTCCGCAACCGCAGCCATCACGGATCGCGCAGAAAGCGGATCCCGCGGCGGGAAGCCGCGATAGCCGATCGCCGGGAATAAACAACCAGACGACCGGGAGAAATGAAGCGGGTGTTCCCGTCTTGCTTAATGGAGGGAACCGCCGTTCTCAAGCGGAGAGATCTCCATTCAACCGGCGGCAGACAAAGCCGCGCCGGCCCGGCAGTCCGATTATCGTCGCGGCGAAGGCAGCCGGGATATCTCGGCCTAGGCGGCGGGGCTCACTCGTACCGTAAAGAATCGACCGGGTTAGCCCGGGCGGCCTTAAAGGCCTGCGAGCCGACGGTCAGGGCGGCGACGACAAAGGCCAGGACGGCGGAAAGAGGGAAAATCCACCAATGGATGGTCGTCCGGTAGGCAAAGCCCCGAAGCCAAGCCTGCATGACGAAAAAAGCCGCGGGCCAGGCGGCAAGGTTGGCCAACAGGACCCATCTCAGCATACTTTTCGAAAGGACCAGGAATAAGCCCGTATTCGAGGCCCCCAGGACCTTCCGGACACCGATCTCCTTGGTTTTCTGTTCCACGGTGAAAGCGGCCAGCCCGAACAAGCCCAAACAGGAAATCGCCACGGCCAGGAAGGAGAAGACCGAGAACAGGTCCTTCATCCGCTTTTCCGCCAGGTGCAGCTGTTCAAAGCTTTCATCCAAAAAGGAGAAGTCCAGGGGGAAGGACGGGATCATCGTTGACCATGTTTTCTGAAGATGGGCCAGCGCCTCCGAAACAGCCGCGGGCCGGAAACGCACGGACATGTAGTTATGGCGGTCGATCGGCCGGACAAGGTAAGCGATCGGATAGGCCGGACGATGGAGAGAATAAATATTGATGTCATCGACAACGCCGGCGATGACGCCCCGGAATTCCTCGATTCGGACCCCCTTGCCGACGGCCGCGGCCGGCGAAGCATATCCGGCTTCCCGGACGGTCGTTTCGCTGACAAGGACATCTTGGGAGCTTTCTCCAGATGAGGGTCTCCCAGGCAGCCGGCCGGCCCGGAGCTCGATTCCATACGTCGCGAAGAACTCGGAATCAACCATATACACGACCTGGGTCTGTCCTTCGGCCCCGCCTTCGAAGTCGAAATTGTAATGGGCGCTCCCCGAAGTCGGCACATAGGATGAGCTCGCGGCGTTTTCGATCGCCGGATTTTTCAGGAGCTCGGCCCGGAAACTTTCGAATTTCCGCCGCAGGTCCTTGTTCAGGGGAATCATGAGGACCTGATCCCGATCGAAGCCGACATTCCCGGACTGAATGAACCGCATCTGGTCTTGGATGACCAGGGCGGAACAGATAATCGCTCCAGACAGGGCAAATTGAAAGATGACGAGAGCCCGGCGGAGGAAAACCCGGGATCCGGAGGAAACCGACTTCGCCTTGAGGGCCTGGCCCGGCCTGAGGGAGGATAAAACGACGGCCGGATAAAGCCCGGAGACGAGCCCAACCGCGAGGGCAATGGCCGCGGCGGACAGGAGGAATGCGGGCTTCGCCAGTTCCTCCGCAGCCAAACTTTTTCCTGAAAGCCGATTGAAGAGGGGCAAGACGGCGAGGATCATCAAGCCGGCGACCGTTGTCGCCGCCAGGCTGACCGACAACGCCTCCCCTAGAAATTGGCGGACAAGCCGGGACCGGGGGGCCCCGACGGCTTTGCGGACGCCGACCTCCTTGGCTCTCTGGGCGGAACGGGCCGTGGCCAAGTTCATGAAATTGATGCAGGCGATCAGGAGGACGGCCAGGGCAATGGCGGAGAAGACAGTGACATAGAGGGCGCTGCCGACAGGTTCGATCTCCGACCTCAAGCCCGAGCGGAGGTGGATCGAGGCGAGCGGCTGGAAGCTGATCCTGTACCAAGGATCATCCCGCCAGTTCCTTTTCAGGAAATCGGTCAAATGCGGGGTCAAGGCCACCGCCGAATCGGAATCCCTCAGCAGAGCGTACGTGTAATGCTGCTGGAATCCATCGAACGAGCCGGTGTCCTCCCGGAGACTGCTGTACGAGGCGAGAATATCGAAGTGGAAATGCGAAGCGCGGGGGACGTCCTTGGCCACACCGGTAATCCGGAAGGGGACGATCGTCCCGTCATTTTCGGGGTCGACCTCGATGGTTTTTCCTACGGGATCCTCAGCCCCGAAATACTTCCGGGCCGTCGCTTCCGTCAGGACGACGGAGCCGGGCTCCTTGAGAGCGGTGGAAGCGTCGCCCCGGACCAGGGGAAAATCGAAGACCGTAAAAAGCGACGGCTCGGCAAAGAAGAAGCGGGGCTCATAGAACTTTTTGTCCTGATACCCGACGTACCTTTTCGGATTCCCCTCCATTTTTTGGACCCGCACTGTCTCCAGGACTTCGGGAAAATCCTTTTTGAGGGCCGGGCCGACGCCCCGAGAGCCGTTCGCATTGGTCGGAGCCGGATCCCCGTCATCCGAAGACGAGAAGACCACCCGGAAAATCCGGTCCGCGTTCGCATGGAACCGGTCATAGCTTCGCTCGTCGCAAACCCAGAGGAAAATTAAAAGGGAACAGGCGATCCCCAAAGCCAGGCCGCCGATGTTGATCAGGGAGAACGTCTTCTGCCGCAGCATCCGCCGGAGGGCAATCCGGACGTTGCTCCGGAGAAGGGCGAAATCCAACTTGGCCGGTTTCCAGGGAAAACGGCGGCCGGGCCGGGCGGCCCGGGCCTGGCGGTAGGCCGCCTCGAGGCTCTCGGCTTTGTGAAATTCCGCCTCCGCTTTTTTAAAGGCCTCCTCCGGGCTCAAACCCTCGCGGCCGAGGTCTTCGATCTTGTCCCGAAGATAGCGCTCGAGCTCGACCAGATCGCTTGCCTCGATCGACGGGTTCCGTTTCATCGCCCGCTTCCAGTCTTTTATCGATTGTTCCAAATCAAACATCGTCGTTACTCCTTGCGATGCACTACCGGCTCAACGTCTTTCGGGAAGCGGCGCCCAGAGCGAAATCAAAGCCGAATGGACGGTCAGCCACTGGCTCTTTTCATTCTCCAGCTCCGCCACGCCCTGCCCGGTCAGCTTGTAATACTTCCGGAGAGGGCCTTTGTCGGAGAGCCGCCAATGGGATTGAATCAAGCCGTCCCGCTCCAAGCGTTTGAGGAACGGATAGAGCATGGGTTCCGACCAATCCAACGCGCCGCCGGTGATCTCGCGAACCTGCTGGATGATCTCGTACCCGTAGCTTTCCCCTCGTTTCAAGATGGCCAGGACAATCGGTTTCGTCGAAGCTCCGGTCAGGGCTTTTGATACCATTTTCTACCTCGCCGTATTAAGTACCTCACGCCGTTAGGGAGCAATATTCATGCCAAGGAGGCTCATGGTCCGTTCGGGCGAGGCAGGCGCAAAACCTCCCTGGACATGTCCGCATCCGGCCTTCTCCGTCCGAATACGCACACCTGCAAAATGTAAGATTTTTAATTTTAAGCGAACCCTTTCACCCCCTTTGTGCGTACATAGATACGGAAAGTATCTTCGAGCGCGAGGTAAGCGATGATATCAAAGCAGCTGATGGCCGCCTCCACCCGGCCGATCATTCTGGCGATTCTCAACCGGGACGAGGATTACGGGTATCGGATCATCCAAAAAGTCAGGAGCATTTCCGGCGGAACCCTGGAATGGACCGACGGAATGCTCTATCCGGTCCTCCAAAGAATGGAGATGGATGGCTTGATCTTGTCCCGGTGGAAGGCCGTT
>Ga0209287_10001260_pt1 | contig 12965 bp, 10 predicted proteins | sample PPLLak3cmMay2015_2_FD_187255 | JGI IMG/M metagenome (GOLD analysis project Ga0209287, IMG submission 187255) | Freshwater sediment microbial communities from Prairie Pothole Lake near Jamestown, North Dakota, USA - PPLs Lake P8 Core (1) Depth... | ecosystem: Environmental > Aquatic > Freshwater... | reverse complement strand
ATCACCGCGCCTTCAAAGGAAAGGATCGAGGAGGTTTCAAGATCCCTGCACAGCTGCATAAAAAATACCATGCGCTCCTTCTCCATGCAGACAAAAAAAGATATAATTCCTGAGAGGGCCTTTATAACCGGGATAGGATCAAAGTATCCGGGTATTGCTGAGTCCATAACCGGCCAGGCAGGCATAGCCGTCGAAAAAATCAATATCAGCACTGACAAGGCAATCCGCATGGATTACAGCATTGAGACAAAATGGAATCCGGCACTGATGGACGGAGCCCTTTCCCTTGCGGTAAGAGAGATTAAAAAAGGTCACGGCTTTAATCTCCGTAAAGGTGAATTCGAGGTAAAAAAGAGTTTTTTCAAGACCGTTAAAGAGCTGAGAAAGGCAGGCATAGCTGTCCTGATAATCCTCATCTTTCTGATGTTTAGTCTCGGGGCTGATTATTATATCGTGAAAAAAAGATACCAGGCGGCGGAACAGCAATGCGCAGATCTTTTCAGGCAGTCGTTCCCTGATGCAGAGGATGTCAAATATCCCCTTCTTCAGATGAAACAGAAGATCGAGGAGCTGAAAAAGTCGGCCTTGATGCTGCCCGGCGACATCAAAAGGGATCAGAAGGTGCTGGACCTGATAAACGACATCTCGAAGAAAATTCCGGATACCTTTGATATCGATATCGCTAATATGGTTATTGATACGGAGACTGTCCGCATTTCAGGAGAAACGGATTCATTCAACACAGTCAACAACCTGGAAAGCGGATTGGAATCATCCGACTATTTTTCAGATGTGACAATAAATAAGGCTGAACACGACAGGACAGGTGAAAAAGTGGAATTCGAGCTGAAACTTCAGAGGAAGTAAAAGGGGCAGGCATGTTAAAGATCAAGCTGGCTAAAAGAGAAAAGTATATCGTGCTGGGGGCAGCCTGTCTGATCGCGCTCTTTCTCCTTATAAATTTTCTCGTCCTCCCGTTTTTTAAGGAGAAAGACCGGTTAACCAGGGGGATAGCGCTTAAGGAAACGGAATTCAAGGAGATAGCGGCGCTCAGCTCCGAATATCGCAGATACAGGGAAGACGCAGGCGAGATGGAGAGGATCCTGGCGAAGCGCGGCAAAGGCTTCACATTGATGTCCTACCTGGATAGGGCAGCCGGTGAGGCAGATGTGAAAGGCCAGATTAAGTATATGAATCCGTCAAAGTCATCTTCCAAAGGCATCGGCTCCTATGGAGAATCAGGGGTGGAAATAAAAGTCGAAGGAATCAACACGGACCAGCTGGTAAGCTATCTATTCCTGATCGAGGACCCCGGGGACCTGATATTTATTAAAAGGATATCCATCACGGACAACAAAAAACAGGAAGGATACCTGGATTGCATCATACAGGTTATGACGTATGAATGAAGATGGCGCATGGCACAAGGCGCGGGGTTTAATGTTTAAGGCATAAGATACAAGGTGTAACAGTTATCTAAATCAGTGAATAAATTATGAGACAATTTTTTTTAAAACACAGGAAATGGTTATTGTACACGTTGTACGGCGTCATACTGGCGTCCGCGCTGCTTGTTTTTCGTTTTCCATCCGACGCTGTGGTTGATTATATCCGTGCAGAGGTGCAAAGCAGATACCCTGGCCTGCTTGTCTCGGTTCAGAAGGTTTCCCTCTCATTTCCTGCCGGCGTGAAATTAACCGGCACGGAGTTCCGTACCCAGGGTCCCCCGGAACAGACCGTTTTTGCAGCAAAAAAAATCATTATCATGCCCAGGCTTCTTTCCCTTTTAGGGAATAGCCCCGAATATCGCTTCACCTGTCAGGCCTATGACGGCTTAATATCCGGCCAGGCCGGTATCCGGAAAAACGGGGAGGAGACACTGTACACACTCTTAACCGAGTTTGAAAAAATTCACATTGATGAGAATTCCCCACTCCCGGCATTTATTAAAGACTTTATGAATGGAACCCTTCAGGGCACTGTAACGTTCAGCGGGTCTGGTTTGTATGATCCTGATGGGACCGGTGAAGCCGCCCTGAAATTATCAGATGGCTCCTTCAGGTTTGCGCAACCATTTTTAAATATAAACGTTATTGATTTTAAAGAGTTCCCTGTAAAGGCCGAACTGAAGGATCAGAACCTGAACATCCCGGAGGCCAGGCTCAAGGGAAAGGATTTTCTGGGCCAGGCATCGGGCGTGATCGCGCTTAAGACCCCTATAAAGAAAAGCCGCATGAACATTGAGGTCACAATCGAGCCGACGGCCGCTTTTATGCAGGATTCAAGCAGGAACGATGACACATCGCGTTTAATAAAACAGGTGTTAAAAAACGGCAGGACATTTAACATCAGCGGAACTGTTGAAAACCCCGGTTTCTGATTTAACCGGTTATTGTTTATCAATCTTGTCCAAAACAATGATGCAATCGCTTATGAGAGCAAATAAAGAAGCTCTATTCGCCCAAAATATAAATAGCGAACCTGGAACTGTCATTCCCGCGAAGGCGGGAATCCAGAGTCTGCAGTAAAAAAAAACCACTGGATGCCCGCCTTCGCGGGCATGACGAGATATTAATGTTTTTACTTAAAGACTTCATATATTGGTTTAAAATTGTTTTGGACATTAATGATTGTTTCTAAAATGATAATTTATTGCGCTGTTGTTTTAAAAGCAGACACGTAAACGTTTTACCCGTTTTAAACCCCATACACGGATGCATGATATGTTTCTGAATGATAAAATTGATATATTTAACAGCCGCATGGCGAGATATTATTATGTCATATTCAATCTGATCGCCATTACTGTAATTGTCTACATCGGTGTTGATTTATTCTACAAACTTATGCCCGTAAAATATGCCCGGACTGATATTCAGACTGTTGACTCTCCCGTGACAGAAGAGAAAACCACCTCCGGAAAGTCCAGCCTCAGCAATTATCAGACAATTATAGACAGAAACATATTCAGCAAGGTCGCGGTCTCTGCTCAAAAGGGCGATACAGATGCAGACGAGCTGAAAAACACCACGTTAAGACTGTCCCTTCTCGGCACCATTGCCGGCAGCAGGAAGACCTCCGCCGCCATTATCCAGGATACAGGCGCAAAGACCCAGGGACTCTACAGGGAAGGAGACAGCATACAGGGCGCTACTGTAAAGTCCATAATGAGAAACAAGGTAATACTGGCAATCGGAAGCAGGGACGAGGTCCTTCTCATGGAAGGTCCTGAATCCGGGACAACAGGGAAGGTCCCCGACAGCGGCCAGGCGGATACTGGCATGGAACCGACCCCGGCAGCGACCGCCTCGGTTGAGCGTAATATGAACATTAAACGCGCGGACATCGAGGCATCCCTCAAGGATCTGAATGAACTTCTGTCACAGGCCACAATTCAACCCCATGCCTCCGACGGAGAGCCCGACGGCCTTACTATCACAGGCATAAAGGCAGGCTCCATATTCAGGAAAATGGGGCTTAGAAACGGCGATATCATAAAGGGTGTTAATAATGACGCCATTAAAACGACTGAAGACCTGATCGGCATGTACAATGACCTTAAGTCAGCTCCTGACATCTCAATCCAGATAACAAGAAGAGGTCAGGAAAGAAGCTTTAACTATAACTTTACCGATTGATGAGACAGGCGCGATGTATAATTCCTTTTTCGGATTCACTGAAAATCCATTCAATCTGACACCTGACCCGCGGTATCTTTTTATGAGCCCGTCTCATAAAGAGGCTATCGAGCATATGCTTTACGGCATAAATGAGCGGAAGGGTTTCATAGTCATTACCGGAGGCATCGGCACAGGAAAGACAACACTGTGCCGCACCCTCCTGAACCGCCTCGGGAATGACACGCGTACAGCCCTGGTCTTCAACTCTTACATCTCTGACATGGAGCTCCTAAGGACCATCAACCAGGAGTTCGGGATACAGATGCCTCCCGGGGCCGGGACAAAAAAGGACTGTATCGACGCCCTGAATCTGTTTCTCCTTGAGATCTTCGCTAAAGGCGGAAATGCCGTGCTGATAATAGATGAGGCCCAGAACCTCTCCCGCGAGGTCCTTGAACAGATCAGGATGCTTTCCAACCTTGAGACGGCAAAGGAAAAACTTATCCAGATCGTCCTCATCGGTCAGCCGGAGCTCCAGGGAGTGCTGGCCGCCCCTTCCCTGCGCCAGCTTAACGAGAGGGTAATGGTGCGCTATGACCTGAAACCGCTGTCTTTCAAGGATGTCAGCGGATATATGGAGCATCGAATGATAGTGGCCGGAGGCCACGGCATCGCGCGCTTCACAAAAGGGGCCGTCAGGGAGATTTATTCTTATTCCAGGGGCAATCCAAGGCGCATCAACAATGTGTGCGACAGGGCGCTCCTGATCGCATATGCCCTGGGAAGACACGATGTGGCAGGAGGCATTATCAAAAAATCCATCAGGGAATTGTCCGGCGGCGGCGCCGCAGCAGGATGGGTCCCGGCATGGAACAGCCGCCTTTTGTATGCCTTGCTGATCATTGTTCTTATAACAGCAGCCGGATTCGCAGGGTGGACATTCAGGGACCGCCTTTTGTCCGGCGCTCCGGCGGAGGATGTTGAACCGGTCTCAGGAAACGAGAATGCCCGCACCGGTGATACCGAAATGAATAGCGGGCAGTCTCCGCTCTATACTGACGGCCGTAAAAGCCTGTCCATACTCTTATCCATGTTTTACAGCGCATCAGAGACCGTTAGGAATGATTTTGAGGACTCCTATCCGGATATTGTTTCATACAAGATATCACCGGAGTATTATGTTTCACTTAAGAAACCCTTCAGGGTGTCCATCTCAACGCCTGATAATTCCGAAAGATACCTGGTTATCAGGGATACCAGTGATAAAGGCGCCACAGCCGTAGACGCCGACGGCAAAGAGCGGATTATTGACAGGGACTTCATTATCGACAACTGGGGGGGACAGGCATCCTGGGTGTATCCGATGCCCAAAAGGGCAGGTACATTTGTTCAGGGGGCCGCTGCTCCGGGGGTCCTGGAACTTCAAAAGGCACTGAATGGTATGGGATACATGGTTGAGGCAACAGGTATCTATGACCGGTCCACCTTTCAGGAGATTATGAAATTTCAGAAGGACTTTGACCTGCATGTCGACGGTATCGCAGGTCCAAGGACAAGGGCCTTGCTATATCAGATGGTAATGTAGGATGAGCTATATAAACGAAGCGCTTAAAAAGGCCCAGGAGTTGAAAGACTCCGGTTATGAAAAATATCACGGGATGCCTGGTTCCCTCGATAATGGCGGCAGACGGTTGAGGGTCAAGGTGCTTATATATTCGGCATCGGTTGTTATTCTGGTTTTTCTGGTGTTTCTGGGCTATAGATGGTTCGGTTTTTCACATGAAGATAAAAAAACCTCGATGGCGGACGCGGGTAAAAACCAGACCGGGCCGGAAGATAATTCTCTTGACAGGAAAAGGCTTTATGAAAAGGCCATGGGCCTTTACAATGAAGGAAGGATGAACGAGGCGAAAAAGGTGTATGAGGCCGTTGTGGCACTGGACCCGGGCTACATAGAGGCCCTGAACAACCTTGGAATTATATACATCCATGAAAAGGATTTTGAAGCGGCAAAAGAGACCTTTGAGAAGGCCGTAAGGCTGAAGCCGTCCTACGTGGAGTCCTATTACAACCTGGCCTGCCTCTACGCCATTAGAGGCGATGTGAATCAGGGCCTCAGGTACCTTGAAAAGGCCATATCGCTGGATGAAAATGTGAAGGGATGGGCGGCAGATGATTCGGATCTCGATGGTCTCAGGGGATCGGATAAATTTAAAAAAATGATAGCACAGTAATGTTTGTGGCTTGTTAATTCTTGTAAATACAAGAGGCAGCACAACCGATTGTATCTGTCAATGCAACTTTGATCTGACAGGAAACATTTAATTTTATGCAAGTTTTTTAGGAATTTTTCTATTTCCTCCCCTATTAGGGGAGGATTGAGGTGGGGTCTCCAGGTTATGAGCCCCCCTCCCGACCTCCCCCTAAAAGGAGGAGGAGATTTCAAGTAAAACTCTTAAGTGAATTTTATTATAGAATCATGTGACGAACATCGCTTAAGATTTGAATAATACGAACTGAAGTCTTCCCATTCCGCGAATGGGATAATGATCAATTTATATCAAGGGGAAATCAATGGGACACCAAAAGAGAATCTATCTTTCCTGCCTGCTTTTTCTGGCGGCGTTATTCTGTCTGCAGGCGAATCATGCCAATGGCGCCCGGGTTGCCGGCGACAACAAGGTCGTTACTGCAGCACCCGGATCTGGATCTCCGGATACTAATGCCATGGTTCCGGCGCCCGGCGTTGGAGTTGAACCAGAAAATGGTGAAATGGATACCCCTCCACCAATCGCCCCAACTCAAGGTGAAGCGACCGACTTTATGAGTATGGCGCCTCCACCGGGTAATAATGCAGCTGTAGACTCAATGTCCCCGGAAATTCCGATATCGGCAGGTCCAGGTGAAACGGGTGCTCCTGCTGCCGATATTTCCCCTCCTCCAGGCATCGCCCCGATAGGGGATAATGCCCCGCAAAATACCGGCAACAGTTCCAACAGGCGGTCAACCGCAAAAAATACGGCAAAATCAGCCGCCTCATCAAATAGCAGTACAACACTGGGGGACAATTACATAATCATCAATTTCAAGGATGCTGATATAATAGAATTTATCAAATACATAAGCGAGCTCACAGGGAAGAATTTTCTGATCGATTCCAATGTCAAGGGCAAGATTACCATATTCTCTCCCACAAAGATCACTATCGAAGAGGCCTATAAGGTCTTCGAGTCCGTGTTGGAGGTAAATGGTTATACAATAGTTCCCTCCGGCAGCGTAACAAAAATTCTCCCCATGACGGAGGCAAGGACAAAAGACATCGATACAAAATTCCAGCAGGAATCAACTGATCCGGAGGACAAGTTAGTAACACAACTTATACCCCTCAAGTACGCAAGCCCTGATGAGATCAAGACCCTTTTCACACCTTTTATATCAAAAAACAGTGTTATGATATCCTATGCTCCTACGGGTATGCTTATTATCACGGATGTGCTATCCAATATCAACCGTCTTCTTGAGATTATAGACAAGATCGATGTGGAGGGCACGAACGAGATCATATCCGTACTTCCCCTGGAATACGCCGGAGCTGAGAGCATGGCCAAGTCACTGACCTCAATTTTTAAGACGGGAACAACAAAAAGCGCCAAAGATGCCTCCAGCTCTTCCCTTGTTATTATTTCAGACACCAGAACCAACTCCATTATAACCCTGGCATCAGAGGTGGATACCCTTAAGATCAAGGAGCTTATCAAGTTACTGGACAAGGAAGCCCCGAAGGGAGAAGGAGATATACATGTCTATTATCTCCAGAACGCAAGTGCCGAAGACCTGGCCAAGGTCCTGACCTCTCTGCCGACCGGCACTACAACTTCATCAGCAGCTGCAAAAGAAGGCGTCAAGGAAACGGCTGTGGTTTTATCCAAGGATGTCCAGATCCTTGCGGACAAGGCAACCAATTCGCTTGTCATAAATGCCGGCAAGGACGATTATCTGGTCCTGGAGGACATCATCAGAAAGCTGGATATAACAAGAAAGATGGTTTACATCGAGGCGCTTATAATGGAAGTAAGCATGACCAAACAGTTTGAACTTGGCGTCCAATGGTATGGCGGAAAGGAAACAGGTTCAATTGACGGCAATGATGTCGTGACCTTCGGAAGCTCAAATACCGGTACGAGCATAATTGATACTTCTGGCAATTTCAGCCTGCCGACAGGCCTGAGCCTTGGGGTCCTTGGTGATACTATTACTATAGGCGATTTTACATTCCCCAGCATACAGGCCTTTGTGCGGGCCTACGGGACAAACTCGGATGTCCATATCCTTTCCACCCCGCAGGTAATGACACTGGACAATGAAGAGGCATCCATTAATGTTTCAGACAATGTCCCGTACCTGACAAGCAGACAGGAAACTACAAGCGGCAACGATTACAGTAACTATGATTTTAAGGATGTCGGCGTAAAATTGACAATAACGCCGCAGATAAATCAGGAAAGATTCGTCAAGCTGAAGATATCACAGGAAGTGAGCCAGCTGGTAAGCCAGACAGAGGTTGGTCTTCCCACCACGCTCAAACGCGAGGCAAAGACGACCGTGATGATCAAGGACGGACAGACTGTAGTTATCGGCGGCCTGATTGATGAAACAAAAAGTAATGCTAATTACAAGGTGCCTATCCTGGGAAGCATCCCGATACTGGGCTACCTGTTCAGGGCGAAGACGGCGTCAACAGACAAGAAGAACCTTTACATATTCATTACCCCGCACATTGTGGAAAACCCTGCTGAGGCCGAAGAGGTTTATGAAAACAAAGTAGGGCAATTCAATAAGGTCAAGGAAGGGGTTGTCTCCATGAATAAGGCCAGGGCCTCCCGGACAAAAGACGAACGCCTTTCCGATATAGGCTTCAGCTACATGCAGGTAAAAGAATATGACAAGGCTGCCGAGTATTATGAAAAGGCAATCAAGGCCAACCCGGAGAATCCTGTAGCTCTCCTTAACATGGGAATTATTCATGAAAGCAAAAAGGAATATCCCAAGGCCATAGAAATGTATGAAAAGGTTATCGCCCTCGATTCTGAAGAGAGGACCTATGACACTATAAATCCTGCACAGACAGGGAAAAAGGCGACGGATATAGCGAAAGAGAATCTTGAAAAGATAAAAGAGGCAAAGGAATAAATGAAAGACACAAGGCTCAAGGCGCAGGGCAAAAGGCGAAAGAAGGTATCCTTATCTTCTATTCCCTCCTCCTTTCAGGGGGAGGTCAGGTGGGGGTCTCAAAAGATCATCCCCATCATTATGAAGTATCTGGACTGAAAGCCTGTGCATGTCAGCTTATCAACAACATTTTAATACTAGTGACCAATATGAAACTGATCGGGCAGATATTAGTAGACAAACATGGTCTTTCACCGGACGTCCTTGCCGACGCATTAAAGATACAGGATGAAAAAGGCGGGCGCATCGGCGAGATCTTAATCAGGCAAAAGGCGATCTCAGAGGCCGATCTCCTGAAGGCCCTCGGAACGCAATTCGGGATGGACTTCAGTGGATCTATCCCTGTTGAGGATTTCAAGATCGACTTCACGGAAAAGGTCCCTATACATTTTCTGAAAAAATACAGCCTGCTTCCTGTGGTCACTTCAGAAAAGGCCTTTATCGCCGCCAGTGATCCGCTGTTTTTCCAGGCAATCGACGATCTCAAACTGATCATGGGCATGGACAGCGCAGAAGTGGTGCTTGCGCCCCATTCCGCCATACTGTCGGCCATCAACTTTGCCTATGACATGAGCCGCGATTCTGCCGAACAGGTCATACAGAACATGCAGGATGAAGACAGCGAGCTGATATTTTCAGCCATTGCAGGGACAAGCGATCTCCTGGACGACACAAGCGATGCGCCCATCATCAAGCTGGTCAACCTCATGCTCTCTCAGGCAGTAAAGGACAGGGCGAGTGATATCCATGTAGAGCCTACTCAGACCGCACTCAAGATCCGGTACAGGGTGGACGGGATATTATACGAAAAGCTGTCGCCCCCAAAACACATCCAGGCCGCCCTGATATCACGCATCAAGGTCATGGCCGACCTGAATATAGCGGAAAAGAGGCTTCCCCAGGACGGGAGGATCGAGATCAAGATAGGGAATAAAAATATCGATATCCGCGTCTCGACCATCCCTATCGCCTACGGAGAACGGGTTGTGCTGAGGCTCCTGGACAAGACCAGGGTGCTTCTGAATGTCACGGACCTGGGCATGCCCAACGAGTATCTGAAAGACTTTACAAGGCTTATACATTATTCCCATGGTATAATCCTTGTGACAGGGCCGACAGGAAGCGGAAAGACCACCACCCTTTACGCGGCATTGTCGACAATACACAAGCCCGACATCAACATCATCACCATTGAGGACCCGATTGAATACCAGATTGACGGCATAGGGCAGATACAGGTCAACCCCAAGATTGATCTCACCTTTGCCAACGGACTCCGCTCCATAGTCAGACAGGACCCCGATGTAATACTTGTTGGCGAGATAAGGGACCTTGAGACCGCCGAGATAGCCATTCAGTCGGCCTTGACAGGCCACCTTGTCTTTTCCACTCTTCATACCAATGACTCGGCAGGCGCAATAACCCGGCTCACCGACATGGGTATAGAGCCCTTTCTTGTCACATCATCCGTGATCGCCATTCTTGCACAGCGTCTTGTAAGGCAGATATGCGGGTACTGCAGGGAGGAGTACGCGCCTGATGAAGAATCCCTGATGAATATCGGTATCACGCCCGAGATGCTCGGGGGAAGGAAATTGTACAGGGGGAGAGGCTGCCCTGAATGTCTTAACACCGGATACCGCGGAAGAACAGGCATCTTCGAGCTGATGCTGTTGAATGAGCCGCTCCAGAACCTGATACTGAAGACATCCGATGCCAATGCAATTAAACAGAAGGCCATTGACCAGGGCATGATCACCCTCCGAACAAACGGGGCGCAAAAGGTGCTTGAAGGCATAACAACCATCGAAGAGGTCTTCAGGGTCACGCATCAATAGAATTGACTATATAGACTGACCCGTTGCCTTCGCTAACTGTGGGGTATTTTATCAATATTCCGCCAACTCAAAACCTGGCCGTGTTTTCTGGAATAGTCTTTTTCTCCACCATAGAGCAGATGAAATTGGCCTTCAGGTTCCGAAGATATCTTTTGAAAGTACTTTAAGCCCTTAAAAAAATCGTCGGTTATTGTCTCGCCTGATTTTATTTCCACAGCCCTCAAACGTTCACCTTCCTCCAAAAGAAGATCGATTTCATGTCCTGTGCTGTTTCTCCAGAAGAAGGCATTCGATCTGAGCCCGGCGTGATAACGTAATTTTAAATATTCGGATACTATAAAAGATTCAAAAATATTCCCTCTCAAATAATGAGAGCTTAATTGACCAGGCGATTGAATCTCCAGAAGAGCGCACAATAGACCGCTGTCAAGAAAATAGAGCTTTGGCTGCTTGGTCAATCGTTTGTTGAAGTTCCGGTGATGCGGCTGGAGAAGAAACACTATAAAACTTGCCTCCAGAATGGAGATCCAGGATTGTATGGTTTTATAATTGACCCCAAGTTCATTGCCCATACTGGAAAGGTTTAATAGCTGGCCAACGCGTCCGGCGCAGAGTTTGACAAACCTCTGAAAGGCGCTCAGGTCTCCCACGTTTACAATGCTTCTCACATCCCTTTCTATATAAGTCTGGATATAAGAGGGAAAATAGTCAGAGGGAAGAATTTGTCGATCATATATTGCCGGATAAAATCCTGAAAAGATCACACGGTCGAGGGAATCAGGAAGGATATTTGAAGCTTTGAGTTCAGGCAAACCAAAGGGCATAAGATGGCAAACCGCTACCCGTCCGGCAAGGGACTGTGTGATCTTTTCAATAAGAAGAAAATCCTGTGACCCGGTCAGGATATATCTTCCCATCTTGCCTGACTCATCCACTATACCCTGGAGATAGGAAAAGAGCGCCGGGACTTTTTGAACCTCATCAATCACCATGCCCTTATCTGAATGAATGCGGAGAAATCGGACAGGGTCTTCTGCTGCTGCAGCCCTTTCATCAAGATTTTCAAGATTCACATAATCATAATCAGGAAACAATGCCTTAACAAGAGTTGTTTTACCTGACTGTCTAGGTCCTGTTAATGATATGACAGGAAAAATCCTGGTCATAGACAAGATTCTCTCACTTAGGGACCTTGGTATCATCGTGCAGCTATTTCCACTAAAAGTTAATTTAAATGGTGAATATTAACCAGACTTGCAATATTATAATTGCACAATTTAGGATTGTCAATACTATTCTGTATCAATAGGGGTCAGACCTTCATTCTTGACAGGTTGCCTTCTATCCTTTTCATTATTATTGAAAGTCCCTTATCATCTTTAATCTGCCTGGCAATACGTCTGCCCGCCTGGCAGACTCCTGAACCCCCTATTCGGAATACCTTTCCGATATCATCCAATCGCATATCAGTATATCGCTGAATTAAATATAGCTTTATGTTCCTTGATAGCTTGATATCATCTTTAACGATTATATCCACCTCATTGCAGACATCCTCCATCGTGACCTTTTTCTTAAGACCTTTTAATGCCGGAAGGTCCTTTTCTTCCTCCTGTCCTGAAAGATATCTCTCTTTTATAAAATCTATAAATTCCTTTGAGCCTAATATCGTAGAGCTGACAACATCTTTCAGCGGGCTTTCATACTGTTTATCAATCATTATTTCTACAAAATTTTTATAGTTCTTTTGTGATTCTGAAAACTTCTTCCCGAAATATCCTAGAATAATATCCATCTTCAACCATTCAGGCGTTTTTTTCTTTCCCGTGTAATAAGAATAGCTGGACCATTCATATTCTTCAGGGAGCTCGACTATCTTTGCCCTTACAGGATTCAAATGGATGTACCGGGATAGTTCTTTAGCATATTCGTCAGCTTCAATAAGTATTGCCTTGTAACGCCCCTGAAAAAGATGTCCGGATCTTTCGCGTTTAACATTGAAATAGGTGGTATAGGCGCCATTGATATGGGCCATTATTTTGGATAGATTTCCGGAGGGCGTTTCAAGCAAAAGATGGTAATGGTTATCCATAAGACAATAGGCATGGATTATAGCGTCATACCTTTTCACCGCTGATTCAAGATATTCAAGAAATTTTTCTTTATCCCTATTACTCTTGAATACAGTTTTTTGTTCATTGCCCCTGGATGTAATATGATAAAAGGCGCCTGGGTATGATATCCTTAAAGGTCGGGCCATGACTGATCCTCCGTTATG
>Ga0209287_10001258_pt1 | contig 12966 bp, 13 predicted proteins | sample PPLLak3cmMay2015_2_FD_187255 | JGI IMG/M metagenome (GOLD analysis project Ga0209287, IMG submission 187255) | Freshwater sediment microbial communities from Prairie Pothole Lake near Jamestown, North Dakota, USA - PPLs Lake P8 Core (1) Depth... | ecosystem: Environmental > Aquatic > Freshwater... | reverse complement strand
CGCGCTGATTCAGGGCGACACCCAACATGCTCTCCAGTATCGTACCCGGGAGATGCGCGCCGACGCTGGTGGCGATCAGAATTCGCTTGTGATCGATAGAATTGTTCAGCGGCCCGCTCGTTCTCCCGCCGATCAAAAATGGACTCCAGAGACGGGCTGTTTTGCGTAACCGTTGATTACGGAGCATTCTGCGCAAATATACGGATTTACCCAGCAACTCCCAGGTTTTTTCAAGAAACACCGATAGACTCCGGTTTTTTCAGTTGAACGATGACATCATAGTAGTATTTCCCTTTTTCCGGAAGGTTTTCGGGGTCAACGGGGAAACGGTATTTCCTCGAGAGATAGGGGAAAAATGGAGAAAAAGGCATTGTCATGTATTGCCGCCATTTGTTCCAAAATGTGAATGTGTCCCGTTTATAGAGCAGATGTTGAGCAAAAAAACACATCGGCAGCGATTTCCGTACTCCGAAACAGGCGGAATCGATCCATTTTAAATTGGAAGGTTCAATCAATCGGGATTGCACCTGATCCCATCGATAAAGCCGTTGAAAAAAACATCCCCCTCTGGTGGTGCTGGTATTTCCATATATCCCCCCCCGATACTTTTGTTCCTTGTCGACCTTCGCAATCGGCACGGTTATGACCAAAACTCCTCCCGGAGCCAGCATCCGCGCCATTTCACGCATTGCTTGGGCATCGCCACCCTCCCGGATGTGTTCCAATACCGAAAGCGAAACAATCCGATCGAAATGGTTATCCGGAAAAGGGGCATTTCGGGCGTCAAGAGTTTGAAAGTGAAGTGTGGAGCCGGAACTACCTTGCCTCCCATAGGCTTCCCATTTTCGGACCTCATTCTCCCAGATATCGGTCAGCCAATACTCCCCCGGAAATCGTTCAGCCAGTACCAATGAAAATACTTTCGGGCTTCCGATATCCAGGGTTTTCAACCCCGGCTTCATCTCAAGATACCTCTCGGCAGTCGTAAATTCCACATATCTGGAAAAGGAGTTGATCGGAGCCAGCCAAGTGCCCATTTCTTCGCAAATTCCGATATCAGGATGATCATTGGCGGTAAAGGGCCTGCGGATCAGTTTATTGGAATCCAATCGCCAATGATGCTCGGTTCCAGGTGCCATGTTACTTATCCATCCCCAGACATTATACCCGAATCCGCCCGATCATGTAAGGATTCTCTTTTTATCGGCCAGTAGCTGCTCGGCCCGCAAGAAGTCGAGCGGAGTGTTGATGTCGATCGATTCCTCCTCGCTCATGACAAAAGGGATGATCACATTACCCGTGGGTGATCCTTTTTCTAGGATCGTCCGCGGCCGGGTAATGTAAATATTGGCATTCTGGATGTACACCTCGGGAAGTCTCTGAAAAGACCAGGTATGCATGTTCGCATCGACATTACGGATGAAGGGTTGCAGGTAATCGCCTTCGATCTGCCACATCTTGTAGGGGTGTTCCGAGCACAACCGGATCGACCGCAAAGAATCGACTTCAGGATGATCCTGCATGATCCTGACCGCCCGATCGATGCTTTCGGGACGGCGGAAGGGAGCAGTGGGATAGAGCAACACGATCAGGTCCGGTTCATACCGCTCGTTGTCCTTCAGCCAATCCAGGGCATGCAGCAGGAATTCCATTTCGGTGGAAAGGCTCTGGGCAATCTCTTTCGGTCTCAGGAAAGGGGTTTCGGCCCCGAATTGACGGGCGATGGCGGCAATCTCTTTGCTGTCGGTAGTCACCAATATCCGATCCACACTCTTGGCCGCACACGCCGCTTCAATGGTAAAGGCGATCAAGGGATTCCCGTTCAGAAGCCGGAGGTTCTTCCCTGGCACCCGGACCGAACCTCCCCGGGCGGGGATCAGTGCCAAAACTCTTTTTCTCCGGAAACTCATCCGAAATACACCGGGATGAAGTAATTCTCACTCATCTCCATTCCTCCTGTTGGCTTGGAATAGGTTCACTTGGGATTGCTTTTAATCCAACTCGATTCCGAATACTTCGCAATAGATTTGAAAACTCTCTTGGTATATGCAACCCAAAATAGAGAACATAACAAAAAAAGCCATTTATCACGGAAGCAATGATCGCCATACACACCCTTCCCCATACCGATCTTGAAAAAAGATTATTTGCAAGCCAGTGAATTCCAATTCCCACAACTATCGTGCAGCTAATGCCCAAAACAATGTCTTTCAAAAACAAAAAGACAGTCTTAACTTTACTAATAAAAACAGCGGTGATCAAGACATGAAATATCAAACTTGCCAAACAATACCAAAACCAGGACCAGGCGGCTCCATTCAAACCTTGTGAGTGTATCAATTGGCTGAGTAAAACGGGATATCCTATCAAGGCAATTGCATTAAAAACAACTCCGAATTGAGTCTTTCCCATCCCTATTTGGATCTGATATAAAACCGAAGCCAGCGAGAGAAACAAATAGCTCCAAACGCTAATCTCCATTATCTTTTTTCCATTTGCCACCAACATTTCATTCCCGGTCCAAATCCAAATGACTTCGGAAGCAAAAAAACAGAATGGCACTCCTACTAGGACACATAAAATAAAAACGATCCTGTTATTCACTCTAATGTGTTTTTCAAGGTCACTCTGATTCCCCTGTAAAGAAATTTGACAAGTACGCGGATAAACGGCATTTAAAAATGGTGCTGCAATCATATTGAGCAAGCGTCCTCCAGCGATTCCCGCGTTGTATATTCCCAATGAAGCCACCTGTAATGCCTTGCTAATGTAAAGGCGATCCATTTGAGTGATAATCAAGCCAATACCATTGGTCCAAATCAGACCAAGAGAAATTTTCCATAACCTCTTTAATTCGAAATAACTGAAGGAAGCTTCTTTTGATCCTTGTGACATAGGAAAAATCCGGTATGCCCAATATCGCTTCAGGAAAAGGGTAATAACGGCTGTTATCACTTCTGCCAGATAGAAGAAAACGATGGAACTCCAACCAACAATCGCTATTACACCAAGAATAGCACCCATAACAGACATGATGCCATTCAATAAATTACCCAGAACCTGTTTCTGAGTTCCCATGAATGCAGACTGATAAACGCTGGCAGGAAGGGAAATAGAGATCCTTACCGATATTATGATCAAACAGATATTTAAGACGCTACTTGGAATGCTTTCAGTCTTCAGCCAGTGTCCGCTGATTAAAGTCGAAATTGAGATCAGCCCTATACTTAAAAAAAGACTGAGAGCAAAATAAATGCGTTCGAATGTATATAATAGTCTTCTATGAGAAAGATAATCGGATTGGATTTGGTCGAAGCGCGCAAATTCTCGTTGTAAAGCCGCACCCAATCCTTTTGAAAACGCTCCCAGCAGAGCGACAAGCATGGAAAAAAAACCCACCAACCCATAGCCTTCCAAACCCAAATAACGGATATAGAAGGGGACCAATAAAAAGCTCAGGATCGGATAAACAAACTGTCCAATCAGGTTGGCAACAAAATTCCTAACAATCACTTTCTTCCCCGGGAAATGTACCAAGGAAAAAATTATCTAAAACAGAGGACGCCTGTTTTTTTAAAATAGAGTTTGGGGTTTTCTTCGGAAAAAAAGAACAAGAATCATTCAAAGCAGCGGCAAAGGAATCGGGTGAACGGAAGTCCAATGGCCTGCAGAATGGTTGAAGTGGAGTGGGTAATCTAGCCATAAGGCTTTTTGGTAGCAGAATAAAACAACCGCATTGGACAGCTTCAAGAATCTTGGTTTTAAATCCGAACCCTAAATCGGAAAAAATCGCCATGACACGGGCTCTTTTTAAAGCTATCAAGGGATCATCTAATTTCCCGGTTAATTCGACTCTATTGGGGGCAAATTTTCGAAATCGATCAGAATCCCCTGTCAGCATGAATTTCCAGTCAGGGCAACGATCCCCCAGTTTTGATACCATTACAAAGAAATTTCTTGCAGCATGTTCAAGTATTGGATTTATTGAAGTCGACATCAAAGCAACACATAGATTCTCTTTGTTTTCAGATAAATCTGTCCTCTCAGAGACATTATCTGGTAAAAAATACGGCAAATATTGCACTTTTTTTTTGAATCCAAGAAACCGCCAATAATGTGGTATTTCCCAATCACTTATGGGTAAAACCCAATCCGACCAGCGGCAACAAAGAAAGTCCAAAAAAAAACGATAGGGAATTCTCCAAATCTCACGAATTCCGATTTTTTTCCTTACTTTCAATTGAGCCAAGAATAGATGAAACCGATGAAACAACTCGGCATTAATCGGACGTACCGCGATCATCAACTCAGGCTTCGCTTGCCGAAGGTATCCCATCGATTGTGGAAACATCATAAGTTCAAAAAAAGCATGCGAATACTTTGAGATATCGACCTTCTGTAGGCATCTCTTTAAATCGATATCATTCCGATTATCTGCCACGATTTCATCGAATGCAATTTTATTTTTCTTAAAATACTCCCTTCTTCCCATAATATCTTTGGTACTACCTAATAAAGACTGCGAGGAATCATGGAAAGAGTCAGGGACAATATGGAGAATAAGTAATTCTGGGATCGATGGCCATTTATTTTTCATATAGATCCCTTTTCAAGAAATTTTTTAAATAGAGAGCAAACACCTTGTGTCTGAGATACCTAATCACCGGTAGGAAAAGCAACAGTTTAATGAGAAAAGAATTATTCGAATGGGCAAGTTCCGAAGCGGATATAAACATATATCGAAAAAACAAAGATAATTTCTCTTTCAAGAGTCTCGGTTTATATAGAATCGCCGATTTCCTAGTTTTCATTTGAGAAAAAACAGCCCGGTCGCTTCCCCTGATCTTCCCGTTTAGAACAAAATGTAGAAGAAAAATCAAGTCGGCTCCCCAGATACTTCGGCAACGCTCAAATAGCGAAAAACTCCTCCGGAGATTTTCGATCCGAAATAAGCCATATATCCAAGCAGATTGGGTACTCTTCAGCAATTCAACAAGCTGAGTTGATTTTATCAAATCAATGTCCGGAAACAGATGCTCAGAGAGGTATCCACTCTCCGCTGACACTTTTATCACTTTACCCACGGCCAGTTCACATCCAGGGTTTTCCTGAAACACAGTTAATAGGTCAAATAAATAATCAACACTCCAAAAATCATCATATGCTGCCCACATAAAAAAACTGCCCCGCGCTTGATCCAGTACAAATTTAAAGTTCTGTTGAATCGGAATTCTATTGGGTTGGCTGAAAACATGTATACGTTCTTCGTTTTTTGCATAAATTTGGATAATCTTTCTCGTATTGTCATCAGAGGAATTATCGGAAATAATCAATTCAAACTCGCGATAACTCTGTTTAAGAATTGAATCGATCGCTCTGGGCAAATATGTCTCCCCATTGCATACCGGCAACCCGATCGATATAAGAATGGGTTCATTTTTCATTTGAATTTAGTTGAGCCTCCGCAAAAAAGCACAAGGCCAATATGTGACATTCCGGTGTAAACCGCTTTCATTGAATAGCCAGGATGGTTGCTCCAAGGTGAACTCTTCTCCATGCTCAATTAAAAAATAGGCAACCGCAGTGCAAGGATTATCAGTTGCCCAATTCGGATTTCCCCTGGGTACATCACCCAAATCACGCATGATGCCATCCGTAGCTACCAGATAGGAACCCGGAGAGACCAACCTGTGATAAGCTTCTAATTCCGCTCTGACGTGGTCCTTTGTGTGGCAGGAGTCAAGGATAACCATTACTCTCTCTCCTGGAGCCAATAATCCTCTGATCCGGCTCAATGTGTCGCTGGAAATCGAATCCCCTTCGATCAGAGCAATGAAAGGGCTCAGATTATGTTCCTCTATTGCTTCTCGATTTCTGGGCTTGATTTCGATATCGATTCCGATCACTCTCCCTTTACCCATCGCCTTGCAGATAGAAGCGTAAAAAATAAGCGAGCCTCCGTGTGCGACTCCTGTTTCAATGATGACATCGGGCTGAATACGAAACAATACTTCCTGGATACGTATGAGGTCCTCGGGAAGCTGAATGACCGGCCGTCCCAACCAGGAAAACGTATAGGGATATTTCTGGTTCCACCCGACCTTGAGCCAGATGTCTGAGATTAAACAAAAAGCTTGATCGGAGAACAATGGAAGCGAATAGTTTCTGGTTTCTTCCTCCACCCGGATTTCCTTCAGAGATAAATCAAATGTTACCTTCATTGATATCCTTCTATCGAAATTACTATCCCAGCTCTTTTTAATAACTCGCGATTCTCTTGTTCATAATTTAGGTTCATCAGAACAACCGTGTGAATTCCGTGCTTAGCTAGATCCTGATAGTTTATAATGGGATGACCGGTTCCCGCGATATAACCGCCTTGTTTCACAGGGTTGATATCGACTACGGAGTGAACAAATTTGCCTTCTGGATCCACCAGATTTACAAAAGCCGCTCCTTTGGCTCCAGCCCCCCATATTGCTACCGGCCCATTTTTGTGTATAAGTTTAATCTTTTCTTGCCAGAATGAGATCAATCCCGCAAACTCTCGGGAAAACCTTTTAGCTGATTCAATCAAATCAGAAGAGATTCCGATTTGATTCCCGAAAGCATTGTTTTGATAGTCTTCCCTCTCGGCTTTTATCCACAAGTATTGCTCTTTAAAAATTGATTCATGTTCGATCACTTTAAATCTCGACTTTTTCAATGCAAGCATTAGTGACGACAAAGAGAAATATGAACAATGCTCATAAAAAAAATCCCAAAATACTTTGTTTTCCAAAATCCAATTCAAGTCAGGTGTTTCTACAAATAATGCCATTTCCTTTTCATCATTGATCGCTTCTCGAATTGTCTGAAGAAATAAAATCGGGTCTCGAATATGCTCAATCACATGTCGGCAGATCACGATATCGGGACGATCCCCGTATTCAAATTCTTTAAAGTAATGAGGGATGAATTTGAGTCGTCCCGATAATTCACTCGATCCACCGTGAAAAGCAGGATCATATCCAATACAAATACTGGCAGGGCTCGCAATCGCCAATTCCCGAAGAAAATACCCATTCCCGCAGCCGATCTCGACTATTTTTTTTTCTCCCGCTTTAGTCCCATCGATGATTCTATTGATACGATTTGAGATGTGTTGAAGGAAATAGGGGGAACAGATTTGGGAATTTTCATAATCACGGGTATAACTGATTTTGTTGGGGTTAAAATCCTTGTTGAACGCAAACCCACAATTGGGGCAAAACAGGATATGTAAATTTCCCCGATCTGCGTTGATCGCATCCCGATAATTCCGATATAAAAAATTCTGATGAATTGGCAATGCCTTTAAATCGACAAGTGGAAACAAATGCCCTCCATGGCAGATTGGGCATTGGGCTTCAATCATGTTCTTTCCTTTTTCTCCAATTCCAATTTCCACCAATCGATGGTATGAAGTAAGCCTTCTGATAATTCGATGGCCGGAGAAAAACCAACTTCATTACGTAAACGGGAAACATCAGCAGTTAAAACAGGAGGGTCATCCGGGAAAATTGGAAGCGCACCGAAATCGATTTCATTTTCCTTATGTAAAATCCCCGCGCTCATCAAGGCGAACTCACGGATTGAAAATGTTTTTCCTGAAGCAATATTCACCGCACCTTGAAGATGGCTGTCAAGTAAAGATAAAATGGCATTAGCAGCATCATCCACATGTAGAAAATCTCGTATTTGTGCACCCACTGTGCAACGCGCACGTTTATTGGATAGCAGCGGAATGATCAAAGAGGGTAATAATCGTTGCGGATGTTCATGAGGGCCATACAGGTGGAAAAAACGTCCCCAAGCAAAGTTAAATCCTGTTTGCTCGGCAAAGGCAGATGCCACATTGTACAAAAGCTTTTTGCAAATTCCATAATTTGTCTTTGGAACCAAAGGAGTGACCTCCTCTTGGCAAATGCCATCCCTCCATTCGTATTCAGCACATGTGCCGGCAAAAAAAGCTCGTTGTCCCCCTAATTCAGCGAACTTTCTGAGCATAGCGATCCCCGCATATAGCCAATCATAATTTTCCAGAGAATTCCAATACACACCGTGCTTGGTAATCCAGGCGAGATGAACCAAGTGGGTCGGGCTTACTTTTTTCAGAAGCTCATTCTGAGCTTGAATATCGAGCAGATTACTGGAATGCCACTGAACACCCAATTCATCTGAAGTATTTTTGAATTCCGGATGGCAAATCCCGTGGATTTCAAAGTTTGCCATTTTAGATAGTTTTTCAATAAGATGTTTCCCTATGAACCCTTCAGCTCCGGTAATCATAATTTTTTTCATTTATAATCGGGATAACTACGATCTTTCTCGGATATGATTGGATTACTGATCGGCCAGGGAATAGCAAATTCAGGATCATTCCAACGGATTCCCATTGCAGCCTCGGGATGAAAAAATTCAAAAATCTCATAAAACACGGTTGTGTTATCCTCTAAAGCCTGGAATCCATGCGCAAATCCTTCCGGGATATACAAGGCTTTTGGCGGAGAATCGTTTGCTTTCAATTCAACAGCAAACCAGCCACAGAATGTATCTGAATCTGGGCGGAGGTCGATGAATACATCATAAATCATTCCGGAAATGCATCTTACCAGTTTCGCTTCGGCAAATGGATGCCGTTGATAATGCATACCACGCAAAGTTCCTCGATGGATGTTATGAGAAATACTGCACTGTTTGATTTCGAAACGCAATCCTTGATTCTCAAATTCATGCCAGCAGAAAGTTCGTGCAAAGAATCCGCGGTTATCATCAATCGTATTTGAATCTATGATCCAGGCTCCCCGCAAGGGAGTGGGAATAAATCTCACTAATCCACCTCAACCTGGGGTACCAGGGTTACAAAACGCCCTCCCCACTCACGAATAGCATTCATTTGTTCCATGATCTCCTGGCGGATATTCCAGGGGAAAATGATGAGATAATCGGGCTTCGTTTCAAAAACCCGTTGGGGGGGAAAAACCGGAATATGACTTCCTGGTAAATATTTCCCCTGCTTTTGAATGCTTCTGTCCACAGAATACTCGATCCAATCACTGCGGATGCCGCAATAATTGAGCAATGTATTGCCCTTGGCCGGGGCTCCATATCCGGCAATCCGTTTCCCATTTTCTTTAGCTTCGATGAAAAAACGGAGGATCTGACATCTCAGTTCCTCGACCTTATTGGTAAAATTGCGATAATTCTCCATACAATTTAGGCCCGACTCGGATTCCAACTGAAGAATTCGCGAAACTGATAATGACAGGGGAAGGGAGTCATTCTCTTTATGCCTGGCATACAAACGCAAAGAACCGCCATGTGTGGAGATTTCCTCAACATCAAAAACAATCAATCCATGGGAACGAAAAATCCGGTCAACAATTCTCAGAGAGAAATAGGAAAAATGTTCGTGATAGATCGTATCGAATTGCAGGCCCTCAATAAGCCGGAGTAAATGGGGAAACTCCAAAGAAACCCAGCCACGGGGTTTCAATATCTTCTTCAGGGCGACAACAAAATCATTGATATCAGGAACATGGGCCAACACATTGTTGGCTATAATCAGGTCAGCAAGGGTTCCCTTGCTTGCCAACCGTTCTGCGGTATCTATTCCAAAAAAAGCAACTTCTGTGGGAATTCCTTTTTTGATGGCAACATCGGCGACATTCACTGCCGGTTCAATCCCCAGAACCCGAATCCCTGCCTCCTGGAAAAACTGAAGCAGGTAGCCGTCATTACTGGCGATTTCCACGACAAGAGAACCGGAATCCATAGGGAATCGATCGAGTACAGTTTGGGAAAAAAAACGGCAATGCGCCAACCAGGAATCGGAATAAGATGAAAAATAGACATAATCAGAAAACAGTTCATCCCGGGAAACCCATGCGGGGATCTGCACAAGGAAGCATTCATGACAGATATACACATCGAGGGGAAAAAAAGGCTCCATTTTCTCAAGGTCTTGATAAGCAAGAAAGGAGTTGGCCAAAGGCGAAACGCCAAGAGAGATAAATGAATTTTCCAGAGGAGAATGACAAAAGCGGCATTTATTCTTCATTTTGTTTTTCCGCACTCAGTTTCGTATTCTTTAATCTGATTCAAAGTGAGTTCAGTCATGTTTATGCCCTTTCTGAATGCTCGATACCAATCGATTGTTTTTTTCAGAGTCGTTTCAATACTCCAGCAACATTTCCATGCAAGTTGGGTCATTGCTTTTTCTGAATCCAATCTCAGGATCTGACTTTCTGGGTCGGTTTTCGTAGGTTCGCTTTCATACCCGATTGCCATCTCTCCCATTGAAACCATTTTTTTTACTACCCAGATTACTGATCTCTCTTCCGCCATATCAGGTCCAAAATTCCATGCCCCGCTGAACACACGCCCTTCGAAAAACAGCTTCTGGGCCAGTTGAAGATACCCACGCAACGGCTCCAATACATGTTGCCATGGACGAACTGCATACGGATATCTCAACCGTAGCGGAATTCCCGATTCCCATGAGCGGATGCAGTCGGGAATTAGCCGGTCTTCAGCCCAATCCCCACCACCGATCACATTCCCGGCCCGTACTGAGGCAAGGTATTTACCATTCCTCTTTTCTTCATTGAAAAATGAACGACCATACGATGCGGTGATCAATTCTGCGCATCCTTTGCTTGCACTATATGGATCGCTTCCGCCTATACGATTCTCTTCCGTGAATCCGCCAGCTACAGGCAGATCCTCATAACACTTGTCACTCGTAATAACAATCAATACCTTGGTTGCTTCAGAGGAACGAAATGCCTCGATGATATTTACCGTCCCCATAACATTGGTCATAAAAGTTTCCAGTGGGTTTCGGTACGATCGGCGAACCAGGGATTGAGCAGCGAGATGAAAAATCAATTCCGGGGAGGCTTTCGATACAATTTCAGCAAGGTTTTCATAATCACGTACATCCACCTGGATAGAATTCATCCTTTGCTGGAGTCCCAGAATAGAATACATATTAGGTTGGGTGGGCGGAGGGAGGGAGGCTCCGGTCAATTCCGCCCCCAGAGAAAGCAACCACTGCGAAAGCCATGCCCCTTTAAAACCGGTATGACCTGTTATCAGTATCCTTCTGCCCTTGAAAAAGCCGAAAAACAGTTCATCCATGATTGATTACCAGTTTTTCCACGCCGCTTGGTTTTCATTCCACAAGCTGTTCAGGTAATCCCGATCCCGGAGCGTATCCATGCACGCCCAGAATCCATCATGCCGGAATACCATCATTTCTCCCATCCTGGCGATCTCTTCCAAGGGACCGAATTCGAAATCGCAGCGATCATCATCATTCAGATATTCGAATATGCGGCGGTTGCATACAAAAAAACCCCCGTTGATGAATCCTTCGTGGGTTTGAGGTTTTTCACTGAAGCTGATGACCCGGTCACCGTCCAATTTCAGCTCACCAAAACGGGACGTGGGGTTGATTCCCGTCAGAGTCATCATTTTCCCGTGCGAGCGATGGAATCGGATCAATTCATCGATATCGACATCGGCGATGCCATCCCCGTAGGTAAGCAAAAAGGTGTCGCCGGTGATATATGGTTCAAGCCGCTTTATCCGCGCGCCTTTCAACGCGTTTTCACCCGTTTCCACCAAGGTGATTTTCCAGGAGGTTTCCTCGTGGCATTGATGGATCTCCAGGTTCCGGGGCTTGCCCAACTCGATGGTGACCGCCTTGTTCATCAATGCATAATGGTAAAAATAGTCCTTGATGATCTCCCCTTTATATCCCAACGCCAGGACAAACTCGTCGAATCCGAATTGCGAATAGATTTTCATAATATGCCAGAGGATAGGGCGATCGCCGATGTAGACCATGGGTTTCGGGCGAAATTCGGTTTCTTCCCGCAACCTGGCGCCGATTCCGCCGCAGAGAATGGCGACTTTAAGTTTGGATTTCTGAAGGGTGTCTCGATTTTGATTTTTATCCATTGGCCTTCGTTCTGGTTATTATATCAACTACCTGGGCCGTGTGCAAACGCTCCTGATCGAGCAGATAGGGCAGGGACCCCACTCCCGCGAACCGGTCCTGGATGCCCAGGCGGATTACCCGGGCATTTCCAGGCTCCGCCGCGATCTCGCAAATGGCGCCGCCCAGGCCGCCGAGCACGTTGTGCTCCTCCACCGTGACGATCAGGCCGGTTTCCGCGGCCGCCCGTTCGATCGCTTCCCGGTCGATCGGCTTGACCGAGGCCATCTGCAGCACCCGGGCCGATATCCCCTTCTCCCGCTCCAGAATTTCCGCGGCCTGCAGGCCCAGGCACGCCATGACGCCGGTGGTGATAATCGTGGCGTCGCTGCCCGGACGGAGCAGCGTGGCCCGGCCGATGGCAAAGGCGTGCCCCGGGCCATAGACATCGTCGGCCTCACCCGCCGGCAGGCGGATATAGACCGGACCGGAGACAGCCAAGGCGGCCTCGATGCACTGCCGCGCCTCCTCGGCGTCACCGGGAACCAGCACCATCATGTTGGGGATGGCCCTCATGATCGCGAGGTCTTCGATGGCGTGGTGGGTGGTCCCGGCCGTGCCGGTGCTGAGGCCGGCGTGTGTCCCCACGAATTTGACATTGAGATTGGGGTAGGCGACGCTGGTGCGGACCTGCTCGCAGGCGCGCAGGGAAATGAAGGTGGCGAAGGAATGGACGACCGGGATCTTCCCCTCCAGGGCCAGGCCGGCGGCGATGCCGACCATGTTCTGCTCAGCCACGCCGATGTCGAAATACCGCTCCGGAAACGCCTTCTGGAACTGGATCGACTGAGTCGACTCCTTCAGGTCGCCCTCCAGGACGACGATTTCAGGGAACCTTCCGCCCAACTCCACCAACCGCTTCGCCAGCTCAAAGCGCAACGACTGCCGGGCCATCAGAAACACTCCGTTTTTTTTCGCATCTCACGGCGGGCGCACTCGGC
>Ga0209287_10001256_pt1 | contig 12978 bp, 8 predicted proteins | sample PPLLak3cmMay2015_2_FD_187255 | JGI IMG/M metagenome (GOLD analysis project Ga0209287, IMG submission 187255) | Freshwater sediment microbial communities from Prairie Pothole Lake near Jamestown, North Dakota, USA - PPLs Lake P8 Core (1) Depth... | ecosystem: Environmental > Aquatic > Freshwater... | reverse complement strand
AAGAATAAGAATGGCGGCTGGGTGACTGGAGTGGCAACCAGCACCAAACCTGAAGGACCTTTCAAAGATATCGGTCGGAATATTGACGGCACCAGCGGTACGGATCCATGCTGCTTTGTCGATGATGACGGACAGGCCTATCTCTATTTTGGCGCTCATAAAGTTGCGAAACTTAAAGACAATATGACGGAGCTGGCTGAAAAAGCAAGGACAGTTAATTATGGCTCTGATAATTTTCAGGAAGGTGTCTGGGTATATAAGCGAAATAACCTGTATTACTATACATATACCCGATGGCAGAGCCCTGATAACGGAGGGCATTATGCAACAGGAGACAGCCCATATGGGCCCTTTAAATACCAGGGTAAGTTCAGTCCGGGGCCTCCCGGGGCCCAGGACCACCATTCAATAGTAGAATATCATGGCAAATGGTACTATTTCTACCATGTCGGGAACTATAACGGGGGATCTTCCAAAAGAAGAAATGTGTGTATAGATTATCTCTATTACAATCAGGATGGGACAATTAAGACAGTCAAGTATACTAATGCCGGAGTTGATCCTGTAGATCCTGTAAATGTTGCTATTACAAATACGAAAATCACCGGTAATCAGCATTTGCCGTTTTGGGGGCAGCAGTATAATGAACCCGATATATTTACTTTACAGGGAAGGAAAATTAATAGCTGTAATGCTTCAGATCTCATGACCGGGGCGCATAACCTCGGTTCACAGATAGTAATACTACACGAGACCAGAGGAACTTACACAAGGTATTCAATTCGTATTGGACGTTGAATGCTAATTTGGAGGAATATGTTATGAAGAAAGTGTTGTTTATTATGATTCTTTTAAGCCTTACGGTATGTGTACCTGCACAAACCGTACAGGAATTAATGGATAAATATTCCGGGAACGCAACCTGGAACGCCTCAAACGGGACACTGACTTTTACAGGTAGTGGAAAAATCAATTTTAATAAAACCGAACATAAAAACGCCATCTGGGATGTACCAACCAGTGTAAAGACAATTATCATAAATGAAAATGTACAGGTAACCGGGTGTTTTCATACCACAGGGATCTGTACCATTAAAGGGAATAACAGGAAAACTTCCGTTGTCTTCGGGACAGAAAAGATAAGCTGGTCTAAAGACCTTAATCTCGCCGGATTTGAATATTCACTATTTGAAAATAAGGGCGGTGTTCTGCGTATAGAAAACCTGACCTGCCTTAATCCTTTTGCCTACCATGTGCGCGGTTATGGAACCGACAAGGTTATTCATGTGAAAGACGCCGATTTTCTCGATACCCGCGGAGGAGCCCAAAATAACAGTGACGGTATTGTCGGTGGAGACGGCTCGACAGTTGACAATTGTTACTTTGAGACAGGTGATGACGTTATTAAGGTTTATTTTGATATTACCGTCACCAACACCCATATAAAAATGGTTCAAAACACCGTTCCCATTCAGTTAGGATGGGGCGATTATTCCAACGGCGCAAGGGGGACGTTCAGGAACCTTACAATAACCGGGAACAGTGGAAGGGGCCCTGACGGCAATGCCGTTATTGTCGGCCGCACCGGCAAATACACGGTCCGGATTGATATTGACGGCTGCGATATCCGGAATCCCAATGCAACGTGGCTGAGCCTTCGGGAAAATTCCATGACCCTCAATGGCACGGTTACCGATGCCTACATCAAAATTAATAAATATTGGGATAAATATCTCAACGGCACGAACAATATGATCATCTGTGATACGGATGAGCAGAAGGCCTTTTATGAATGCCTGAATACGCCAATTAGCCATGAAGCTGCGGTTCAACAAAATGAAGCGCCGCAGCGGATTAAAGTAATTCACCGTGCAACGGGGATGAGTATTGATCTTGGCGGTATTAACCAAAAGGGGAGTGTGATTATTCATAATCTTCAGGGAAGGGTAGTCTACACTGTGACAGTAAAGGATGAAAAATCAATAGTTATACATAAGAGATTACGGGCTGGTGTGTACCTGGTACGGTTTGTTGGTAGTAACAACCTGGTTTCAGGCATTTTTACTGTATTTGAATAGCTGGAGAAGAAGGTATGATTAATAATTTATTTAAAAAGCCATTTGGTTTATTCCTTATTTCGTGCTGGATATTGTTCTTTGTTGTATTGACATTTGGACAATATCCTTACAACAACCCCGTTATCCGCCATATGTATACCGCTGACGCGGCCCCTCATGTGATGCCTGACGGTAAGGTATGGATGGTTACTTCCGTTGACAATCCAAATGGCGGCGGGTACAGCTCCATGCACTCCTATCATACCTTTTCATCCGTTGACATGAAGAACTGGGTCGACCACGGTGAAGTACTTCATCTCAAGGATGTTGTCGCCAACGAACCACCCGATGAAGACTGGGCATTATGGGCACCGGACATGATCTACAGAAAAGGTACGTACTATCTCTACTTTCCGATACGGATACTCAACACGAACAATCAGAATGTAACTTCATATATCGCTGTTGCAAAAAGCGATCGGCTGGATAGACGGTTTACTGTTCTCAAAACAAAAATTGAAGGAACATCCGGAATTGACCCTTGTGTGTTTGTTGATGACAACGGCGAGGTGTACCTCTTCTGGGGAGGACGCTGGTCTGCAAAGTTGAAGGATAATATGTATGAACTCCAGGATGACCCGGAACGGGTAACTATCGGAGCTGATAATTTTATGGAGGCCATCTGGATTCATAAAAGACAAGGTACCTATTACCTCTCCTACCATACAAAATATGACAAGCCGGTTGACCCGAATAATCCGGATGACCCGGGAAGAATAAAATCACAGCTTGATTACTGCATGAGCGACAAACTTCTCGGGCCCTATACATACAAGGGAGTCATGAATTATGAGCTGGGGTACAATGTAAAAACCGGGCCGATTTATCCGGGTAAAGACTATGTTCCATGGCGCCTGACCCAGTCAAACCATGGCGGTATTGTTGAATTTCATGGAAAGGAATATCTGTTCTATCATACATCGGCGCTTTCTTCCTGGAAGGAACATAAATTCCAGAAAGAGGGTGTTTGGACGAAACGCTCCGTTTGTGTTGATTTTTTGACTTACAAAGCAGACGGCACAATAATACCTGTCCAGCAAACGATTGAGAGCGTCCCTGCTGACTCCGCAAAGCAGCCCTTTGAAATAAAGCTGCAGGCCTTAAATGCGGTTGTGAGTGCCGGCATTGACAAAGTCGGCAATCAATTTAACATAACGGGCAAAACAGGCACTATTCAATTCAGGGATATCGAGCTTGGTACCGGATACTATTACTTCGATTTTAAGGTCCTGGCTGCCGATAGCAAATGTCCTATAGAAGTACGGTCTGATAATATAAGCGGAAAGCTTCTTGGCACAGCGCTTGTTGACCAATCATCTCCGGGAATAAACAACGGAACCGCTGAAATCTTTCTTCGGGAGGCAAAGGGGAAACGCAATATTTTTCTCACCTTTACCGCAAACGTCAATTCTCCGGATTTGAAAGTAGAAAATTTCAGATTTTTCGCAGGCTCTCCAATTCCTGGCGGTACCGCCATCGGGAATAAATACTCCCAAAAAATGTCACAAATCAACATACATAACTTTTATGCATTACACAATACTATTATTACCATTTTTCCACCGGGAGATGCTTCTTTAAGTTTGTTTGCTATAAACGGGAAAACGATCAGGTTGAACATTGCCGGAAAACCGTGCTCTATCAGAGTACGGAAGGGAGTTTATTTACTGGTAATGCAAAAAGGGGTCGAAACAATTGCAGCGACAAAAATTGTTACTGTTGACAGGTAGACACCTACGATCTGACAACAGGATAGTATAAGGAAATACATTAAAGAATTTAATAAAAGTGAATATAAATGAGGAAATTTAAAATAAATAAAACTGTAATCAGTTTCTGCTGGCGTGCATTCCATTCCGTTGAACAAGGCGCCCCCTTAGCGGCAGGTGTGTATGTCCTATGGATGGAGGCTGGCGGATCGGTATGGAAGAATAAAGTGATGCTCGCTGAATAGTATGTATCGTAGTTATTACCTGAATTTTGCACGAATATTCAGAAATCCGTGCAATAAATTTTTTGCACGAACTATAATGCTATGTTAATTAAGCAGGGAGGCAATGAGGATATGTACAGGCCCTACCTTAGACAGGGTGCATATCGAACTGGCTGGAATTGAAGAGAACGGAAGGTTGGCTATTTATAACCTGCAGGGGAAGGTTGTGTTTACAACGGCGGTGAAAGGTGGACAGGTCTTCTGCATAAATAAGGATATTGAGGCGGGTGTGTATCTTGTTCAGTTTGAATCTAATAGCTATTCAATTGTCAGAAAATATTCCCTTCACAATTAGGTGATATTTACAATTTTGAATTGAAAAGGAATTTTTGTATGAATAAAATATTCTCCTATATAATATTACACTTAATTCTTTGTAGCATCACCCCGTTAAAAGCTCAGAGCGTCTCTGAATTGCAGAATAAATACTCAGGTACTACGACATGGGATGAATCAAGAGGAACTCTGACTTTTACAAGTAATGGGAATATCAATTTTAATAAGCCAAATTATAAAAATGCTTTTTGGGATGTCCCGACAAACGTAACAACTATTATAATCAATGAAAATGTCCAGGTAACAGGCTGTTTTCACACCACAGGAAACTGCACTATTAAAGGAAAAAACCGAAAAACGTCAGTTGTATTTGGGACGAATGAACAAAAATGGGCGGACAATCGCAATATAAAAGCCTACCAGTATTGTCAGTTTCAAAATTTTGGCGGGGTGATGCGCATAGAAAACCTGACCTGCCTTAATCCCTTTGGCTTTCACATACGCGGCTGGGGTCCAGTAAATCACGTAAAAAGTTGCGATTTTATTGACAATAGAGGTGGCTCCGGCAATCACAGCGATGGTTTTGAGGGTGGAGATGGGTCAACTGTCGATAATTGCTACTTTGAGACCGGCGACGATGTCATTAAAGTCTATTATGATGTCACTGTTACAAATACCCATATAAAGATGGTAGAAAATTGCGTGCCCATTCAATTGGGATGGGGTGATTATTCCGACGGCGCAACGGGGACGTTTAGGAACCTGACCATAACCGGTAACAGCGGAAGGCAAAATGACGCCAATGCCGTTATTGTTGGTCGTACCGGTACATACACTGTCCGGATAGATATTGACGGATGCAATATTCAGAATCCAAACGCGACGATGTTGAGCCTCAGGGAAAAGTCTATGACGCTCGACGGCACCGTTACCGATGCCTACATCAAAATCAAGAAATACTGGCAAAATTATCTCAACGGCACGAACAATATGATCATCTGTGATACGGATGAGCAGAAGGCCTTTTATGAATGCCTGAATACGCCAATTAACCATAAAGCTGCGGTTCAACAAAATGAAGCACCGCAGCGGATTAAAGTAATTCACCGTGCAAAGGGGATGAGTATTGATCTTGGCGGTATTAACCAAAAGGGTAGTGTGGTTATTCATAATCTTCTGGGAAGGGTAATCTACACTGTGACAGTAAAGGATGGAAATTCACTGGTTATAAATAAAAGGTTACGCGCCGGGGTTTACCTGGTACGACTAGATTTACCAGATCATTCTGTGTCACGAAAGGTTACTGTTTATTATTAACCCCAAAGAAGGTATTATGAAGAATCCTGCTTTATTAATAAGTATAATACTTTGTATTATTACATATGCAAAGACGGAAATAGTTAACTACCCTTGGCCAAACTCCAGTGATCTGAAATCCGATAAATATTCCGTCAAGATACGGGAGCTGCCCTCCGGTACCTGGCAGGATGTTTTCACCTTTAACATGATTCCCCGCGATTACAAGACCTTCAAACATGGGTTTCCTGACAGTGATTTTATAACCTCGGGTAATAACCTGGTACATAAAATATGCGGCAGCGACCACACAACCGATTTTCTGAAAGACAGGACAATGTCCTTTGTACAGTTTGCTTTTACCGGAGAGATTGAGGTTGAAGTCAAAAAGCTCTTTGGGAGCGCCGCGCCCCGTGTTGAGATTGCGCCAAAGGCCTTTGATATCAATCCCCACTATTTTGACGGTAAGATCGTTCGGTTTGCTATGGACAGGTGGCGTTATGTTAGTGTCAATTTTGACTGCGCTGACAATAAGGATGATGACCGCTATGGCGGAAATAATATAAGGAATGGTATGATGATATTCGCTGATGAACCGGAAGAGGTCAATGGTGATTATACTATACCTTCACAGAATGGCAGCGGTGTGGTTGTATGGAACAATAGCACAGATATTGAAACGATCCGCAATGCGAATATTATCTATTTCCCACCGGGCGATCATAAAATGAAACTTCATAAGGACAACAATAACAACTTTATTACAAATAAGGATAATATGCTTAACGAGCCTTTGTACCATGGCCAGCTTCGCCTAAAGAAGTCACAGAAGGTATATGTTGCAGGCGGTGCGGTTGTGCGGGGTTGCTTTAGGACCAATGGTCACGATAACTGCTGGCTTTATGGAAGGGGTGTTGTATCGGGTCGTGATCACCTGATGCATGAAGTGCTGATTCCAGAGATTGTAAACGGGGAGTGGCAGTTGAAAACACAGACAAAAGAGGCCTTTGTCGATTATAATGGCACTGACGGTGCCAACCTGCATGGAGTTGTGATAACCGAAGCGTTTCACCATACCTGTCCAAGTGGTAAGAGCAGTGTAATCAAGCATATAAAAATTCTGGGATACTGCTCCAATAACGACGGTGTCAGGCCTGGTGATAACAGTGTAGTTGAAGGGATATTTATTAAGACCAGTGATGACTATGATTATGCGCGTAGCCCCCATGAAGTGAAGGACTGTGTGTTCTGGCCTAGTGTGAACGGTGCTGTGGGAATGCTGGGTTGGAATGATCTGGGAACCGGCTATGCGGAATACAGAAACAATTACATCATCAATTCGGAATGGTCAAGTGTTGACAAAAGAAATACAGGAGTGATCGGCTCTGTAGCAAATGCAGGAATCAGCCTTCAGCGGAATGTCTTGGAAAATATATATATCGAAAACCTGACGAGCTATCTGGTGAACGCAACAGTCGAAGGAAGCGGCGTTGCAGGATTTCTCAAAGACTTCACCTTTAAAAATATCAAGGTCGAATACCCGTTCCAGTTACCGAACGGCACGCCATGCAAACAGAGAATGAAAGGGTGCGCCAATAATCCTCAAACAGGTTTTACCTTCACCAATCTTGTGGTTGACGGCAATCTGGTTACCTGGAATAACTATAAAAACCATTTCGACCTGAATCTTACCGGCTCAAACGGTAATAATGATGATAATGCAAAGAATGTCCATGATGTGACTTTCAATTCTCAGGGAGCAGTGCATAAAATATCAGTAATCACCGGGTCCGGCGGGAACGCCTTTCCAAAAGGAGAAAACGGCGTTATCGACTGCCCGGACGGTACATCACAGACCGTTTCCATCATTCCCGATACGGGATACCGGATTAAAAAAGTTATTGTCGATGGTATAGAGGTCCAGCGAATCCAGGTGAAGCATTTTAACAATGTAAAGAAGGATCATACGCTTTTTGTTGTGTTTGAGCAGGGTGATGATTACTTTGACCTGTCGCCGACGACGATTAATGTAAACACATACATTTCGGCTGCGTATCAATTCAGGATAAAACCAATACTTCACAGGAGCAAAGTAACAGTCGAGTATTCCCTTCCGGGAAAAAGAACCGGTAAAATTGTGTTGTATACCTTGAGTGGGAAGGAGATAACAGCATGCTCCATATATGGAAGTAATGGCGCCAACAGGATTGATTTAGTGGAATTTACTGTGTTGGCATCAGGGGTATATACGATTACCCTTGAAGTAGACCGGAAGAGGATAATGAGCAGGCGATTTTGCTTTATTCAATAACAATGGAAATGGAGTCAGGAATATGTATTATAACCATAGTTTACATTACTTGTTAGCCAGTATGAAAAAGATACGTTACACAGGGATTGTAATTATGACCTGTGCTTGCATGTATCCCATTTCAGCACTGGTAAACGTCTATGCCTACCCGAACAGTATTGTCAATACGAATGGAGGCAATAATTCAAAATCAACCCAATACAGGGTTATGGTTACTCAGGATGGTACTACCCAGGAATGCTATGTGATGTTTGATAAAAACCAGGACCCTAATGGCAACCTGAAAAATAATCCGGACAATCACTGGACTAACTTTTCTTATAACGGTACGGTGACGGTAACAGTTGAAAAACAGGGAAATGCAATAAATTCATGTATTGTTCATCCAAAGAAAAAGGGGATAAAAGCATCAATTACCGGTGGTAAAGCCTCTTTTACTATTACAGAGAATCTGTCTCCGCTACAGGTCTATGTAGAAGTTGACAATAAACCGATGGATGTGCTTTTAATTTACTGTGATCCTCCGGAAACTGACGTTCCGGATATGAATGGAACTGATGTTACGGTAATCAATACAAGTGACAATATTACGACAGTAAGAAATAAACTTAATGATGGAAAAACCTATTCAGTATTTGAAAAAGGGATACATACCTGGGGCGGTGGAAACGGAGAAGGGTATGAAGGGTACAAGCTACCGGTAAAATCAGGAAAAAAGATTTATATACCCGGTGGAGCATATGTAATTGGAAGCTTCTATGGCAATAAAGCAAGTAATTTTAAGATATATGGAAGGGGCGTAATATCTGCATGTGGAAAAAATATACTCCCTGGTACCGGTGGTATACCCTATTCCTTGATCTATACCGATAATGGTGGCAGTAACCAAAGTATGGAAGGACTTATTTTAACGGATCCGCCTCACTTTTGTCTTACTCTTCGTACAACCGGTATTATTGATAATATAAAAATGATGGCCTGGTTTTACAGTTGTGATGGAATTATTGCCGGCGACGATTCAAAAATTACAAATTGTTTTTTCAAGGTCATGGATGATGGCATAAAACTGTACAGCCCGCGAATGTATTGCGAAAACAATACTATGTACCCTCAGGTCAACGGCGCGCCGTTTCAGTTTTGCTGGGGAAGCCAGAATGGAGATGACTGTGTTGTAAAAAACACCTATATTGTCAGTTGTTCCTTCAAACCGTCATTGACCGGGCCTTCCAATACCGCGATTATTAATGCCGTTACCGGGCCCGGGAATGGGGTGGCGACAAACGGTCATACCTTTGACGGTATCTTTATTGATAATGGCTGCCAGCGCCTGATCGGTATTGATGCAGAAAATAAGGGGACCTATAATAACTGGACTATTAAAAATGTTGAGATAAATACACAAAACAAAAACCCACAGCAATCCTACAGTTACTTATTAAATGGAAATTTTAATAATTGGAAAATAATTAACCTTACTATTAATGGAAAGAGAATTTACGGCGTTGACATAAATAAAGATGACCCGAATAATGGAAAAATATGGTTTAAGGGAAACACGGGGGCCGTTACCTTTTCCCATGACCCTGTCTCTGTGTCACACCTTTATCTCCTGAAGCTGTCACCGGGTAGCCTGTCGGTGTTTCCTGCAATCTTCGACAACAGGTTAATTGTCATATCAGAAAACAAACCTGAGGTTTATAATGTGACTGGCAGAAAACTGGACATAGACTATTCTGCATTTAATGACAGGTACACCTTTAACACGAGCCGTCTTTCCCATGGCATATATGTGATTACATCCCAGGGAAGCGCGGTATCTGTCATAAAAAGGTAACAGACAGATTGTTTAATACTATAAAAGAATAAAAAGTTATGATCGCCAGGAGAAAGTGTAAAAAAGGGACATTCCCAGTAAAGATTATCAAAATACTTATTGATTTCCGGATTTCCGGGACGGTGGGTACATATATATTTATGATATGCCACGAAAAGCGCGCTTATTTGTTCCGGGATCAGTATATCATGTCATGAGCAGGTATCTTGACCATTACAGCCTGTTTTCTGACGGTGCAGGCCGTGAGTATTTTCTTTCTCTTCTGGAAACCTGTCTGCGGCGGACAAATACGCGTTGTTATGCGTGGGTGTTGATGAGCAATCAAGTATCATCTGGTTATACGCAGCAGCGATCATGAATTTGTCCGCTCCGTGGTAGAATCATCAGAAATGCGTCGATTACGGATAAGTCGATTTGAGATGGAAGGCGGCAGCCTGGATGGTATTGCTGAAAAGATTTGCAGGATTTTAAGATAGAGAAAGAAAAGTTGCATAATCGGCATCGAGGGGGCAATGCATCATTAGAGCGAAAGGCGTTTTCGTTTATATAAGGAGATAGTATGGCAAATAATAAGTTCATACATATTTTTCTTTTAATTGCATGCACAATTATATTTCAGCAAACAAGTGCACAGGTGATGTTCTACCGTCAATTGCCGGTATTCTCGCTGTCGGGAAAGTATACGGTCGAAATCAGCCAGGGGAACGTCGCCGCCCAACCGATCTTCGTCTATCAGACAAACAACGATGTGTCGGGCATGGTAACCAAAGTCGAACACTTCACCTCGTTTGCTTTCGATCCGAAAGGAGGTGCTGTCACCATTCGCGTCTCGCTGAAAAACGGCACGCCGCTCAACGCATCGACCGTTGAACTGGTGAATAAAACCTATACCGACATAACGACCGCGTTTGATGCCGGAACATTCGTTATCACGGCGGCCTCGCCGAAAAAACACCTGTTCGTCCGGCTGAAATCGGATTACGGCAATCCACTGATGATCTTTGCCGATCCCTATGCATTAACGCCCATCCCCTCGGGAGCAAACGTAGTGACGTTCAAAGCAAGCAGCAGCGCCTACGTTCAGAGCGCACAATACGACCGCTATACGATTCCCAATGATGTTGACGCGGTTGTTGTCGAAGATGGCGCATTGATACAAGGCACAATACATACAAACAGCGGCAGAACAAAACCGCTGCTCCTGCAGGGACGCGGGGTTGTGTTGGGGAACGGGCCGATCATTCACGGCACAACCGGCATACCGTATAACGCCGTTGTCATTACCAAAGGCAGCGGGCACCGCATTGAAGGGCTAACGGTTATCAAATCACGCCATTTCGGTATTGATATCGGAAACAGTTGCATCCTTGATAATTGCAAAATGTACGGGTATAACACCAATAACGATGGCGTGGTCGGAGGTGATAAATCAATCATTGAAAACTGCTTTTTGAAGGTTAACGATGATTTTATTAAGCTCTATAATGACGAGATGCGGGTACGAAATTGCACGTTTTACGTTCAGCAGAACGGCGGGGTGTTCCAGTTCGCCTGGAACTCGATCACGCCGGGAAGTAACTGCGTTGTCGAAAACTGCGAACTGGTTGCGGTCGAATATACCGGTTGCGGCGACCCGAAACTGGGACAGGGCGGGATTGCGCATTGTTTTATTTCGCTGCGGGAAAGCGACGCGCATCCTGCATCAGCTAATAACATTTTTAGAAACATCCTGGTTCAAGGGCAATTGGCAAAATTTATCGGCATCAACGGCAAATATGACGGCAGCGCATCGCTCTCTCTGAAAAATACGCTGCTCGAAAATATTACGGTTGAAAAGAAACCCACGTCCTATAGCTGGATTTATACTGGTAACGCACCGGACGAGGTCTCCGTCAGGTTTAAAAATGTCATGTTGGCCGGCAAGAGCATCACCAAGGATGAATTTCACACAGAGGGCAACGTCATACTGACATTTGACCCGGTCTCCATATATAATCCGGTATATCAATCCGTGCGTACAAAGCAGCATATATTCGCTTTGCCTGTATATCAAAATTCAACACAAACGTATTTCAGAATCGATGCTTCCGGCTATACCGGTCTGTTACGTTTGCAGGTAGTTAACATGCTTGGGCGTGTGCTTATGGATGATATATATAATCCCGGCATTATAACCGTTCCGGTGGAAAAGATGTGTCCCGGTTTTCATAAAGCCATTTTATCAGCAGAAAGTAGTAAAACAAGTAATTTATAACTATATTTATATATAAGCAAACTATGGAAACCGTTTTTAAATATAACAATTACCGCCAATTTCTCCGCGACTATTATGCGGAAAAAAAGCGCACGACCGGCTATTTCACGCACCGGTATTTTGCTCAAATTGCCGGTTTTTCGTCACCGGTTTTTATAAAGCTGGTTATTGACGGCAAAGCCAACCTGGGCAAAAAAAGTATTGAGCAGATTTGCCGCGCGATGAACCTTTCTGCTTCAGAATCCAGCTATTTCGAGAACCTTGTCTGGTTCAACCAAGTAAAATCTTCCGATAAAAAACATCACTTCTTGCAAAATTTACGTGCATTGAACGAACAGTATGAGGTGGAGGTGCTTGATACCGAAAAATATGACTTTTACTCAAAATGGTATCACTCCGTTCTTCGGGAAATTGCACCGAATACAAACCTGAAAGATGATTTTGCGGCACTGGGCGAGCTCCTTATACCGGCATTGAAGAAACGTGAAACAAAAAAAGCGCTGAAACTACTCCAGCAGCTCCAACTGCTCCAAAAGCAGGAGGACGGTTCGTATAAACAGGTAAAAAAAATAGTCTCTACCGGATCAGAGGTTGAATCTCTGGCGATACGTGATCTGCATATCCAGATGGCGCGCCTTGCCCTGTATGCTCTTGAAACGATATCCAAAGAGGAGCGCGACATCTCCGGTTTGACAATGGGTGTCTCACGCAAAACCGTATCCAGCATCAAGGAAGAGGTTAAAAACTTCCGTGAACGCATCATGCGCATTATCGCAGAAGACGAAAATCCGGTAGATCAGGTGTATCGATTGAATCTGCAATTCTTTCCATTAAGCAGACTATTCAAGAAGAATGAGGAGGGGGCTCATGAGCAATAGACGTACGAATAATCACCTC
>Ga0209287_10001255_pt1 | contig 12982 bp, 10 predicted proteins | sample PPLLak3cmMay2015_2_FD_187255 | JGI IMG/M metagenome (GOLD analysis project Ga0209287, IMG submission 187255) | Freshwater sediment microbial communities from Prairie Pothole Lake near Jamestown, North Dakota, USA - PPLs Lake P8 Core (1) Depth... | ecosystem: Environmental > Aquatic > Freshwater... | reverse complement strand
AACAGGGCGACCTGGCGCAGATCGAGCGGGCCATCGGCAAACGGTTGCCGAGGATCACCGTTCCCGACTTCGACTATAGCGCCCGAACGGAAACGCGCCTCGAGGTCCCGCTGGCCGAGCGCATCGCGGCGATCCGGAACCGCAAGGCGGAGGAAAGGGCGAGGGCGAAAATCAAAGCCGAACGCCGAGCTGCACAGCCGACGCCCGGACCGGCGCGCATCACGCCGAAACCGGAACCGAAGCGCGGCGCACCGGTTCCTCGCGGCCCGCACAGCCATGGACGGCGATCAGGGGGCGGCGGGCGCTTCAGATAATTGGCCGCTTAGGGACTGTTCCTTTTACTTTTATCGGCAAGAGTAACCGTGCAGAGATAGGCCAAGCGGATCGTTCTGGTCATTCGCTCGAAGTCGATGTTTTCGGTTTCATCGCTTGTTTGGTGATAATCCCCATGCAGCACGCCCGCCCAATAGAGACAGGGAACCTGGGCGGCGGCGAAAGGGACGTAGTCGCTGACGATCCCTGAGCTTTTCATGATGGATTCCGCCTGGGGCCAGAGATCGAACCCGACAACCTGATTGGCCTGTCGCAGAATTTCCCCCAAACCCCGTTCCGCCGTGAATGCGACCACGGCGAAATTGCCGGGCGTGATATGGTCTTGGATGGTGACGGCGATTTTCAATTTCTTCATTCGAGCCTTCAGGCTCATTTCGTCATAAGGCCTTCCGATCATGTCCAGGTTAAGGTAAGCGGCCGCTTGCGCCAGGGGGAACGCCGGCCGTCCGGCATAAAAAGTTGAGCCAAGCAACCCATGCTCTTCCCCGGTCCATAAGCAAAAAACGATTGTCCGTTTCGGCTTGATCGGCAGAACGGCGACGGCCCGGGCGATTTCCAGGACGCCCGTCACTCCGCTGGCATTGTCGTCGGCGCCGTTGAACACATAGGGATCGCGTCTCCCCAGGTGATCCATGTGTGCGCCGATCATCACGGTTTCATCTTTAAGCCGCGGATCGCTTCCGGGAATATAGCCGATGACATTCTGGCAACGCAGGAGCTTCTCTCCCTCCGCGCTGTTTTGAATCGTCAGCCTGCCGCCGGGGACCTCGAACGAGACTGGTTTCCAGCGGGATTCGATTTCAGCCTTCAGGCTTTCGACCGTCCGGCCGGACGAGGCCAGAATGAAATCGGCCATTTCGCGGGAGATGAAGATGGCCCCCCCTTCGCGCTTCGCTCCAGGCAGCGTCACAAGACGGTTGGGTTCGCGGATGATCGGGCGCTCGTCATCCGGCGTCGGAGGCCCCATTTCGGCGTAAATGTCGCCCGCTGAAAGCGAGCTTCTGACCACCAGGACGGCCCGGGCTCCCTTCGCCGCCGCCGCGTTCGCTTTTTTTAGTCCGTCGAACCAGATGACGGCTCTCGGCCTTTCGCCCGCTTCCCCATTGACGAACGGCGAAGCGGAACTGCCCCGCCCGGGGACATCGTCGAGGATCATGACGATCCTGCCTTTCAGCTCGAGCCCGGCGAAATCATCGTAAGCGGCCGACGGTTCGCTGAGGCCGTAGCCGGCGAAGACCACCGGGCCGGAAATGGTTTCCGGGATGCGGTTCCGGTAATAGTTCTCCAGGTCGACCCCTTCATGAAAAGTCCGCCCCTGCGAACCTTCCCCTCCGCGGGCCGACCAGACGGCGGTGCAGCCCAAGCCGGTATATTCTTTCATCACGACTTCCTGCAAATAGCTCCGGCCGCCGTCTCCCGCCATATCGCCGGCCGGCTCGAGCCCCCAGAGAGAAAAGAGCGAGGCGGCGTATTCAGCGGCCAGCCGATATCCGCGGGAGCCGGTTTCCCGGCCTTCCAGTAAGTCCGAAGCAAGGAAAGAAAGCAGGGTCCGGGAATCCCGTTCGGTTATGGCGGCGATTCCGGGCCGGTAACGCTCCGGAACGGCCACCCGGTTCTCCACGCTCATCAAGGCGCTTTCGCCGGTGTCCTTGCTTCGATTCCCTTCCTGCGGGCCGGCGAGGATATCAGCGGCCATGAAGAAGCAGGAAAAAACGCTCAGTATCGCGAATGATCGGCGCATGATCGCAAAACTCCTCGAATCAGGATGTTCCGTCCCGACGGGAAGTAAGAAAACGGCCAGGGACGGAATTTATTTTCAATAATTCTAACGTTTGGTCGTCGGGAATCGTTGACAGGCCTCGACCCGAGAAATCGGACCCCCCGCCGGATGAGATGTCTACGGCTTGAGAAATTGCCTCAAAACATTCAGGAATAACTCGCTTCGTTCGGCGATCAGAAAGTGCGAGGCCTTGGGCACGATACACAGCTGGGCATTCTTCAGTAATCCCTTCATCTCCACCATATGCTCGAGACGAATATCGTCCCTGTCGCCGGCCACCAATAAGACCGGAACGCCGATGCGGGAGAATTCTTCCTTGCTGATATAGGGATCACGCAACCACAGATCCCGGGAACGGGTGAGGAATGCCTCGAAATTGGCCGGATCGGGATTTTCTTTTCGGTATTGAGTTTCCAACTCCGGCAGTTGTTTTTTTAACGCGTCGGCGGTGTGATTGGCCGCGAGCCATTCCAATGCCTCGGTCGACATTCCGGCAACACGGTAATTTGCCCCGATGGTCACCAGCTTTTTTACCCGATGCGGGTATTTGCTGGCCAGGTGGTAGCCCACCACGCCGCCATCGCTCCAGCCGACAACGTAAGCCGAATCGATTTCGAGCTTCTCGAGACAGCGATTCATCTCGGCGGCCATGGACGCGTAATCATAAGGTCGGCCATTGTCCTCTGAGCGGCCATGTCCGCGGCGATCAATCAGAATCACCTTGAACGATCGGCTGAGGACAGGGACATACGCGTCGAAATCCCGGCTTGAGCTCAGCCCCCCATGAAGATAGAGGAGCGGCTCGCCCGTGCCGACGATTTCGCAATAGAGATTCAGGCCATCGATCTTCAAGAATTGGCCCTCTCCCGTTGCAGCGGCCGACAGGCAAATACCGGCCAGGAGGCAAAGACAACTCAGGAACCGCGTTTCATACTTCTTCATTCGTTCCTCGCGATTATCGCCAACAAATTCATGCCGGTCGGTGGGAACGTATTCCCAAAGATCCGTGCTCAGGTATTTGTAAGTTTCCTCGTGGCGGGTTTCTTGCCGAGCGAGGCCCCATTCGGTCAGCGCGTCGGGGCTTTTCTCCACAACGGCGTCGAGCAATCTCCAAAAAGGTGCCATCGCCGGAACAGCCGCTCGGCCCGGTCTTTGCCGAGCTTGTTCATGGCCGCCCGCGTGCCCTTGTAAAACAGCTCTCCGATCGTTTTGACTTCCTCGTCGAAATAAAAATTCATAAACACTTCTTTTTGCGCGGCGATGCAGGCGCCGGGGTCCATGGAGGTCGTGCCCCCCAGGAAGGCAATGGCCCCTGCGGGCTTTTCCACGGTTCCGGCCTTCATGAAAGCCTCGGCCAGGCAATCGCCGTTCTTGATCCAGAAGCTTCCGGTGCTGCAGGCCGCTCCATGGATGATCGGGAATCCCGTGTCGACATTTTTAAGATTGGCCGCATCCGTTCGGGAAAACGGCAGGCTTTCGAATCCGGTCGGGCTCCCGTGGCCGTGATGGGCGATGAAGTTGACGCCCGTCTTTTCGATCGCCTCGCGGATTTTTCGGGTGACGTCGCCGTCCGATTCCATGATTTTGATCACCCGATCAAAATAGTCCGGGCGGGCGTTCAAGCTGTCCTCCAGCTGGGCCGCGTGATCCAGGCCGTCAAATCCCGTCATCGAAGCGACGACGGCGCGGCGAATCCATTCGAAATCGTCGAACTCGCCCTTTTCGTACTTGAGGATCTTGTTCAGCTGGTTTTTGAGCTCGTCCGGCGTGTTGACCGATATCCTCGAAATCAAGGCATCTCCGATCAAGTCGTCGCCCGCCAGCAGGGTGTAGCTGGGATCCGAAGGATAGCCTTCGCTCCCGTTTCCCGGCGAGGCGCCGTCGGGAAGCATGATGCTGGGGACGTCATCGATGTCCCCGATGAGGATGATGTAGGCGAGGCCTCCCAGGGCATATTTGTTTTGAAGCTTTTGCTTGATCGCTTCCACGCCTTTTTCGGCGGAGATCGCATCCAGCTCGACATCGAGCCCGCGGGATGTTTTCCATCGGACATATTCATCGAGAACGCTCCGATATTTCGGAGTCGTGAGGATGAGCATCTTGTTTCCGAGTGCGCCGCCTTCGAAATCGCCGCCTTCCAGGGCTCGACGTCCCTTGCCCGTTGCGGCGAGCAGTAAAAAACCGCATAAGAAAAGACCCGGGATGGCGAAAAAAATCGGATGTTTAAACCGCTTCATGTCAGACGGAAGCCCTGAAGGCGCGGCGCAGCCTGGCCGTGGTTCGGAAAAGATGCGAGCGGACATTGCCCTCGCTGCAATCCAGACGAACGGCGATCTGGCGAATTTTCATGTACTCCCGAAAGCGAAGAGAAAAAATGATCTGCTGCCGGGAGGGAAGCTCGGTGACCGCGTTTTGAACCAGGCGGGAAACGCCTTGTTCGAGGGAGAGCTGCTCCGGAGTGGGCGTCGGTGACGGCGGATCCTGGGGTAAAGCATCCAGAGACATCGAGGCTTGCCTTTGGCGCTTGCGGGCCCGAAGATAATCGATGGCGCAATGAATACAGATCCGGTTGATCCAGGAGGCGAATCCCGCCCCATAATCGGCTTCAAAGGACCGGATGTGGCCGAACGCCTTGAGGAAGGTTTCTTGAACGACATCCTCGGCATCTTCCCGGGAACAGACATAGCGGAGCGCCAGGTTGAAGATGCGGCTGTGGTGTTTGAGATAAAGCTGATCAAGCGCCCCGGGACGCCCATCCTTTGCCGCGTCGATCAGCAGTTGCTCGGTCATGGGTTATTGATATTTCCATTGCCTAATTAAGCAGGAATCGTGCCAAAAATAACTCCTGCTCCAGCCATGGAGTATATGATAAACGCGCGTTTTTCTGTTCGATAATGAACAGGCTTGTCGGATTACGGACAGACCGATTTAAAAAAATTTTGTAAATAATGCATGACAAATCGGCTTACCAGGCCTTCTTTCGGCCGCCATTCCTCGAGGAATGGCGCGGGCGCTGTTTCTATTCCGCGGGAAATGCCTTATCCTTATCCCCGGAGAGAAAAATGAATGCCACCCGATCTTTCTTTTACCGGGGCCGCTATCCGTCCGCCGCGCTCCTTTTGAACCTGACCGCAGGTCGCTTGCGCGATCGCCTGGAAATGTAGGGCGAGGATTCCTTGTCCGGAGCGATGTCTTCCCAGGATTTGCTGAAAGCGGTCGTTTTCGACTTGGACGGAACGCTGCTCAATTGCCCCTATGATTTCGCGGCCATGCGCAACGCCGTCATGGAGGTTGCTTCCGCCCACGGACTTTCAAAGGAGACGCTGTCCGGAATGGGCATTCTGGAAGCCATCGACCGAGGAGAACGCCTTTTATCGGGAGCGGCGCGTCGGAAATTCAGAAGAGAGGCGGACGCCGCGGTCCTCCGGCTGGAACGCGATGGGGCGCAAAGATCCACTCCTCATGACGGGGCCAAGGATGTTCTGGCCTGGCTGGGCGAAAAGTCGATTCGCGTGGGCATCATCACCCGGAATTCGGCGACGATCGTCCGCCCGCTCCTCCGGCGGGCCGGATTTCTTTTCGAGGCCCTTCTCGCCAGGGAGGACGTCTCCCGGGTCAAGCCTCATCCCGCCCATCTTCTGGAAATGCTGGCGATTCTCAAGGTCGAACCCGATGAGGCGTTGATGGTCGGAGATCATATCTGGGACATCGCCTGCGCCAAAGCCGCCGGGCTCGGCAACGTCGGCATCACGAGCGGCGCAAGCACGAAAGAAGCCCTTCTCCAAGCCGGCGCGGATGCCGTTTTGGATCAGATCGGCCGGCTGCCGGCATGGCTGATGGAGAACCATCGAATCTGACTTGACAGGGCGATCCCTTCGCCTCATTGTTCGCTTATCGGTTAACGAGTCGGAAGAGGAACAATCCCCCTCAACAGGAATAATCATGAGGGTGGCATCCGGGGAGGAAGGTCTGTGAAAACCGTCCTGATCGTTGACGATGCTTGCCTATAGATCTTTGAAAAAAAGGATTCGTTTTCGACTGAGTTGTGAGAGAATCGTACCGAAGGCGGATATGTCATGGCCCCACATCAAACCAGCCGAAAGGACGTCGCCGGGGAAACGCCGATCGACGCCTCCCGGTCGATCGGATCGATCGAGGATGAGCTTCGGCTTCAAAAGGAATGGTTCGAGCAGCTGTTCCGCAACCTTCCCCACGGGATCGTGGCGATGGATCCGGACAGCGTCATCCAATCGGTCAACGCCTCCTTTGTCCGGATTTTCCAGTTCGAACCCGAAGAGATCGTCGGGCGCAAGCTCCACGACGTCCTGGTTCCGGACGGTTTGCTGGAGGAAGCGGAAAAGCTGTCCCTTGTGACGTTCGAGGGCGGCATCGCCAACAAGGAATCCTTCCGGCGGCGCAAGGACGGACGGCTCGTGCCCGTCCGGATCATCGGCGTTCCGATCATGATCGACGGACGCATCCGGAGCATTTTCGCCATCTACGAAGACATTTCCGAGCGGCTGCGGTACGAGGCCGATCTCAAGCGGGCGGTCGCCGATAAAGACGTCCTGATGCGGGAGCTCCAGCATCGGGTCAAGAACAATTTCGCCGTCATATCCAGCTTGCTCAACATGGAATCGGGCGACATCCAGGACGAGCGGGCCCGCCGGGCCATCGAAGAATCCCGCCATCGGCTCCGAGCCCTGGCTTCGCTCTACGACCGGCTGGCTCGGACAGACAGCGTCAGCGAAACCGACGTCCAAGCCTACCTGCAGGATTTGACCCGGTCGATCATGCACATCTGCGGAGCCGAGGCCCGGGGAATCGAGTTGGATCTCGACATCGAACCCCTGACCCTGAGCATCGAAATCGTGGTTCCCCTCAGTCTCATCATCAACGAGCTGATCATCAATGCCCTCAAACACGCCTTCGCCGAACGGGACAGGGGCCGCATCTCCATCCGCTTGAGAAGCGGGAAGGATCACGGCGTACTCGAAGTCGAAGATGACGGGATCGGCTTGCCGCCTGAACCGGTCGCTCCCCGCAAAACCCAGGGGTCGACGCTGATCGAGGTATTGGCCGAGCAGATCGGGGGCCGGTTGTCGATCCGCGGCGAGGGCGGGGTGAGGACGCGGATTGATTTTCCCTTGGCGGCTCGCGGAGAGGTTCCGCCGTTGGCCACAAAGAAACGAGCGGAATCCGCGCGGCCTTAAAGTCGGCGATCGTCGGCCGGCGGGCTTTTTAAACCATTTTGCTTTTCTTCTGCTCGTACATTTGCCGATCGGCCGAGGAGAGGAGGGCATCGATGGAACAGGGTTTGGCCGGATCATAGAAGGAATAGCCGACGCTGAAGGCGATTTTGAATTCCGCGTTGTCCCGATTGTTGCGGGAATGAATCCACTCCCGCAACCGGGTCAGATAGACATCGATATTGTCTTCCGTCGTATCGATGGCCAGAACGGCGAATTCGTCCCCTCCCATCCGGGCGATGATGTCGGTGGACCGGAAAGCCTTTTGGAGAGCGGCCGCGAGCTCGATGAGGGCCCGGTCTCCCGCCTCATGACCGAGCGAATCATTGATTTGTTTCATCCCGTCCAGATCGGCATAGAGTAATATTCCGCCCTTCTTGGTTCGATGAGACAATTTGATTTGCTGACCGGCAAGGGTCAGAAAACCCCGCCGGTTATAGATGCCTGTGAGCTGGTCGGTGATCGCCATGGCCCGCAGCTCTTCCTCCTTTTTTTCCCGTTGGCGCACCTGTTGGCGCAAACGCTCGGTTCCGAAGCCGATTCCGGCTAGGCCGAAGACCCATAAAAAAGCGTGAGCGAGAAACAGCTGGCCTTTACGGGTTCGTTCGATCGCCCGGAGAGGCTCCATAGGGATGGAGACGCTGATGCCCCCCCGGAGATCCCCTTCCTTGTACCCCTGCTGTTCATGGCATTTCAGACAGGGTTTATCCGTGCGAAAAGGCTTCATAAAGCGAAAATATTCCTTTTCGGCCAAGGTTTCGATGGAGCCGACCTCTTGGATTCCGCGCTCGAAAGCCTGCAGACTCGCCGTTTCCCAGGGATCCGGATGATTTTCGGGCCGAATCGGCTTGAGGCTGGTGATGTGACCCTGGAAACCGCCTCCGGTCTGGGCCAATTCATTAACCTGACGGGTCATATAGGCCGGATTGATCAAGGTCAAATTCAATCCGTCGGCCGTCACGATATCGCGATGAGGGATCGTGAGGTAAGGATTCGGCGGGGTCGTCTTCGAAACAGGCACATAAACGCCTCCGTGATTAGCCGCCCAGATCCGGTAGATGACGTCTTTCTCGAAAGAAATTTCCGCGCTCGTGCGGGCGACATTCAACAGGGATTGGCTCAGCTGACTTCTATTCCAGACCAGAGAAGCCGCGATCCCCGCTGTCCAAATTAAAAGGAGCGTCCACAAATACTGTCTGAGATTCTCGGGTCGCGGCATCGTTTTATTCCTTATCGCGCATATTGACCCTGACGGGGAAGACGCGACGTCGTTGAGAATCCGATGGAAAGGAGGGGCCGCATTTTTCCGACACCGCGATGGGGAAAGAATAAATCGACGCTCAGGACATGTCAAGGACATCCTGGGTCGAAGACCGCGTGACGCGGACGGGGCTTTCGAATGGTTCCGGCAGGACACTCAAGCGGCCTGGATTCACGATTTCTGCACGGTCGTCACCGACAACATCATCCTCCATCTCGATTACCTGATCCGCGAGGTTGGAAAGCCGGACGGCCTCTGGACTTACGACGATAGGGGCTACGCCCGGGCCCGTGCTTTTCCCCGGCCATGTACCGGGAGTTCATCCTTCCTTGTCACCGCCGGATCGCGGGTTTTTGCCACGACCACGGCCTGCCGTTGATCCTCCACGCCTGCGGGTTCATCCGGCCGTTGACCCCGACGCGCTCGCGGCCGAGATCCTGCCGAAGCTTGCGGCGATCCGGACGAAGAGGATCCCTTACATTTTTATGAGCGACCACTCCATTTCGAAAACCGTCCGGCTGGAGACATACGAACGCGCCTTGGCTTTGCTCCGGAGATCAGGCGCTTATTGAATTTAATCCCGAGTATTTTTTATTGAGGCTGAGCGTTTTTCGAGGAAAACGGCAATCCTCCGGGCGGCTTGCCCGTCTCCGTAAGGATTCCGCCCGCGCGACATCCGGGCATGAAGGCCGGGATCGTCCAGGATTTGCGACGCTTCTCGAACGATCGCCGCCCGCTTCGTGCCTGTTAACCGGGCAACGCCGGCCGCCAACCCTTCGGGGCGCTCCGTCCTCTTCCGCAGGACGAGCACGGGTTTATGATAAAACGGCGCTTCCTCCTGGATGCCTCCGGAATCGGTGAGAACGAGGTGGGCTTGTTTTAAAAGAGGAAGGAATTCGAAATAATCGAGAGGCCTGACCAGGTGGATCCGCTCCCGTCCCGAAAGCCGGGCTTTGACGGCCGCCCGGACGTTTGGATTGGGATGGACGGGGTAGACGATCTCGATGTCGGGATGCGTTCGGGCGATATCGATCAAGGCCAAACAGATGTTTTCCAGGGGCCGGCCAAAGCTTTCCCGCCGATGAGCGGTGACCAGGACCAGCCGGGATTCCGGCTTAAGACGGAAAGGAAGCGGCCGATCGACGAGAATTTTGTCCATCATCGCCAACGCGTCGATGGCGGTGTTTCCCGTCACCGCGATTCGCGAAGGCGGGACGCCTTCGTTTTTCAGATTTTGGGCGGCTCCCCGGGTTGGGGCGAAATGCCAGGAGGCCAGCGCGCTGACGACCTTCCGGTTCATCTCTTCGGGGAAGGGGTCGTCCGGGTCCCCGGTTCTCAACCCCGCTTCCACGTGGGCGACGGCGATTCTCTGGTGGAAGGCCGTGAGCGCCGACACCATGGCCGTTGTCGTGTCCCCCTGGACGATCACCAGGTCGGGACGCTCGTCTCTCATCGCCCGGCCGACCTTCAACGCGATCCTGGCCGTCAGGCCGTCCAGGCTTTGCCCGGGCCGCATGACGTTGAGGTCGATGTCGGGGTACAAACCGAAAACGTCGAGCATCTGGTCCAGCATGCCGCGATGCTGGGCGGTGGCCAGAAGCCTGACCCGAAATCGGCGGGGCTTCCGTTTCAGTTCGCGGATGACAGGGGCCAGCTTGATGATCTCGGGCCGGGTGCCGAAAACGACGAGGACATTCATTCTGCTCGTATTCTATGAAGGGGCGTCTCGGCCTGTCAATGGGCGAAGGCGCGCGCTTTCCAAGGGGATTGATTTCCCCTATAATAGCGCCAGCGCACATGAAGCGTCTCCAGCTCTTGGCGACTTTCTTCTGTCTGGCGGCCGCCCTCCCCCTTCAAGCCAACGATGTCCTTCTCCTCTATGACGGGCCGCGGGGGCAATCGGAGGCCTTTAAATCGGCCCGCTATATTGAAAACGCCCTCGATCACTTCTCCTCCGTTTCCTCGAAGACACTGCTTCCTGTCGCGGATTATCGCTCCGAGACGCTCAAGGACAAAGACGTCTTGTTCGTCGTTTGTGAAGAAGGACAGCCTGATTTCCCCACCGGCCTGATCGAGGACCTGGCTTCTTTCACCGGGCGGATCGTCTGGCTCCACATGCATGTCGACCGGCTTCTCGACTCGCACGGCCGGAAGTGGGGACTTGCCCATCGTGATTATCTGGAGCGATCCGGCTTGGAAGTCCGCTACAAGGGAAAAACGTTTCTTAAAGAAGATCCGGGCTTCCAGGATTTAATTTACGATCCGGAAGTTCCGGTCCGAATCCTGGCCGACATGCGGGCGCCGGATGGAACCGTTTATCCCTACGCCTTGAATTCCGGGAATCTCTGGATTTTCGCCGATTCGCCGTATTCGTACGCCATGGAGGGCGGTCGTTTCCTGATCTTGATGGACCTCCTTCACGACATCCTCGGGGAGGACCATGCGGCGTCCCGCAAAGCCCTGGTCCGGGTCGAGGACGTGAATCCCGAATCCGACCCAAAAAATCTCCGCCGGGTGGCTGATGCTCTTTCCTCCGAAAAGGTCCCCTTTGCCGTATCCTTGATTCCCGTGCACCGCAATCCGGCCAACCAGGCTGAGGTCTCCTTGACCGGCCGGCCGGAGCTTGTGGCCGCCTTGAAGTATGCCGTGGCCAAGGGCGGCACGATCATCCTTCACGGAGCCAGCCATCAGCTCCGGGGCATATCCGGAGACGATTATGAGTTCTGGGATGACGTGGCCGGCGCCCCGGTTTCCTTTGAGACGACGGACTGGGTCGCCCAAAAAATTGAGCTGGCCCTGAAAGAATGCTTCGCCAACGGGCTCTATCCGCTGGCCTGGGAAACGCCCCATTATTCCGCATCCATGGAGGTTTATGGGATCGTCGCCCGGTATTTCGACACCTTCTATGACCGGATCATGGCTGCCGAGATCAGCGGGACCCAGCAGATCCTCCCGTATTCCCTCGTCCTGAAATCCCTCGGCGTCCGACTCATCCCCGAGAACCTGGGTTATGTCGAAGTCGGCCGCCCCGACCCCGGGCCGATCATCATCAACGCGGAACGGATGACCGCCGTCCGGGACGGAATCGCCTCCTTCTTTTTCCATCCGTTCGTCGCCGTCAAGCACCTGAAGCGGATCGTCCGGGAGATGAAGGGCCAGGGCTGGACCTTCGATTCGATCCGCTCCTTTCCGGCCAACGTCCGGACGCCTTCGGTCTGGGTCACCTCGACCGGGGGGGAAGGCCGGATCACCCTGGCTAATCAGTATCTCCACGAAATGATCGTCGATGCCGCGGGAAAAACGACCTGGGAAGAATTCGGAACCGAGCGCCGGGACGGACTCGTCACTAAAAAAGCAACGCTTGCGGAGGGGTCGTTTTACGTCCTCGAAGCCCTCGACCTTCTTCCGGAACCGCGTCCGAAGAAAGGACTCCGCTCGATCGGCGACACGATCGCCCGGCTGTGGAAAGGACGTCCGGATGCGGAACTCCTGACTTTGACCAGGACGATGGTCGTTTTAAAGCCGGATCCCTCTCCGGAGGAAGCCCATGACCAGGCGAGCTTCCTCTCGGTTCTCAACGTATTCGGATTCAATCCCGGCCGGGCCGGCCCGGCCGATCTCGTTTCGGCCCGCCTCTCCGACGTCGATCTCCTGGTCGTCCCTCATCCCGCCGCCTTGATCCTTAGCCCCCGGGAAATTGCTTCGGTGGTCGAATATGCGTCGGGCGGCGGCCTTCTGATCACCGACGGCGAGACGGCTTTGGCCCGGGCCCTGGGGATCCGCTTTGAGCAGCGGACCGTGCCCGTGTCAGCCGTGAGGGAAATGACCGTTCCGGCTCCGACTTTGACCTGGGACCCGCCGGTCGATACCCATCCATTCGTTACGGACGTGGCCTCGATTTTAGCCAAGGATGCCGTCCGGGGGACCGACCTGGCCATCGTCAAGCCGTTCCGGAAGGGCAAGGTCCTGTTTTTCGGCGTCCCGTTCGATCCCCGGACTGATTTTGGTTTCAGTCGCTTTCCTTATCTTCCCCAGTATCTCAAGGGATCTCTGGGCCTGGCCTTCCAAGTGCGGCGCAATGACCTTGAATTCTATTTCGATCCCGGCCTGCGCCAGGATGTCAGCTGGGAGAAGCTGGTCAAGTCGTGGAAGGCGGGGGGAATCAAGGTCATTTACCTCGCGGCTTGGCATTTTTATGCCGCCTATGAGTTTGATTACCGGTATTTCATCGGGCTCTGCCATGATCAGGGAATCGCGGTCTATGCCTGGTTCGAGCTCCCCCAGGTCACGCCGCTGTTTTGGCAGAATCATCCTGAATGGCGGGAAAAGACAGCGTCCGGGGCCGATGGGCAGACCCAC
>Ga0209287_10001254_pt1 | contig 12997 bp, 11 predicted proteins | sample PPLLak3cmMay2015_2_FD_187255 | JGI IMG/M metagenome (GOLD analysis project Ga0209287, IMG submission 187255) | Freshwater sediment microbial communities from Prairie Pothole Lake near Jamestown, North Dakota, USA - PPLs Lake P8 Core (1) Depth... | ecosystem: Environmental > Aquatic > Freshwater... | reverse complement strand
CGTGATAGCGGTCGCCGTCAGGAGTGTCATTGATGGCGAACAACGTTCCCAGTGAAAACCCATTCTCTTTGCCGGAGACCTTGAGGGAAAGGGTCGGGTCGGTGATCCGCCGGGAATAGAAGAGGGCGTAGGCGGTGCTGAAAAAATCCTGTCCTTCGGTAAAGAAGGGGCGGCGTTCGGAGAGTTTGTACTCGTATGGATCGGTCTGGTAGAAGAAGGGGTCCGATTCGACTTCGGAGTAGTCGGGGGCGGCACTCAGGTCGAGGGTCAGGTTGGAGGTGATCCCGTATTTCAGGTCGAGTCCGCAGGCCAGGCGGTTTTCCTTGAGGTCGGAGGATCGAGATGAGCGGAAACCGGTGTAGGGGAAAAATTCCAGGTTCTTTCCGCCCCGGATGCCGCGCAGGCCGTTCACCCGGCCGAAGGTGGAGGCGAGGATCCCCTCCTGCTCCCGGGTCACCGGGGCCCAATAGTCGGTTTCATTGAGGCGGAAGACATAGCGGCGGAAATTGATTCCCCATTCCTGGATCTCACGCATCGGAAAGCGGAGAGATTTGAAGGGGATATCGATTTCGGCGCTCCAACCGGTTTCATTGATGACAGCCGCCGCCTTCCAGATGGTCTCCTCGCCGGCGCGGACGCCGCGGGCATTGACCGTGAAGGTAACATAATTACGCCGGTCGGCGAACGGATCGAGCAGCACGGTCAACTCGTCATTTTTTTCATAGCCGCCGAAGGGGGTGATGTCGGCCCGAATCCGGTGCGGCTCGGGGTCCTGGCAGCGGCAGGCGACGATCAGGCTTTGTTTGGTATAGAGCACCCAGACCTCGGTAGCCAGCGTCACCGGCGCGCCGTTCACCGGGTGAAACTGGCGGAAATCGGCGGCGGGGGATGTCTGCGCGTAGAAATCCTCGTCGAGGTGGCCGTCGATCCGGGGTTTTTCGTCGAGAAATGCTGCCTGGATCTCTTGCATCTCCGTTGCCTGTCCGGGTAACCAAAGCAGGAAAGAGCACAGGGTAAAAACTCCTTTTTTCATGATTCCGATTATACGAATTCGATTCTTTTTTGGGTCATGGTGATAACTTTATTATGTCATCATCTTGTCAGGAATCCATAAAAACAGTCAAGGCGTGAAGTCGATCGTGAAGCGGGAGGAATCCCGTGTCCGGTCATAGCGGATCGTGCCGCCGAGTTGTTCCGTCAGCGTTGTAATGATCTGCATCCCGGTGCTTTCCAGGCGGAGGGGATCGATTTGCTCGGGAAACCCGATGCCATTGTCGCTGATGCTCAGAGAGACGCGCTTATTCTGTCTGTGCGTGAGGCGGATGCGGATGATTCCTTTCCGGTCATGGGGAAACGCATATTTCAAGGCATTGGAAACCAATTCGTTGATCAGCAGGCCGCAGGGGACGCCGACATTGATGTCCAGACAAACATTTTCGAGTCGAATGTCAAAAACGATCCGCTCGGGTTCGATCGGATAGGCCTTCCATAGGTGGGTGACAAGATCCTGAATGAATTCGGCTAAGTCGATTCGGGAAAGATCGTCCGATTGATAGAGGCTCTCATGGATGAGAACCATAGACTGAATGCGCATCTGTGCTTCGACGAATGTGTTTATTATACTGGGATGGTTTTTTTCCCCCATCTGCAGGCTCAACAGGCTAGAGATGACCTGCAAGTTGTTTTTGACCCGGTGGTTGATTTCCCGCAACAATAACTCTTTTTCCCGGAGTAGCGCCCGGGTCGCCTCTTCGGATCGCTTCCGGTCGGTGATGTCGATGATGACGATACGGCATATCGGGACACTTGCGTCGGTTTGCGCGACAGCTGCCTGCAGGTGAGCCCAGAATTCCCCTCCCTCTTTTTTTCTCATCCGCAACTCGCATACCTGCGGCTCTCCGGTTTCGAAGAGTCTCTTTCGGTGCAGGTAGTAGATGTCCTGATCCTCCTTGCAGATGAATCGGGTGATCGCTTGCCTGATCAGCGATCCCCGAGGTACCCCCAGCAGGATTCCCGCAGTGAGGTTTGCCTCCTGGATGAGTCCATTTTCGGTAAGGGTGCAATATCCGACCGGGGCGAGATCGAACAGTTCGAAATAGCGTTCCCGGATGGCATCCAGTTCGATTTGGGACCGGTGCAGTTCTTCATTCTGCAACTCCAATTCGATCTGGTGCACCTGCAACTCATGGAGCAGACGTTGCATCTCCTGGAGCGGCATATTCTCGATGCTTTTTGGCGGCTGGGCCGTTTTTTCCCTGGCGATCCTTTCGGCCTTCCCGCGCAGATCCGTGGCAGTCTCAGGCTGGTTGACTCTGTTTTTCATGGAGCCTGCTCTCCATCCTCGGCCTTGTTTTTTTCATATTCGGGATATAATTTCTTCCTGCATTCCGGACACATCCCGTGACTGAACTGGACATCGGTGTGATCCCGGATATAGACTTCCACCGGATTCCAGCGGCCCTGACTGTCGCGGATCTTTTTACAGTTCGAACAGATAGGCAGAATCCCGCGCAGGATCTTGACCTCTTCCAGGGCCTTTTGCAGCGCCTCTTCCACCTGCTTCTGTTCGGTGAGATCGATGATCACCAAGCGGTGTACGGGGGCGCAGGTGCTTTCCTGAGTGGCGTTGATTTCGAGATGTGCCCAGAAAAGCGTTCCGTCTTTTTTTACCATCCGCAGGTAGCATTTTTGTGGTTTGCCGGTCTCCATGAGTTGTTTTCGATGGAGGTAATAGATGTCTTGGTCCTCTCTGAAAAAAAACCGGGTGATCGGGCTCTTGACCAGCGTGGATCGGGTTGCGTCCAAAAGGGTTACGGCAGTGAAGTTGGCCTCGATGATCACCCCCTGCTCGCTGATCGTGATATAGCCGACCGGGGCGAGATCGAACAGTTCGAAATAGCGAGCGCGGATGGCATCCAACTCGGTTTGTGACCGCTGCAGTTCCTCATTCTGTAACTCCAGTTCGATCTGGTGCACCTGCAATTCGTGGAGCAGGCTTTCTGTTTCTTCGGGTGAGGGCGGCTCTGTGGCCTTGCTCCCCGGTGCTGCGGCCTTTCTTTCAGCCAGGATGCGCAGAGCGGGTTTTCGATCAACCCGGCTTTTTTTCTCGCTCCCTGGTCCGGTTCTTTTTTCTTTCATCCTGTTTCCTTTCAGAGTATCCAGATATTTTTCGCTCGATTGTGGAGACGGCATAAATCTCTCCCGTCTCGTTTCCCAAAGCCGTGGCGGTTATCCATATTTTGACCCGATGACCGTTTTTTGCCAGGCGATATGTTTGGTAGGGTTCCAGACAACCACCCCATCCAAGCGGCCCCATTTTTGCCAATTCTTTTTGTCGCAGGTCCTGCGGGATCAAATCCCGGACGTTCATGGCCAATGCTTCCGCCTCGCTCCAGCCGTACATCCTAACTGCTCCTGGATTCCAGGCTAGGATATGCCCTTCAAAATCATGCATGGTAATGGCTTCCTGGGAATCATGGACAATCGCGGCCAGGCGCAGAAGGGGCTTGGATTTCAGGAGTTCTGCTTGGGTCTGTTTCATCAGTGTGATATCCGAAAACGTGAGGACCACGCCCAAGATCATGTTGTCGAGAGTACGATAAGGCTGAATACGCATCGTGTACCATGCACCCGCCCGAGTCTGCACCTCCATTTCCTTGGGGATCAAGGTGTCCAGGACGGTTTGCGCGTCCATGGTCAGGCGGTCATAGCCTACCAGATTGGAGGCGATATGGCCGACCGGCCGGCCAATATCACTCAGGATCAGGTTGATGATCTCGGTGGAGGAGGGAGTAAAGCGGAGGATGCGCAGTTGTTCATCTACAAAGATGGTGCCGATGCCCGTTCCGGCCAGCAGGTTGTTCATGTCGTTGTTGGCCCGCGACAGATCCGTCATTTTGGTTTGCAGTTCGGTGTTAACTGTGGCCAGTTCTTCGTTCATCGATTGCATTTCTTCCTTCGAGGTTTCGAGTTCCTCGTTCGTGGATTGCAATTCCTCGTTGACCGATTGCATCTCTTCATTATAGGATCGGAGCTCTTCGTTGGAGGTTTCCAGTTCCTCGTTGGTGGTTTTAAGGTATTCCTCCTTGGCCCACAGTTCCTGTTTGAGCGCCAGAATACGGAGATCGACATCGTTGCTGGCTTCATCCTCTCCCGGGATTGGAGGGGGCGCTGGCGGGTTGACTGTCATCGTCACTTCTTCAAGAACCACCAGATACAGGAACGGTTCATTTTTTCTGATGGTACTCTTCATTACTGGGCAGACGATCAGGTTGACGATCGCAAAATTGCCGTTGGTTTTCACTTGCAGGCCCGGACGGCGAACGATCTCTTTTGCCTCGACAGCCTTGTGAAGAGCAGTCGTTATTTCGAGGAGTAGTCCTTCCCGGGCCATTTTCAGGATATTGTTGACACCGGCTTCGCCGGGAGCCGGTTCCAGAAAGAGCCCGGTACGGCCATGAAGATAGAGGATGTCGCCCAACTCGTTAACCAGCGCTGCAGCCGGGGTGATTAGTTGAAGAATCGCCTGTTCGGTCAATTCGCGGAGGGGTATTTTGCTGCCCGCCACTCCGAAGCCGAGCCGGGCAGGGGGCGAAGGTGTAAAGACCTCCTCTGCTTTCGGCCTGGATGTCGGGAATCTGCCCAATGGCACTCGCAGGGTAGAGAAGTCTTCCTTCCGTTGAAAAAGCTTCAATTTGCGGTCAATCGAAGTAAACAAATTGCTGAATTCCCCGACCGTTTCCGATGTGCCCAGAAAAAGAAAACCGCCCGGATTCAGCGCATAGTGGAATAGAGGGATAATTCTCTTTTGCAACTCTCCGCTCATATAGATCAACAGGTTGCGGCAACTGATCAGATCCAATTTGGAAAAGGGTGGATCTTTGATCGCATCCTGTTCGGAGAAGATCAGCATGTCGCGGATCCCTTTGTGAATGCGGAAAAAACCGCCGTCAGATTCAGGAACAAAAAAACGTGCCAACCGTTTTGCGGTGATATCGGTGGTGATACTGGCTGGATAGAGCCCGGAGCGCGCGATACCAATGGCTTGGCTGTCGATGTCGGTTGCGAAAATCTGTATTCTGAATCGTTGTTTCAGCGCCTCCATGTGCTCGTTTAGGATGATGGCGAGGGAATAGGCTTCTTCACCGGTGGAACAGCCCGGCGACCAGACTCGGATAAAGCTGTTGGGAAGCTTACCGGAAAATAATCTGGGGATTACCTTTTCTTCGAGAGCCTTGAACGTCTCCGGGTCGCGGAAGAAACTGGTCACGCGGATCAATAGGTCGTGGAAAAGCGCTTCCACTTCGGTCGGAGTCTGCTGCAGGTGTTTGAGGTAGCTGTCGATCGAATCGATTTGCAGGACGGCCATGCGACGTTCGATGCGGCGGTTGATGGTGCTGTGTTTGTATTGGGAAAAATCGTGGTTGGTTTGGGCGCGGAGTAAGACAAATATTTTTTTTAGTACGTTATCGGGTTTATAATCCTGTATTGTTGCCGGTCGGAGGGCTTTGACGAATGTATGGGACAGGTAGGCGATGAGTTGTGCGGGCATCTCGGCCGGAGGCAATTCGAAATCGACCAAACCCGTTACGATGGCGCTGCGGGGCATACCGTCGTACTCAGTGGATGCGGGATTCTGGGCCATGACCATACCTCCCTCCCCTTTGATCGCCCGGATACCCTGGGTGCCGTCACTGCCGGTTCCTGAAAGTATGATGCCGATGGCCCGTTCGCGTTGATCCTGGGCCAGTGACCGGAAAAAGAAATCGATGGGCAGGCGATGGCCTCGCGGAGCGGATGGTTCCATCAGTTGCAGGGTGCCGTTCAGGAAAGCCATGTCTCGGTTGGGTGGGATGATATACGCGCAGTTGGGGTGTACGATCATCCCGTCTTCGACCTCGAAGACCTGCATGCGGGTGTAACGCTGAATCAGGTCGGTGAGGATGCTTTTATGATCCGGGGCCAGGTGTTGCACCAGGACAAAAGCCATTTCGGGATCGGAGTCGGCGGGCATGCCGGAAAAAAAAGCCTCGATCGCCGCCAACCCTCCGGCTGATGCGCCGATTCCGATGACAGGGAATCCGGCCTTGGGGGGATGGCTCTGTTCTTCTTTTCCAGTGGGTCCGCTTTTTCTTTTTTTCATCCGCTCAGAGTTTTTTTCTTTCATTGACCATTTCCTGTAATCCTTTCGCTCTGATCAGCACCGCCATGGTCAGGAGAACGAAGAAGATCAGGAACAGAAGGTGCGTCTTCTCCCTGTTCGCTTCGCTTACCATATTTCTCCCATGATCAACCTGCATCTCTCTTCCTGAACGTTTTCGAAAAAGGTTGGTTTTGTTTCAACCTTCTTTTGTCTAGAAAACATCTATATAATAAATGGATGGCGCGTGTCTTGTCAACTGATTTGTTTTTGTGTGTTTTTGCCATCCCCCCTTTTTTTTTCACATTTCCTATAAATGATGATGGGGGGCTTTTTTTCCGCAGGGGAGAAGTGCCCCTTTCTTCGCTTCAGAAAAAATGGGGGAATCCGATGCTATTTTTGTGGATTGGGGAAAAAAAACATCGTCCGCCTGCGGAAGACATGAAAGGGGATTTCTGGGAACTGGTTCAACTGTCGCGGGAGGCGAAAAGGGTTTCGATCTCCGCCTGGTCGAAAAGAAAAACGGTATTGCAATTGTGGCAGCGGATCTCCACCGGGAAGGGGCCGTTGACGGCGATCTCGTTGAGGCTGTCGGGTTCGAGACGCCGCAGCACCTCGGCCACCGTCTCTTTGCGGCAGCGGCAGAAAAACTCGACCCGCCGGGAGCCGATCGGTTTGATTTGATAGTGGGCGAACTGGGCGTTCATGAATTCATCCGGGGTTTGCCCGGCGGCCAGGGCGTCGCCGATCGAGGGGAGTGCGTTCATGGTCTGTTCCAACCGGTCCAGGTCGGCGGCCGGAAAGCCGGGCAAGGGTTGGATCAGGAGGCCGGCGGCTTCGTTCAAGGTGCCTTCGGGGGTGAATTTGATGCTGATCACGATGGCGGTCGGCGTCTGTTCCGATTGTAGGTAATAATTGGCCAGGTCGGAGGCGAGGTTTCCGTACTTCAATTCGATCTGCCCGGAATAGGGTTGCTTGGCGGTCTCCGGATAGCGGATCACGGTCAGGATGCCGTTTCCATAAAACCGGGTCAGGTCAAAACTCTCCAGCTGCCCTTCGACGGGAATGGGGATGCGTCTCAGGTACCCCCGCACCTCTCCGGCAGCATGCGCTTCCACGCTCCAGCCGCGGATCGGTCCGTCACATTCGACTTTGCAGGCGATCCGGTCTTCGCCCTTCAGATCGCCGGCCATCAGGGCGATGGCGAGGTAGGCCTGTCCCAGTACATAGGTTTCCAGGAGTCCGAGGGTATGGCTGGCCTGCATGTCGAGGAGCATCCGGCGCCCCCGTACAAAACAGGCGCGGACCTGGCCTTCGGCGAGCAGATAGCGGTGCAGCCGGTCCTTGGCCCGGTCTTTCAGATCCTGGGTCTTGGATTTGGCAGAGGATTTTTTTTTCTCCATTCTGTTTCGACTTTCCAGCTGGAATTTTCTACTATAGCACAATCGGCGAACATCGCCAAGGGCGACAAGGCTGCAACCGTGAACTCTATTGATATTTCTCTTCTCTATAGAACGACTTTCCCCTCTCGACTCCGAAGGTGATTTTGCCGCTGGAATATAGAGCGGTGAAGGCACAATCGGTCAGCCGGTCCGACTTCCGGATCAGCCGGTCGAAACGGAGAATGGTAGAAACAATCTTTTTCCGATCCTCGGGGCGGCAGAAAAAGGCAGGTACGGCCCCGTACGATCCGGCCCTAAACTCCAACCCCGTTTTTGGATCGCGGAATACATACGAAAATTCTTCGTTTACCCGGTCGGGCTCGCCGTACAGAGCCCAGAGCTTTGACATGAAGAGACCCGGCTGGTTCAGCGGCGATTCGGCGGTGACCTCGGCCTCGGGGTAGAGGCAGAAGCGGTAACAAAAAAACGGGGCCGGATACCCGTCAGCGGTCGATTGGCGGCGGAACTCATCGGCTTGCGGCATGGTCGGCTCCGGTTTCACCCCTTCGAGGAATTGACGGGCCAATAAGCAGGGGTCGACCGTTTCGAAATGGGCGGAGCGCTTTTCGTACTCGCGGAATACATTCTTGAAAAACACATGGTAACCGGTCAGTCCCAGTATAAAAAGGAAAAAGAGGCCTGGGAGCAGCCATGCTTTCGGTCGCGAGAGGAGCAGCCGGATCTGGCCGCGACGAAGGGAGGTGGCCAGCCCCCAAGCGGTCCCGATGAATAGGCCGGCCGAATGGGCGGCATTGGCGATGGGGATGACGCTGATGAAACAGAGAAAGTACCAGATGAACATCATTGTCACCGTGGTCTTGTGCACTCCCAGCTTGGAACCGGGGTCGTATTTCCCCTTCATCCAGACATAGCCCAGCATGCCGTATACGACTCCCGACATGCCGCCGAATGATGGTCCCGAAACCAGGTACTGGCCGAGGTTCGACGCCATGCCTACAATGATGACGAAGGCCAGCAGAAACCAGGATCCTTTCCGGTCCTCGATCCTGTTGCCCAGGTCGAACAGCCACATCATATTGAAGAGGAGATGGAGGATGTCGAAGTGGATGAAGACCGGCGTGACCAGCCGCCAGATTTCCCCCCGGCCGATTTCGGGCAGACCGGGGGCGCCCTGGCTGGCGGTGATGAAGAACCGCATCAGAATGGAGTCGAGATTGCCGAACCGCGAGGCGATGGTGATCAGGCCGCTGACCAGGATGAAGATCAGGGTGATCGGTCCCGTCCCGGAGGAAGCGGGGCTGAAGAGGGAGGTGCGGCCATCGATGACCTGGGCTCGCTTCGCTCGTTTGCGGCTCTTTTTCTCCTCCTCCAGGAGTTTTTCCCCCCCCCTTTTCGCCGCTTCCCGGAATTTGGCCTGGTCGGGGTCGGCGGTGAATTCAGCCAGCAGGTCGGCGCCCCTGGCAACATCATCCTCCTCCCGGATCCAGATTTCGAATGGTCCCGATTCCTCGCGGATTTCATTGGCGATCCCTTGGTCGATCAGGAACAGGTGGAACAACTTGGCCTGGTCTGCTTGGGTCAATTCTCCGATCATCCGCATGGTTCACTCCCCGGCTATTCTACTGCACCTGGTCAAACGATTTCAATTTGAAAGAAAAGCTCTTGACATTGACGTAACGGTAAGGTTTAAGATGGGAACATGTATACGATCAAACAGATGGCCAGGATCGCCGGGATCACGCCGCGTACCCTGCGTCACTACGACCAGATCGGCCTGCTCAAGCCGGGGCGGCATCAGGCCAACGGTTACCGGTTGTTCGACGGTAAAGCGGTGTTGCGGCTGCAGCAGATCCTCCTCTACCGGGCGCTGGACATGCCGCTGGAGAAGATCCGGGAGATCCTCGATCGGCCGGGGTTCAAAGAACTTGCTGCGCTGGAAAACCACCGCGGAGAACTGAGGCGGCGGATTGCCCGCATGGAGAAGTTGCTGCATACGGTCGAACAAACGATCGATCATTTGAAAGGAGAGCATGACATGAGTGACCAACAACTGTTTGAGGCTTTATCCGAAGAGCGCTTGGCCGAATACGAACGGGAAGCGATGGAGAAGTATGACCCGACCCTGGTGCGAAGTTCCAATCAAAAATGGCGAAAATACTCCGCTACCGAACAGAGACGGATACTGGATGAGGGGAATGCCATTTACCGCGACCTGGCCGCCGCCATGACCAAGGGTGCAACGTCGCCCGAGGTGCAGGCATGCCTGGCTCGCTGGCACAAGCATATCCGGTATTTCTGGGAACCGGGAAGGGAGGGGCTGCTGGGGTTGGCCGATCTCTACCGGACCGATCCCCGCTTCCGTATCAACTTCGACCGCCTGGACCCGGGCCTGGCCGAATTCATGCACGCCGCCGCGCGGATCTATGTGGATCGCCTGGGCAAATAAGCGATTTTTCGATCCGGTTCATTGACTCGCCCCACGCCTCCTCTCTTCACTGGAGAGAGTGGGAATTGGACGCTGGCAATCGCTTTCCATACCACCAGACTCGGTTCCATAGTCGAGCATCATCGTATGGGCAGGAGATTGATCGCGACGCTGATCGGGCCTGATTGTTTTTTCCCGGCATACGATATCGTCCCGGCCGGAAAATCCTACACGATGGCCTATAATGAAAAAACGAGGATTGGTTATCAGGATATTTGTTATAACCAAAACCTGGACCTCATTTTTTTACTCTATTCGGGGGAGTGTTTCTTTACCGAAGACAAAAAACGAAACCTGAAAACTGATTCCAGCAATGTGATTTTTGTTCTGGATGGAAAAGATACGCTTGTCGAAAAGATTGTTTTGGATAAAGGTATAAGCTCAATGAAGTTTTCAGAAGACGGCTCTTTCCTTTATGGATTATCGGAAAGTGAAATCTTGAAATTCAAATATTCGAATCGGCGATGATCAGCTATTGGTAGGGAAATCGAATTAGCATAACCATTGGTGAAAAAACCAAAGAATTAGGTGATTCCGTATCAACGGATACAGGCCATGAAGGAAAGAATGGATAGCCAGCCGGACGGGTTGAAAAAAACATCTACACGAAAAATAGGGTTCGCCCGTCGATAGCGGTGAACACCATGAAACAGGATCCAGCAGAAAAAACCGAAATTCGCGGGCGCGTCGAGAAGGTCTACCAGAGCGAAAAGCCTCGACTCATGGCCCGTTTGCGCGCTGCCGGGCGCAGCCTGGAAGAGGCCGAAGACCTGGTGCACGATGTCTACGCCGAAACCCTGGCCCGTTTGCCCGTGGTGCCCGGCATCCGCAACCTGCCGGCCTGGATCAATTCGCTGTTCACCCGGAGGCTGATCGATGCCTGGCGGCATGAGAGAGTACGGAAAGCCTCCGGGGAAACCGACGTGGCCGAAGCGACCCTGCGGGAAATCATCAGTGGTACGGGGCTCGATCCCCAGGAAACCTATGTCCGGGAATGCTTGGCGGATGCGATCGACGACGCCCTGCGCACCCTGCCCAAAGCCCAGCGCCAGGTCGTGGAAGCCCAGGTATTCGGCGGCAAGACTTTCCGCGAAATTGCGGCGGCCACCGGCGCGAGCATCGACACCCTGACGGCGCGCAAACGCTATGCCCTGCGCAATCTTTCCCAGGCGCTGCGGCACTGGATCGACCGATGAATGACTACAGCGGACCACGGTCAACCGGGCGCAGGCCCGGACCGATCATTATACCGGGAGATACCCGGAAGGAGGCAACGAATGTCCGATCATGAGAATACGCACAACTTCAATCCGGATGACGCCGGGTTAACCGGCACGGAGCCATCGGGAGCAGGCAGCAACCGCCCCCCGCGGAAAAAGGCGCAAGGCGGTGAATGCGGTGAGTGGGGCTGGTGGGAGGAGCGCACCCTGCCCCAGAAGATTATGCTCGGGATCGGCTTCGGTATCCTGGGGATCGGCCTGGCCTTTCTCTTCGGCTGGATCGTCATGCTCCTCTGGAACTGGCTGATGCCCGATATTTTCGGCCTGAAGCGGGTGACCTACTGGCAGGCCTGGGGCTTGTTCATCCTCTGCTCCATTCTTTTCAAGGGGTTCGGCTCCAACAACAGCGGCGGCAGCCGCAGCGACCGGAAACGAAAAAGGGAACTCCGCCGCTACCTGCGGGAGGATCGGGCCGGGATGGAAGAAGCGCCCGAAAGCGAATGAAAGCGGTTGTTTATGAAAAGTACGGGCCGCCGGAGGTACTCCAGTTGAGGGAGGTGCCCAAACCGGTGCCCCGGGACCAGGACGTGCTGGTGAAGGTGCAGGCGACGACCGTGACCATCGGTGACACCCGCATGCGGAGTTTCACCGTCCCTCCCTGGCAATGGCTCTTGGCGCGGTTTTATCTGGGTATCCGAAAACCCAAAAGAACGATACTCGGAATGGAACTGGCCGGAGTGATCGAATCGGTGGGCCGGACCGTCACGTGCTTCAAGATCGGCGACTCGGTTTTTGCCTCCACCTTCGGTGTGAATTTCGGCGGTTATGCCGAGTACAAATGCCTGCCGGAAGACGGGGTGCTGGCCATCAAACCGGCCAATTTGACCTATGAGGAAGCTGCGGCCGTTCCGGGCGCCGCGATGACGGCGCTCCGTTGCCTTCGCCGGGGACATATCCGGAGTGGACAGAAGGTGATGATTTATGGTGCTTCCGGAGCGGTCGGGACCAACGCAGTACAGCTCGCCAAGTGTTTCGGGGCAGAGGTGACCGGGGTGTGCGGCAGCGCGAACCTGGAACTGGTGAAATCGCTGGGCGCCGACCGGGTCATCGATTACACGCGGGAAGATTTCACCAGTAGCGACGATACCTATGATGTGGTGTTCGACGCTGTCGCCAAGGTTCCCCCGGCATTGGCGAAAAAAGCACTGAAAAGAGGCGGAACTTATCTGAACGTTCACACCTCCTCCGGAAGCGGGGAAAAAATCGGCGATTTACTCTATCTCAAAGAGTTAATCGAGGCGGGGCATCTGAAACCGGTCATCGACCGGTGTTATCCCCTGGAACAGATAGTCGAGGCTCACCGCTATGTCGAAAAAGGGCACAAGAGGGGTAATGTCGTCGTCAGAGTGGGAGATCACCGATGAAAGCGGTTGAATATACAAATTATGGGTCGACGGAGGCCCTTCCGCTCAAGGAGGCGGGAAAACCTGTTGCCGGGGACGATGAATCAGCGGACGCATTTGCTGAGCTCGAGCGGGGAGTGCAGGCAGCGTTGGCGACCTACGCCAACGTCCACCGGGGCAGCGGCCACAATTCTCTGGTGACCACACATCTCTATGAGCAGGCCAGGGAGATCGTCCTGGGTTACCTCGGCCTGGATCCCAGCCGATATATCGTCATTTTTTCCACCCCCCGCAACGCCGATCTGCTGCAAAAGCATCTGGCGGTCGAGTACCATCAGATCCTCTCC
>Ga0209287_10001252_pt1 | contig 13006 bp, 6 predicted proteins | sample PPLLak3cmMay2015_2_FD_187255 | JGI IMG/M metagenome (GOLD analysis project Ga0209287, IMG submission 187255) | Freshwater sediment microbial communities from Prairie Pothole Lake near Jamestown, North Dakota, USA - PPLs Lake P8 Core (1) Depth... | ecosystem: Environmental > Aquatic > Freshwater... | reverse complement strand
AATCCGCGTGCGATGCGGGTGACCTTGACGCCGAGAGGCTTGAGAAGCTTCGAGAGGTAGAGCGTCGTGGCCTCGCCCTCGACGTTCGGATTCAGGGCGAGGATCACCTCATCGACGTTTCCGGCGCCGAGGCGCTGGAGAAGCTCGCTGATCTTCAGGTCGTCGGGCCCTACGCCGTCGAGGGGGGAAAGCGCACCGCCGAGGACATGGTAAAGCCCGCGGAAGTCGTTGGTCTTTTCGATCGCCAGGACGTCATTCGGTTCTTCGACCACGCAGATGAGGGAGCGCTCACGGCGGTCACTCGAGCAAATAACGCAAGGATCGGATTCCGTGATGTTGGAACAGACCGAGCAATAGCGGACGCGGGACTTCACGTTGAGGAGCGCCTGCGCAATCGCTGCAACCTCTTCCTGCGGCATTTTCAGAATGTAGAGCGCGAGCCGGTGCGCGGTCTTTCGGCCGATCCCGGGGAGTTGCGCAAAATGCTCAGCAAGCTGTTCTATGGATTCTGAGGTGTAGAGCAAGGGGAGTGGCCAGTAGCAAGTCGGCAGTAGTAAGAGATCTGGAAGCGGCTGAGAGAATTCAATAATCAGTGGCAAACGAGCCTTGAGACTTTGAGCCTATGAGCCAATGAGTCTGTGAGCAAAGCATCGTTGCTTCTACTCAAAGGCTTAAATACTCAAAGGCTTTGGACTCCTCTGCTCTGTGCTCATTCAACAATCTCAAATCATCATTCAACAATGCTTCCTACATTCCCGGCAACTTCATCCCACCCGTAACCTTGTTCATCTCTTCGGCGGCGAGGGCTGCGGACTTCTCCAGGGCTTGGGTGACCGCGGTAAGGACGAGATCTTCGAGCATTTCCTTGTCGTCCGGATTGACGACCTCCTTGCTGATCTCGATCTTCAGGACCTGCTGTTTGCCGTTGACGGTGACCTTGACCACTCCCCCGCCCGATTCACCGACGAGGGTTTTCTGCTCCAGCTCTGCCTGGACGCGGGCCATGTTTTCCTGCATCTTCTGCACTTGTTTCATCATCTGCTGCATATTTGGCTGGCCACCACCACGGAACATAGGAAGACCTCTGGTCAAGTGTGCGTGTGTTCTGAGTGTGCAATATATTCCGAAATGGAGGGAAATGCAATGAATCGGAAAGTCTTGACAATTCGATGATTGAGGCGTATCTTTGTAAAGAAGCTCACGATTCGGTGAGCTTTTGTTCTCTCAAGTCGGGTACGTAGTTCAGTAGTCTTATTACTTACTACTCCCTACTGGTTCTTGTTACCGTTCTTTCCATATTCCGCGATAGCTTCCGCCTTCACTGCCTTCGGCAGTTACGGCGGACACGCAATGGTAGAGACCCGTTAAACAGCGACGGGATTTCTCCCCCTTCGACTACGTCGAATCGGGATCAACATGCGGCTATTTCGGAGACGAGAGTCTTGATGTCATTCGTCAGCATGAACTCCGGTTCAATTCTGACTACTGACAACTGACTCCTGAATACTGTTCTTTAACATTCCGCGATAGCTCAATGGTAGAGCATGCGGCTGTTGACACACAGCAGCTTATCCGAGTAATCGGATTTGAAACATCGGGTGAATTCAGGGAAACCTTCCTCTCACGAATGTGAGAAACGGCAATCCTGAGCGAAGTCCTGCGAAGAGAATGAAGTTGTAGCAGGAAACGTGCAGAGACTAGGGAATGAGGAATCTCACCAATAAGTCCCGACAGCGCCCGACATCCCACCTTGTCATTACGATGAGAGGATGATGATATAGTCCGGCCCGGTTCGAAAGAATCGGACACTACCGTAACCGCAGGGTTGTAGGTTCGAGTCCTACTCGCGGAGCCCCTCAACTTGAAACCTCGAAACTAACGTTTCGGGGTTTTCTTTTATTTCCCAGTTCCCCCCCTTGCCTCCACAATCTGTCTGCAGAGATTCCAACTTCGTAATAATCGCACACGTATCTTGTTAACACAATATTCCGGTGCTCATGATCGAAGACTCCCCGCTCCTCAGAGAGTGATCGCTACACCGAGCACAGCATAATGAAATAGAGAGAAGTTGTAGACCGTTTCGTTGTCCGCCCCACCCTCAAGTATCCGGTATCCCGCTCGCATGGTGTAACCATCAGTGAGACGGAGCATAACAGCGGCAAGCACATCTTCAGCCCTTCCCTGGGGTGCGGCCAGCGCATCGGCCTCAACAAGCAATCCAACAGTAGAACTGGCCTTCCAGAGAAATCGCACATTGATCAGCGGAACGAAACCCACATTGGTTTTTGTGGACGTTCCACCGCCACCCGAGAGGCTGATCTTCGCATCGCGGATCTTGGCGGTCAGACCGAGACCAAGTTCGATCTCTTCTGACTTTGCAACGTCATACCGATAGGTCAGCCGGTATGAATTGAACTTCCATTCAGCTTCGAGTGGTGTGTTCGCACCAAACGTCTTGTCCTGGAATTGAACAGCCGTTGGGATGGTGCCACTGGCTTTCACGAAAAGAGGGGCCACAAGTACCGACACGGTATTGCGGGAGCCAAACGCATACGAAACTCGGCCCCGAACAAAAACACTCCCGTCTGTCTCCAACTCATTCGTGAGAGAGAACAAGGTGCCCCCTGTTCCAGGAATTCGGACATCGTTGTACCCCGGAAAGACGACGCCGGTTTCTACATCAAGGCCAAGCTGAGCAACAGCGGCAGACGTCGAGGCGAGCCAAATGCCAACTGCGAGAACAAGAATTCGAATGTTCATTGTATGCATGCTTTCAGTGTAATTGGTTCAGAAATCGGCAACGTCCCAACTCAGTTCGGGGTCGTGGACGGATGCCGCGCCTTACCCAGCTTCTCGAGCAATCCGGCCAGTGGCGGGAGGCCGTACCCGCGGTCATGAAACCAGAGCACACGCCCCTCTTCATCCAGAAGAATGACTCGCGCGTTATTGGGATTTTCTGTGCCTGTCCATTCCGTCAGCTTTCCTCCGTCGCCCCCGTAGACCGTGATGACATCCTTCCATGACTCCTTCGGGATTCCCTTTCTCATTCCTCCATCGATAACCTCCTTGAGCAATGAAGGGATCAAACCCGGAATCGTCGGGATTTCGTAGATGGGCGGGAGCGAGAGTTGTGACGTGAAGAAACCGATTCCCCATCGGTCAACGTCGAACTGCGCGTCCTGCTTGTACGCAAGAACGAGGATAACATTCTTCCCTTTGAAGACTTCCGGTATCGTCGTTTGCTGTCCATCCAGAGATTTTCCCTGGACTGATGGGAACAATTCACCCACGGGGGACCTGTTCGGGATGGTTGATCCGCATCCGACCAGGAAGCCGAGAGCGAGAGCACACACGAGTGCTCGGATGGTCAGAAGAACAATTGCGAGCAGGTAGGAGGCATGAAGATGCTTCATGATGTACCCCGATCATCAAGAGTGAGGAAAAGGATACAGCGCTTCTGAAAACGTAAGAGGGACCGCAAAAACAGGAGCGGGAGCACCGGGTCGTCCTAAAATAGGTTGACGAAACTTATCATGTTCCGAACGCCTACAGGGTGCACGCCGGGGGAAAAGCATTCAAGCAAACAAATCTTGCTGCGTTAAGAGCCGATCACGGATGGCCACGGATGCGGGCCAGACGAACACGGACGAAAGCCAAAATATTGTATCCGTGTTCGATGTGATCGTAGATAGATCGGCGGCTCCAACGGAATCAATCAACCTTCATTCCCCGTCCAGCGCTTCGCGGACCTTCTTTGCGAGGCTGTTGTTCGTGAACGGCTTCTGCAGGAAATGCACACCGGGCTCGAGGACGCCATGATGTGCGATGATATCGGCGGTGTAGCCGGAAATGAACAGACATCTGAGGTTGGGATACAGCGTCAGGATGTTCTTCGCCAGCTCCCGTCCGTTCATTTCCGGCATGATGACATCGGTGATCAACAGGTGAATGCGGCCCGGAAATTCCCGCGCTTTCTGGATCGCCTCTCCCGGTGTCTTCGCAGCGAGGATCTGATATCCTGATGCTTCCAGCATCTCAACCGAAATATCCAGGATCGCCGATTCATCCTCGACGAGGAGAATGGTCTCCTGCCCCTTGTTGACTTGATCGTTGGAAACGTCCGGTTCATCCTGCAAGGTTTTCCCCGCATGCCTGGGCAGGTAAACGGCGAACGTCGTGCCCTCTCCAAGCATGCTGGTGACATCGATGAAGCCATTGTTCTGACTCACTGCACCGTAGACGGTCGCAAGCCCCAGACCTGTCCCCTTCCCGAGATGTTTCGTCGTGAAGAACGGCTCGAAGAGATGAGTGAGCGTCTCGGCGTCCATGCCGGAGCCATTGTCGCTGACGGAAAGAAGCACGTACTCGCCGGGGACAAAGCCGACATGTCTGTTGCAGAATTCCTGATCGAGAACGGTGTCTTTTGTTGCGATGGTGATCTTCCCCGTACCAGCAATGGCATCCCGGGCGTTGACGCAGAGATTGGCCAGGATCTGGTCCACCTGCGATGGATCCATGAAGACGGACCCGAGATTCACACCCGGCTGCCACACCAATTCGATATCTTCACCGATCAGACGGCGGATCATATCGAGCATCGGCTCCACCGTCGCGTTGAGATTGAGAACTTTGGGGGCGACGGTCTGCTTACGGGCGAAGGCCAGGAGTTGGCGGGTGAGGTCGGCAGATCGCTCGGCTGCTTTCTGGATCTTCTGCAAGTAGTTCGGAAGCAGAGAGGGATCTGAGCTCCTCAGGGCTAGTTCCGAATAGCCAAGGATGGCCCCGAGCATGTTGTTGAAATCGTGGGCCACACCCCCCGCCAGCCGGCCTACCGATTCCATCTTTTGCGCCTGATTCAACTGCGCCTGGAGCTTTTCCCGTTCGGCTTCTGCCTGCTTGCGCTCCGTAATATCGCGTGCGATTGCCAGCACCGTGCGGACATCCCCTTGTTCATCGAGGTCAGGGGTTAGTCGCCAGTTGAAGGTAACTCGACCAGTGGGATTGTCCAAATTGAATTCCGTTTCAAACGGCAATCCCGTTGTAAATGGTTGTTGGATGGCATGTTCCCATAACCTGCACATCTCTTCCGGAAATCCAAGATCATGGTGGGTCTTACCGATGAACGCGGATGCAGGGATGCCTGTGACCTGCTTGACGTTTTCGGACGCGAATAGATGACGCCCGTCTTTATCGAACCTCATGATAACATCTGGCAGAGCTGCAATGAGCGTGCGGAGATTCTCTTCGCTCAATCTCAAGGCCGCTTCTGCCCGCTTTCGTTCGCTGATATCAACACTCAGTGCGGATACACCTCGTACTTCGCCATCTATGACAATCGGGTTCAGATAGACTTCGAAATGCTGGAGGGCATCCTTGCTGTGAGCCGAGAATTCAAAATTGGTTCTTTCACCAGATAGCGCCCTGTCATATTTTGGCTTCCAAAAGGCCTGCAATTCCGGCGTGAGTATGTCGATTGCATTCAGCCCCTTGATCAGCCTGGTGTTGAATGCTGCATAATAAGCTTCGCTGAAGAAGGTGTTGAATGTGATATATTTGTAATTCTTGTCGATGGACCAGATGGATTCCCTCCGGTTGTTAATCAGAGAATTCAGGTTTGCTTCTGATTCCTTGAGTGCTTCTCCCGCCCGCTTGCGTTCGGTGATGTCGCTGAAGAACACGGCCATCCGGTTGGCTTCCGTGCGGAAGGCGTGAATTTCAAACGCACCTCGAATCTGTCCCTCCTCATATGCAACTTGGTCGTCTTGAAAGTTTTCGCCTGTTCGGGCAACGCGCCTGTAAGCCTCAGGAATAGGTGTAGCTGCAAGCGCAGGAAAGGCTTTCTCAATTGTCTTTCCGACGAATGTGGAGTGATCAACACCGAGAATCCTGTCGGCCGACTTGTTGGCTCCCGTGAACACCAGACTGGCATCAGCGTGCAGCTCGTAGAAGTGGGCGCCGAACGGAGCATTATCAATAATGGTCCTGATCCGGCTTTCATTCGCGAGGATTGTCTCTACCGCCTGCTTGCGTGCGGTGATGTCGTAGGCGGTGCCCCGCGTGCCAGCCACCTGGTTGTTCGCATCAAGGAGCACCTTGGCGTTGAAGACCAGGTGTAACTCGGTCCCGTCCTTGCGGAGGTGAATCGTCTCGTACCCTTTGACGATCCCCTCCGTCAGCAGGAGTCGTCCAAATAAATCCTGGTCGCGCTGGGCCTGTTCAGGAGATTGAAAGTCCGTAAATGATCTTCCCAACATCTCGTCGAGCCGATATCCGAACACCTGCTCCCAGGCCGGGTTCAAGTACATGTATCGTCCTTGGGCGTCACACTGCCAGATGAGATCCTGGGAGGTTTCCACCAGATCATGATAGAGAGCTTCGGAACTCCGCAGCGCCGCCTCAGTCTGCTGGCGCGCAGAGAGGTCAATGTCGATGCAGAAGAACTCGATCTCTTGCCCCGGCACCGTGACCAGAGCGTGGGACGAGTAGACCGGAATGAGCGAGCCATCCTTGCGCATGAGCGCGAGTTCCGACGAGGGGGCGGACTTGCCGGTCTCCGCCATGAGTTGAATCGTTCTCCTGACTTCGTCGCGCATTCCGGGAGGGATGATGAGATCCAACAAGTTTCGGCCGAGCGCCTCCGCTGCGGTGTAGCCATAGAACGATTCTGATGCACGGTTCCAGTAGCGGACGGTGCCATCGAGGGTGTACCCCTGCACCGCCACCGTGGCCACGTTCTGGAGAATTCCCCGGAACCGCTCCTCGCTCGCGCACAAAGCAGCCTCCGCCCGCTTGCGCTCGGTGATGTCGTGCAGAGTACCGACAATGCATTCAGGTGCGCCATCGGCGTTGCGTATCAATTCATACTGGCCATGGATCCAGCGATGTTCTCCGCTTCTGTTCATCAAGCGAAATTCCCGCTCACTTAACTTCTTTCCGCTGCGATCAGCCTGTTCGAGTTCGAACCTGAATGGAATCAATCTCTGGAGGTCGTCGGGATGAAAAAGGCCCTGAATGTCTTCAGAGGACATCTGTTGAATTTCTTCCGGAGAGAATCCGAACATTCGAGTGACGGCAGGACTGATATAGTCAAAGCGTCCATCGGCAAACTTCTGCCGATAAATGACGTCTTGTGAACAGTCGAGAATTTCTCGAAAGCGTTTCTCGCTCTCATGCAGTGCATTCTCGTACTGTTTTCGCACGGTGATATCAAGAGCAGTGAACGTAACTCCCTTGGAATGATCGTTCCAATCGATTGGAGTGGAGCTCAGCAAGACATCGATGATCTTTCCATTCTTACACCGCCAGCGTGTCTCAACCGTACCAGTGCCATGCTCCTGTATTTGGCGATATTTTTCCCGACCGACATATTCGTAGCCTTCATCGCCGGGATACAGCATCCTCGCACTCTGGTTGACGAGTTCGCTCTCCGAGTAGCCGGTCATGCCGCATAATTGCTGATTCGCCCGTACTATCACCCGATTGACAACAACGCCAATCCCCGCAGGGGCAGCGCGAAAAATACTCTGCAGATAATCCTGATTATTGCGCAATTCCTCTTCCGCTCGCTTGCGGTCGGTGATATCTCTAAAGATACTCAGGAGAAAATGCTGTCCGGTGTCAAGGTCGATGAAGGAGTTTGATAGTTCGAACCAGACCTTGTTGCCATTCCAGAGTGTGACGAGCCGTTCGAAGTGAGGATGGATCGATTGTTTCTGAATTCGCTCAACAGTCATCTGCAGGATCCGCCGGCCAGCCGGCTGAGCATACACCTCATCGAGGAGACGCCCTTCCAGCTCTTCGCACGGTTTATCAACCTGCCGGCAGTATGCGTCATTCACCATGACGATGTGTCCCGATTCGTCGATCAGACGCATGCCGTCAAAGGACTTCTCCCAGATGATCCGGAAGCGTTCTGCTGAGAGACGGGTGTTCTCTTTGGGCTGTTGCTGTGTTCGGTTGGCTCTCTTCTTCCCCATGGCGTGAAGTCCTCGCTGAGCGCGTTGGTTATCAAATGATCATGCGTGAAGATTACGAGATTCCAACAGAGAGTCAAACGCCGATGTCAATAACGCGTACGTTTGACACCCGATGCAAGTATCTGTAGATTCTTCTGGGGTGCTCTCAACAGGAAGGAGAGAACCGGAAGGACACTGGGCTGACTTCGCCCGTATGAGCCGGATCGTCGCATCGATCCGTCGGCAAGCTCCTTCGATTATCCTAGCTTTCCCACAGGGTCAAGGGTTCTCATCTTGAGCTGATTCCTTCACGGATGGCACGGATTTTGGAGCAAGTTGAACGAAAGCACGCACACCCATGAAAGGGCTTGAGCAATGAAGTTCACGTGGAAGACATTCATCCTGCTGATCCAAGCTCATCTTCTTCTTGCCGCTCCCCTTTCCTTCGTCCCCCAATCGCTCAAGCAACCGGACGGCTCTCTCCTGCACTGCTACGCCAGCGGCGACGAGTTCTATCATTGGCTTCATGATTCGCTCGGCTACACGATCGTTCAAGACCGGGAGACGGGATTCTTCGTGTACGCGAAGCGGTCCGGGGATCTGCTCGTTCCAACATCATCTCTCCCGGGAACGATCGATCCCGCACGCCTCGGCCTTTCTCCCTGGCTGAAGGATGCCCCCGACCTGATCCGGAAACGATACGAGCAGCGATCGGCCACGATGCTGCCGATCAAGTCCCAACTGAGTCTCAGGAAAACCGGCGCAGTCACGGGAAGCCTCACGCAGGGACACTTCAACAATCTTGTTGTCTTCATCCGCTTCAGCGATGACCCGGAATACACCGATGCGGTTTCCTTGTACGACGAGATCTTCAACGACTCCAGCGCCGCCGGCGTCTCGGTGCGCAACTATTTCTATGAAGTATCCTATCAGACGTTTCGGGTGACCTCGACGTTCTATCCTCTCTCCGGAACCTCGACCGTTGTCTCCTATCAAGATTCCCTTCCCCGGGCATACTACGAACCTTACAGCGTCACCAATCCAACGGGATACACGAGCGACCAGGAGGGGGCCCGCGAGGGAGCGTTGGTGGAACGCGCATTGAACTCGATGAAAGACCAGGTTCCGCCGGGACTGGATGTCGACCTCAATGACGACGGCTATGTGGACAATATCGTCTTCATCGTGTACGGCAGCGCCACAGGATGGGGAGATCTCTTGTGGCCGCACAAGACATCGCTGTCCAGCTCCCGCGTCGTCTTCATCAACAGTGCGCGCTGTGACGAGTATAATCTCACCACCCAGGCGACGGCAAAGGGGGGATCAAGCACCTTCGCGCATGAGATGTTCCATACGCTTGGCTCGCCGGACCTCTACCATTACACGGACGATGGCAACACCCCCGTTGGACGATGGGACCTGATGGCGGACAACAAGAAGCCGCCGCAACACATGACAGCCTACATGAAGTATCGGTACGGCAAGTGGATCGCTGACGTTCCGGAGATCACGCAAGGCGGAACCTATACGCTGAATCCCCTCGTCTCCGCGACGAACAACTGCTACAAATTGCGCACTCCCAGTTCGCCGACGGAGTACTTTATGCTGGAATACCGGAAACTCATTCCGCCATTCGAGACCTCGCTTTCATCCGAAGGACTGCTCATCTACCGGATCAACCCTTCGGTGGTCGGCGGCAATCGCAACGGCCCGCCGGATGCCGTATACGTGTTCCGTCCCAACGGGACGCATCTTGTCTACAAGTCGACGGCGGATGCCACGTTCTGTTTCGAGGATGGGCGGACTGCGTTCAACAGCACAACGAACCCCTCCTGCTTCCTGACAGATGGAACCGATGCAAAGATCAACATTTCGAACGTTGGCAGTCACGGAGACACCATTTCCTTCACCGTGACCATCGATTCGCTGGTTGCCGTGCTGCAGGAGCCGGCAACGAACGCACAATGGGTCGTCGGAACCACGCACTCGATCGAATGGCTTTCCGGCGGAGGGGCAGATACAATGCATGTGGAGTACTCGACAGATGCCGGTGTTTCGTGGAACACGATCAGCGCAGCGTCTCTGTCCCCCTGTGCGTGGACCGTTCCGAATGCCCCTTCCATGTCGTGCGTTCTTCGCATCCGTTCAACGACCTATCCCGGTGTCGCAGACAGTACTAACTTCGCCATCGCTCCCACGTTCGTTCCGCTTTCGACGATGTACGACGCCACCGCGGTCACGGGAGGGAGCAATAATTCCGGCATCGTGCTCCTGGCCAACGAGTTCTGGACGTCGCGGTTCAACAGCGGGCTTCTCCATCGCTGGAGCCCGTCCGGGGCACTGCTCCAAGAGTTCTCCGTGGACGGCGTGACAGGTATCCGCTCAATGACGACCGACGACAGTCTTGTGTATGCATCTGCCGGATCGACCGCTTTCTACAAGATCGATCCTGCAACGCGCACGTTGGTCGAAACGGTGACGATGCCGATGGCCGCACGCAATATCGCCTTCGATCGACAGGCAGATGGAGGCAACGGAGGATTCTGGATCGCCGACACGACGAGCGATCTTGTTCTCTTGAATCGACAGGGGATCGAGATTTCGCGCATCACGCAACAGACGCACGGTCTCAGGCTGATGTACGGACTTGCCGTGGATCGGATCAGTCCGTATCAGTCATGTCTTTGGGTCTACACAAGAGGAACAGGCGCAGGCGGACCGCAATATCTCGTTCAAGTGAGATTGCCGGAGGGAACTCCGACGGGATTCTTCCACGACGTGCTTCAGGAAACAAGTTCAGGAGCCTCGAGTTGCGCGGCCGCTGGATTGACGATCGGGCGCGATTCCTCGCAGGGGAAACTCTGCGTCGCCGGATTGAATCAGGGCTCCCCGAACCGCGTCTTCTTCTATGATCTCGCTCCCTCCTCGTTCGATCCGATCTTGCTGGCGACTTTCGACGTGCCATACCAGGAGAACTTCGACGGTCTTGGTATCGCGGCGACGACCTATCTTTTCGACAACACGACGTTGCAGGGTGTGTACGCGTACCGAACCATCGGAAATGCCGTTCCAAATGTTTTCAGCCGTTCATCGGGCGGTTCCGCAACGGGGGGATTCTACAGCTATGGAAACGCATCGACAAGTCCAACGGGCACAGACCGCGCGCTCGGCGGCATCCAATCCTCAATCACCTCCACGCTTTACTATGGGATCCGAATGAGGAATACGAGTGGTGAAACCATTCGTTCGCTGGACGTCACGTACACGGGGGAGGAATGGAGAACCGGAGGCTCATCGACCGTCACCATTCCGAATGTACTCGCGTTCGAGTATCTCCAGGCTCCCCGATTGTCAGATGTGATTTCGGGATCATACACACCCTTTCCCGCGCTCGCGTTCACATCTCCCACGCTGACACCGTATCAGACCGCGCTGGATGGAAACAACGCTGCGAATCGGACCACCATCACGGCATCCATTCCTGTCACGATCCCCGACGGTGAAGAGATCATGCTCCGCTGGAAGGATGTGGAAGATGCAAGCTACGATCATGCATTCGCGATCGATGATCTGGTTGTCATCTCGCGTCGGGATCCTGTGGGCGTCATTGCGGCATCAGCCATCCCGTTGACGACAGCGTTGCTGCAAAACTATCCGAACCCGTTCAATCCGGAAACGGTGATCAAGTATCACATACCAGTCATCAGTAATCAGTCGTCAGTAGTCAGTGTGAAGGTCTACGATGTCCTCGGGCGCGAGGTGGCGGTGCTGGTGAATGAAGAGAAGATGCCGGGGACGTACACGGTCACGTGGAATGCCCGCCTACGTTCTTCGAACTCCGGCGGGCCGGCTTCAGAAATGGCGAGCGGGATCTATTTCTGCACGCTGCGGGCAGGAGGACAGGTGTTCACGAAGAGGATGATGTTGCTGAAATGAGGACGGAAGGAAGATCCAAGAACACAAGAATCCAAGATTCAAACAAGAACCAAGAACCAAATTCCAAGAACCGGTGACTGCGTTCGCCCGGTTTGCCGGGCTTATCAAAGACTTCGATGCGGTTCAGAGGATGACAATTGATCGTCGTCTGGTGTGCCTTGTTCGATATTCGGCCTTGGCAGCTATGAGTTGGTTATCCTCTGTCGTTGTAACACCTGCGCTTCAGGCATTTCGACGTTAATCCGCCATACCTGTGATTGGTTCCCTGCTTTCTCTGGTGAATGAGAGCATCAGCAGCACGATCGCAAGGGCGATGTACGCCGTCGTGAATTGATACGGCACCTGCCTATAGGGCTCCGCAAGCTCCCAGGGGAAATACATCGCCCCGTCGGGCATCGCGGAATGAATGATGCCAAAGAAGGAAAGCAACGCGAGCATCCCGAGATACGCCGCGGATCGCCTCAGCCGCCGGTCGACCATCTCCGCGAGAAATGCCGCCCACAACATCCCGGTCACGATGAATCCATTCCCCAGCGCGACAATCACCTGCAGTTCTGGGAGCGACTTCCCCGGCTCCTTCATGAGCGTGTCAAATGTCGCTGATGGAACGACCTCTGGATTTCCCAATTTGATCGAGAGCAGTCTTGCCAGCGTTGGGAAAAAGGCGAACGCGACAGCTGGCGCATGCCGTGCCGGGACCGCATGGAACGATTGCATGATGATATGTAATGCAACGAACACCAGGATCGGTGCCAACACAGCGCGCGGGATGAGCTCGACGATGAATGACACGTAGCCGAGAATGCCTCCGAGGCCGACGAAGATCCCTGTCAGCAACGTGTACCCAGCCTGCGATCCCATTTTCTTGTATGCGGGATGTCCGATGTACGGTGTTGTCTGAGCAACGCCGCCGCACAGGCCGGCGAGGATCGTCGCAGCTGCTTCCGTCAACAGGATGTTCCGTGTGTTGTAGTCATCACCCGCTACTCGTGCACTTTCCGAAACATTGATCCCGCCGACGATCGTGAGTAGCCCGAAGGGGACCGCGAGCGGCAGATATTTTAGTGCCGGTTCCAGTCCCTTGATAAAATCCATCGTCGGGAGCGGCAGTCCGA
>Ga0209287_10001251_pt1 | contig 13010 bp, 11 predicted proteins | sample PPLLak3cmMay2015_2_FD_187255 | JGI IMG/M metagenome (GOLD analysis project Ga0209287, IMG submission 187255) | Freshwater sediment microbial communities from Prairie Pothole Lake near Jamestown, North Dakota, USA - PPLs Lake P8 Core (1) Depth... | ecosystem: Environmental > Aquatic > Freshwater... | reverse complement strand
AGAGGGGGATTAAGGGGGTGAGTACGTGTGACTTCAGCAAAGAGGGGGAAAGCCTGAGCGAAGCGAAGGAAGGGGGTGAGTACGTGTGTCCGGCGAAGCGAAGGAAGGGGGTGAGTACGTGTGTCCAGGGTCGGAGGGGTGCTTTCATATGACAAAAAGATAGGGTGAAAGCCTCATTTAAGTAAAAAAGTAGGCAGATACATCTTTTATTTACAAAAACTTTCAATCTCTATCTCTCTCATTTTCTTTCTCTTACTAAAAATCTTCAAAAATATTATCATTTTTTTACTACTAGGTATTGCATAGTATTAATTATTATATATATCTTTGTATTATCATGTTGTTTGTATCATATAGTAGTAAATTATTAAAAGAACCATGAAAATAACTTTAAGCATTAATCTCGGCGGTTACTCATTCAACATCGATGAGGATGCCTATGCCGAACTCAAAAGGTACCTTAAAAACCTTGAACTTCATTTTGCAGCAGAGGAGAGCTCCTCTGAAATTCTCTCCGACATCGAGTCAAGAATGGGCGATCTTTTCCGGTCAAGACTCACACCCTATAAGCAGGTGATTGCAATGGAAGATGTCCGGTACGCGATATCAGTGCTTGGAACGCCCGAAGACATTTCCGACAATGAAACAACTTCCGCCGGTGAAAAATTTGCATCACGCGGGTATCACAGGATGTACCGCGATCCGGATCAGAGGATCATTGGCGGCGTCTGCGCCGGAATGGGAGCCTATTGGCATATAGAGCCCTGGCTGGTGAGGGTTATATTCTTCATTCTTGCAATGATGGGGGGCCTCGGTATTCTCCTCTATTTCATACTCTGGGTGGTGATCCCTGAAGCAAAGACCACAGCCCAGAAAATTGAGATGAAGGGCGAACCGGTAAATATCCACAACATCAAGGATTCGGTGAAGAAGGAATTCGACACCGTTACGAAAAAAATGAAACTGTAATATACAGACCAGGAAGAATGATTATGGAGTGTAAAATTTAAAATTAATTATTATGGATCTGGAAAACACAAAAGCACAGATGCGGAAGGGGATCCTGGAATACTGTATACTATCGGTATTGTCAAGGAACTCATGCTACGCAAGCGATATCATCAGGGAACTGAAAGAGGCAAGGGTTATAGTGGTTGAAGGCACCCTCTACCCTCTCCTTACAAGGCAGAAGAATGCCGGATTATTGAGCTACCGCTGGGAAGAATCGCAGCAGGGACCTCCGCGCAAGTACTATGAGCTTACCGCCGAAGGCAGGGAATACCTTGCCGACCTCGACAGGTCATGGGAGGAACTGGTTGAATCGGTCAACCTTATCCGTTCGAAATAAATATTGTAAACCAGCTAAAAATCAGAAAGATGGACAAGACAATAAAAATAAATCTCGGCGGAACTCTATTCCAGATCGACGAGGATGCATATAAGATGCTTCGCGACTACCTGCAGGCTATTGATCGTAAATTCAGAAATGCTCCGGGCGGCAACGAAACGATTGAAGACATTGAATTCCGCATAGCTGAGATTTTCCAGTCACAGAAGGGAACAGCCGGGGTCATCTCAAAGGAGAATGTTGAAGCAATGATCTCTGTTGTCGGTAAACCGGAGGACTTTGACCAGGAGGGCGGAGGGGCAAATGCATATGATCACTATTCAGTACGAAAAAAGCTTTACAGGAATCCCGATGACCGGGTTATAGGCGGTGTATGCGGAGGAATAGGCGCCTTCGCTGAAACCGACCCGGTATGGTTCAGGATCCTTTTTATAGTGTTTGCATTCGGATTCGGCCTCGGGCTTTTTGTTTACCTGGCTCTCTGGATCGCGCTGCCGCTTGCCGATTCTCCTTCAAGAAAACGGGAAATGTATGGTAACAGCGCCAATCAGCTGAGGTCGCAGGACGGTGAACTTATCCCGCGTTATGAAACAACCTCCAGGATAGGAAACGCCACGAACGAAGTCTTCCGGGCTCTCGGAAAGGTATTGTTCATTATTGTCCGGACCATCCTGATAATACTGGGAACCGCACTGGTTCTCACAGGATTCATGGCGTTGCTAACCTTCATTATGGTCTTTGTTTTTGAATACCCGGGCGCATTCTCAACCAATATTGAGGGGGTCAACCTGAGTTACCTGCCCGATTTTCTCAATTATGTAGTATCTCCCGCTGCTGCCCCATGGATAAAGGGTCTTATCACGCTTGTGGTCTCCATTCCTTTTCTGGCAATGATCTATGGAGGGATCCGGCTCATCTTCTGGTTCAGGGCACGCGACGGCTATGTCTGGCTCGCAACCCTTGTAATTTGGGTAATGAGCATTGCAGCCCTATCAATAATAACTTTCAATGAAGGTGTTGGCTTTGCCGAAAATGAAAAGACAACTTCAACTGAATATTTCAGCACGGTACCGGATACATTATACATCGTCACAGGTAAAAAACTCTCTGACCTGAATGCGGAGAACGAGATATCCATCCCTGACAATGAATACAGGGTCATGATCGATGACGATAAAAAGGAGGTGTATGTCAGAACACGACTGATGATCAATCCTGATGAAGGTAATTCTGCCAGCGTGGAGATCAAAAGGCGGTCATCAGGCAGGAACAGGCTTGACGCCATCGAAAACGCTGAAAGATTGCAGTATGGTCTGAATATCTCCGGTAAAAAACTTATACTCGATGAGTTCTGCACGATCCCTCCGGATTCCAGGTGGTCTTTTGATGAGCTGTGGGTAACCGTAAATATGCCGGAAGGAACCATAATATTCATGGACAGAACCGCAGAGAGCATGTTCCACTCCTGGCACGATGATGATTTTGTAACAGATTCAAAAAACAGGTTCTGGGTTATGACAGAAGATGGGTTGGACTATCTGGAGCCTGACAACTAAAAAGTTGCTGGTTGCTTGTTCCTTGTTGCTGGTTATATTCAATAAAACCGAACCAGCAACCAGCAACCAGCAACCAGAGCTTCTTCCTGGTTTTTCATTCCTGTATTTTCACGAAAGAGGGTGTCTCCAAAGGACATCTTCTTTTTTTGGTTAATGATTTGTTAAACCCTGATTTTTGTATATGCTGTTTGGATTCAATGGCTATCTTCGTTTCCGTTTTATAAATTGAAATTAACCAGCCATGAAAAGAATTCTCGCTTTATCAGCAGGAGTACTGCTTTCAATAAATCTATTTTCACAGGAAACATCCCAATCGGATACGTTAAGGAAAGATGCGCTTAATGTATTTATGGAATCAACCGATTTTATAAGAAAGGAGATCCCGTATATAAACTATGTAAGGGACATAAAAGATGCATCCGTTTACATCATTTCAACAAGTCAGAATACCGGCTCGGGTGGAAAGGAGTATTCATATTTCTTTGTCGGGCAGAAGGAATTTGGAGCGATGAGAGACACTCTCTCGTTCGTAACCACTCCCGATGAAACCGATGAAGGAAGAAGACAGAAGGAGATCAATACCCTGAAAATGGGATTGATGCGCTATGTATCAAAAACACCTCTCTCAAAATATATGAGGATCTCGTTTTCAGAACCGCTTTCAGAAACAGTCTCTTCCGACAGGTGGAACAGCTGGGTCTTCAGGTCATCAATAAATGGTTTTCTCCAGGGCCAGAAGACATACAAATCTTATTACCTGTCGGGTAATGTAAATGCCTCAAGGATAACGGAAGACTGGAAAATCAATCTCAGGTCTTCGCTCAGCAGGACAGAAGATAAATTCATTATAGATGACACTACAACAATTACAGGTCAGAACTCATCTGAATCATTCAATGCACTGATTGTCAAAAGCATCAACGACCACTGGTCTTTTGGCGGAACAGCAAGGCTCGGAACATCGTCATACAGCAATCAGAAATTCGCATATACGGTGATGCCCGGAATTGAATATGATGTATTCCCCTACTCCGAATCAACCCGGCGCCAGCTCAGGATACTCTACAGTGCAGGATTCAATTATACAAGCTACACTGATACTACTATTTACGATATGATAAAGGAAAATCTCTGGATGCATTCGCTTTCTGCATCCTATGAGGTTGTACAGAAATGGGGAAGCATTGATATCGGAGTGGAGTACAGCAATTATTTTCACGACTGGTCAAAGAACAACCTGTCAATTTTCGGTTACCTCGATCTTCGTATTGCCAAAGGATTATCTGTTACCCTGGTGGGAAGCGCGGCAATGGTCCATGACCAGCTTGGCCTGGTGAAGGAGGATATCCCGGTTGACCAGATACTGCTTCAGAGGAAAGAGCTTGCTACCCAGTTTGAATACTTCACAAGCTTCGGATTCACCTATACTTTCGGTTCAATATATAACAACGTTGTGAATCCGAGATTCGGAAACTCCGGAGGAGGAGGTATTTCCATTTCGATGAGTGATTAAGGTGCAGAAATATTAATTGGTTTGGTAATAAACCATTGCGTAACTTCGTTATCGCTAATGATTTATCTAACCTGACCAATAATGAAAAAAGCAAAAGCCATTTTGTTTTTTATGGTCGTTTGTTCTGCTGTATTTTGCCAGGAGACAATTTCGACCGCCGATACACTCCGGAAAGACGCTCTGAATGTGTTCATGACCTCAAGCAGCTATATTAAGAAGGAGATTAACTTTATTAATTATGTCCGCGACCTGAAGGAAGCTGATCTATATATCATTTCTACTTACCAGGCAACCGGTTCCGGTGGTGCAGAGTACACATATTTTCTGGTTGGACAGAATAAATTTACCGGGATGAATGACACAATCAAGGTCTATTTTTTCACTGACGACACTGAGGAGAATATAAGGATTAAACAGGTTCAGGCTCTGAAAATGGGACTGATGAGATATGTTCTTAAAACTCCCCTCGCAAAGTTTTTTGATATCCGCTTTACCGAACAGGTGAGCGAATCAGTTGCAACAGACAAATGGAAGAACTGGGTATTTAATGTGAGCCTGTATGCATATCTTGACGGGGAGAAAAGTTATAAGATGGCTTTCCTGGACGGATCTTTTTCTGCAAGTCATGTGACTGAGAAAAATAAATTCGAGTTTGACTATTCGTATGGATGGAACAATTCAGATTACGATATAGACGGTACTATAATAAATAGTTACAGTCGAAGCCAATATGCCGAAATGCTTTATGTCAAAGGACTGAATGATCATTGGTCAGTCGGGTCAATGATCGAAGCCAGTTCGTCAGTTTACAGTAATTACAACCTGTCCCTGTCCCTGAGCCCGGCAATTGAATATGATATTTATCCTTATGCCCAGGCTAATCGCCATCAGCTCAGATTGTTATACAAAGCCGGGTATGAGTTCAACAATTATCACGATACAACAATATATAATAAGACTTATGAAAGCCTGGGCTTACATTCATTCCAGGCTGCGTATAAGGTTGTAGAAAAATGGGGGTCAATAAATCTAAGACTTCAATGGAGCAACTATTTTCATGACTGGAGCAAGAATAATCTGGGATTAAACGGGAGCATGAATTTCAGGATTGTTAAAGGGCTTACATTTACAATTGGCGGTAGTGTAAATCGGATTCATGATCAGCTGTCACTTGTAAAAGGAGGCGCATCATATGAAGAGATGCTTCTCAGGAGAAGAGAAATAGAAACCCAATATTCGTACTATACATACTGTCAGTTAAACTATACCTTCGGATCAATTTATACCAATGTGGTGAACCCGCGGTTTGGTGACAATAGTTATTATTGAATACAACCAGTCTTAAAAAATTGTAATTTGCAAAAAATTCAAATCTGTCAAAGTCTAACAATTTAAAAGATATGCTTATGGCTAAATCATTGAAAGGAACCCTCACAGAACAGAATCTGCTGAAGTCGTTTGCCGGCGAATCGCAGGCCCGCAACCGCTATGATTTTTTTGCAAGCGCTGCCAGGAAAGAAGGTTTTGAGCAGATCGCAAACATATTTGTCGAGACAGCCCTTCAGGAAAAGGAGCATGCAAAGAGATTCTTCAAATTCCTTGAAGGCGGAATGGTTGAGATCACTGCCAGCTATCCGGCAGGAAAGATCGGAACAACAATGGAAAACCTTAAAGCTGCAGCAGAAGGTGAACATGAAGAGTGGTCGGACCTCTACCCGGCTTTCGCAAAGATCGCCGAGGAAGAAGGATTCACCGAGATCGCAACTGCATGGAAAATGATCTCAAAAGTTGAGGCCGAGCATGAGAAGAGATACCTTAAGCTTCTTCAGAATGTATCTGAAGACAAGGTGTTTGTTAAGGACGGCAAGGTGTGGTGGAAATGCATAGAATGCGGGTATGTGTATCAGGCGACAAAAGCTTTTGAAAACTGCCCGGTATGCCTTCACCCACGGGCATTCATGCAGCTTAAGGAGGAAAATTACTAGTTTCAGAAATAGTCCGGGAAAATATGAGAACGGATATTTTTCTTATTGCTCTGATTGCCGCACTGCTGGGCTATATAATCTATCTGCACATCCGGCTGGTAAAGAAAAATATGTTCATTGAATCGACAGTCAAAAGGCTCTCAGGAATTGAAAAGAGCTGGAGCGCCGAAGAGATGAACAGGTTCCTTAGTGAAATAAGGAAAGTACACCATTATAGTTCATTCTTCAATGATAAACTCTTTGAAGAGAAACCGCTGAATTTCCTTCTTGAGAATAAGAAAGATTCAAGGATCTACATGCATTACACCAGGGAGGAAAGCGTGGCCAGGAATATAATCAGCGAAGGATTCCGTTATGCTGATTCATTCTATAAAACAGCTCTTCCGGTTACAAGCGACAGACTCGATCTCCTCATTAAACACAATACACGCAAATCATTCGGAAATTATCTTATGATCCTCTGTCTCTCCGACAAAATAGTTGATTACTATTCCTCGGAGCTTGACAGGCACGGATTAAAGGGAGTTGCTGTTGAGAATATCCTTACCGAGAGCCCCTCGTCGAGGAATGAAAATGCCGATACCATGTACCTACTCCCAAACCATTATATTAAGGGCTATATCAACCATCAGACCGGAGAGATAGTGGCAAATCCTGATTTTAAACCATCGTACGACTCGCCGGCATTTTCGAGAAATATAGAGCTGCTTAAGAGTGCTGACAAAAACATTGTGGAATAATATTTGTTATATTAGTATTCGTGAATTGAGTTCTGATAATCTGGCAAAAAATTCAATATTAAATATGAAAAGACCTTTTTTATTCATTTTTATCCTCTCACTTGTTTTGTCAAACCCGCTTGCATCCCAGGGATCTCTGCTTAAAAAAGCGGCATCAGCCATGAAGGACGAACTCCTGGGCACAGGAGGTAAATCATCGAAGCAGGAGGCCGAACCGGCTTGCGCCTGCGATCAGCCGGAGACGATCCTTGATATGGGTGGCAAATACAAGCTTGATTACAAAGAACTTGAGATTTCAACAATGGACGATGGCTCGTTCCTGGCACAGGACCGCAGGGCCGGCGATTATTATATAATAAAAGGAGGAGTAACCCAGGGGCCATTTAATGAAGGAGATCCGCGTATTGCAGGCTACAGGGATTATGATGAAAATGATGATTATATGTCAGGCCTTGTCCAGAGATATAAAGATATAGTAAGCAGGTCAGGAGATAAGTATAACATTTCTCTCGGCGGAAAAACATATGGCCCCTATGCAATGATTCAGAATTTCACTCTTTCTCTTTCACGCGACAACTTTGCCTGCCTGGTCATGGATGAGGTTATTGCAACTGAAGCCGAGGGTAAAAAAATGGAAGAAGCAATGGAAAAGGCCAAAACCGACCAGGAACGTATGGAGCTCGCCATGAAGTACAGCCAGCAGATGACAAACAGGATGATGCAGGGCGGAGGCCCCCAAAGTACCATGCCAAAACTTGTGACTAACGTTCCTGATGCGAATATCGACATGTATTCGGGTGAAATGAGCAACCTTGTCGGCAATGCAAAGTATGATGAAATACTCGCAGTAAACTTCCAGAATATCCGTTCACTGCAGGGAAAAACGATTATGAAAATGACCCAGGAAATGTTCGGAAGCGACAGATATTTCATCAATTCATCAAATTCAAAATATGCATACTTTAATTACGGCACCCTGACATTCAGCGACGGTAAAACCCTTCCTGACTGCTTCAACCCGCACCTGGCAAAAACGGGCGGACAGGTGTACCTGGTATATATGTACTATTCCCCAAAAAGGAATGCCATTGTTCAATGTAAAATACCCTGGTAACAGGGCCTGACCGTGGCGGGGAAGAAAGCTGGAATAATTTTAGCTCTATTATTTGTACTGGCCGGACAGAAGGTTAATGGTCAGAATCGGCTTTTGAATTATGCTGAGATTTTCGGAAACGACTGGCAGAAAGCCCTCTCCTTCCTTGAAGAAAATGAAGGATGGATGAGACCCGCCCTGACCGTGTTTAATATCCCTTACGACGAAGCAGTTGCGGTGATATTTCCCGAACTGGTCCGCTATTCAGCGCTCCGCGATAAGATGGAGATAACAATGCTTAAAACCCTTTACAGGAACCTTGGCGATGATTACGCAAACTTCTCAGTTGGAGTATTCCAGGTAAAACCTGCATTTGCCGGAGAAATACATGAAAGAGTCTTTACGGGGACAGATAAGGAATTAAGATCCCTTTTCAGGAAAAGATCATCATTCCCCAATAAAAGATTATACAGGGCATCAATAATCAGCGACCTTGAAAACCCTGAAACAGAGCTTAATTATTTAATCGCTTTTTACAGGTTATGTGAAAAACGATTCGGAAACGAATGGCCCGACAAGGAATCAAAAATCAGGTTCTTTGCCACAGCCTATAACACCGGCCGGTTAAACAATGAAAATGAAATTAAAGCAATGTCAGAAAAGAAATTCTTCAACACAAAACTCTTCAAAACCGAAAATTATTCCTATGCTGAAGTAGCATTATACTGGTATACCAATTTTAAATAGAATAAATAATCTTTGCGACTTAGCGCCTTAGCGGCAGAATATGCCACTAAGACGCCAGGACGCGAAGCTCATTAAACTAACAGGAAATTAATGACAAACAAAATTCTCGTAACCTATGCAAGCCGTACAGGGACGACAGCAGGTGTGGCCGGAATTGTGTACATTTGGTAGAAAAACCAAATGTCACACGAATATCCTGAAACATTTGCCCGTTTCTACGACCTGATTTACCATCATTTACGAGATAGCGCTGACTCTGCATTTTATCTTGGCGAGATCCGTAAGACCAAAGGCCGGGTGCTTGAGATAGGAACCGGTACCGGCAGATTCTTTTTAAGTTCTCTCCGGGAAGGTGCCGATATTTACGGTATCGATATAAGCCCCTCAATGGTGAATGTCCTGCGTGAAAAGCTAAACAGCAAAGATCAGCACAGGATATCACTTCAGAGCATTGTGGACTTCAGTTTTAAAACCCGGTTTGACCTCATAATTGCTCCTTTCAGGGTTTTCATGCATCTCATTGAGAAAAAAGATCAGATAAAGGCAATCAATAATGTTTACCTCCATCTGAAAAGAGGAGGAAGATTCATTTTTGATGCTTTTATTCCTGATCTGAAATCTCTTCTAAATGGCATCACCAACCAGGTAGACTTTGACGGTGAATATGAACCCGGAAATAGAGTTAAACGGACTGTTTCGACGAAACCTGACCTAATTAACCAGCTGATTAACATCGACTTTCTCATTGAATGGGATGAAACCGGAGAGAAAAAACAGGAGCACTGGCTTACCCCGCTCAGGTACTTTTTCAGGTATGAGCTGGAACATCTTGTCGAAAGATCTGACTTCAAAAACTACAAAATACTCGGAGACTTCAACGGAAATGAGCTGAATCAAAAATCGGTCGAGTTCATTGTTGTTTGCCAGAAGTAGAGTTACATGAAGAGACGCAGATTCATATCGTCCGCCTCCCTGCTCTCAGCCGGATTCTTTGCCGGAAGGATGATTCCGTCATATTATACCACTGCACGTCCTTATCCTCAAAAACCTGCAGGTTTATATGAGTTGTTCAAAGACCCCGTCCTCAGTTATCATCCATTCATGCGCTGGTGGTGGAACGGAAATAAGATAGAAGCCTCAGAACTTGTAAGAGAGCTGCGTCTCCTGAAGGAAGCGGGCATCGGTGGCGTTGAGATAAACCCTGTTGAGTTCCCCTCGCGCTTCCCGGGCGATGATCTCGCAAAACCATCCCTGAAATGGCTCAGCGATGAGTGGATCGAAATGCTGAAAATAGTATTTGCGGAAGCAAAATCACTTGGAATGACATGCGACCTGATCGTGGGATCAGGATGGCCATTCGGAGCTGAATATCTTGAGGGGGAAGAGCGTTCACAGATTGCAGTCATTGCTGTTAAAAAATTAACAGGTCCGTTCGATTATGAGATATCCCGGTATGAGATCTTCAGGGAAGCTGACCCGGCTGTAAGCTCTCCTTTCCCGGGCAGAACGATGGAACTGCTTTCTCTGAAACTTGTGCCTGATCCTCTTTCATCAACCGAACAGGTAACAGAGATTGATGTTCAGACTGAAAATGATACATTCAGGATTTCAGTGCCGGAAGGTAAACATGCACTTTATGGACTGGTTAAAATAAGCGGCTTCATGCAGGTGATCAATGGCGCCCCGGGAGCAACCGGACCGGTGCTTAACCATTACAGCAAACCTGCCGTTGAAAGATACCTGGATAATATGTCGGCGACGATAGAAAAGAAAACAGGTCCTCTTTCAGATCATATCAGGGCTCTCTTCACCGACAGCATGGAGCTTGAAGGAGCCAACTGGTCGGAAGACATTATTCAGGAGTTCAGAAATCGAAAGGGTTACGACATATTCCCTTTCCTGCCTTTTCTGCTTTTCAAAACAGGCGGAATGGGTAATGTCACCGACTTTAAGTATGGTGTTTCAATGTCGCCCAAGTTTGAAGAAATGATCCGCCGGATGAGGTACGATTTTGAAACACTGAAGGCGGAACTGCTTGAAGAGAAATTCATTAAGACTTATACTACATGGTGCAGGAAACTGAATGTAAAATCAAGGGCGCAGGCTTATGGCAGGAGCTTTTTCCCTCTCGAAGGGAGCTTTGAATATGATATCCCGGAGTGCGAGACCTGGACAATGAACTGGCTCAGGCACCGGGTGGGCGAAGAGATGCCGGAAGAGGATTACAGGCGCGGAAGGGCTTATACAATGATCAATAAATATGTATCATCCACGGCGAATCTTAAAGGCAAACGGCTGGTCAGCTGCGAAGAGAACACCGACACATATACAGTATTCAATACCACACTTGAATTCCTGAAGGCTGGAGGCGACCAGAGCGCGATAAGCGGCGTAACTCATCCTGTCTTCCACGGGTTCAACTACTCACCGCCCGAAGCTCCGTACCCGGGCTGGATAAGGTACGGCGGATACTATAATGAGAACAATACCTGGTGGCCGTGGTTTCATCTCTACAACGAATATAAGGCAAGGCTCTCTGCTGTTCTTCAAAATGTTACAATGTTCACCGACATTGCCATCCTGCCTCCCAATGATGATATGTGGAGCCTTATCGGGTCGCAGATGGAACCATTTCCAAACATAACCCACGTTGAATACATGACCCTCGTGTGGGAAGCCATAAATAAAAATGGCAGCGGCTGTGACTACGTTTCTCAAAGGGTTATCCGCAATGCGGAAATGAAAAAAGGACACATGCATTACGGTCCGCGGAAATACAATACAATATTTCTCATTCAGGTCGATAGTCTTGATCCGGAAACAGCAAAAAAATTATATGAATTTATCAGTTCCGGAGGAAGGATCTTCTGCATTGAAGCTGCTCCCTCCAGGTCACTTGGATGGAACGACCATGATAAGAAGGACGGTGATGTACTCTATTACACAGGCAAAATGAAGTCATTCGCCGACCGGTTCATTTTGCTGAATAAACCTGAAAAAGATTTTATCAGATGGTATTCCGGGATACAGGAAAAATACGGCATTAAATCTTATGTAAAGATCATAAATCCTGATCCGTTTGTCATGCAGAACAGGTACATTGGCGATGACGGAAGCGAATATATTTACCTCATCAACTCCCATATTCATAATAACCATAAAACAAGAATACTCTTTTCAAGGGAGATAACTGCAGGCAGATTCGCCTGGAAATGGGATCCTGAGGACGGTAACCGGTACAGGATAATCCTGGATAAAGAGAATGGAATTGACCTCGACATGGGCCCTGCCGAATCGTTCCTGTTTGTGTTCGATAAGATAAAAGACGGTGAAGAGTGGGATCCTCTGCCGCTACCTGTGAATCCTGTATTAACCCTATATGAGTGGGAAATAAGGTTAATTCATTGCCGGGATGTATTGGAGAAAAATGCTCCGATTGCCTGGCTGGCAGACCTGAGCAAGATTCCTGAAACAGCAAATTTTGCCGGAACAATAATTTACAGAAACTGGATCTATCTTAAAAATCCTGTGGCTGGCTTTTTGGATCTTGGTAAAGTTTACGGACTTGCAGAAGTAAGTGTGAATGGGAACAACTGCGGAGTAAAATGGTACGGCCGCAGGATCTTCAGCATCGGGAATTATATTAAACCTGATGTCAATAAGATAGAAATAAAGGTGGTGACAACAATGGGCAACTATATGAAGTCGCTTACGGATAACCCTATTGCACAATACTGGACAAATGAGAAGAATAAGATCCAGCCGCTTCAGTCGATGGGACTTATCGGCCCTGTCACTATCTATTAAAACATATAAAACCTCAGACTATCAGACTCTAAGACGCTAAAACCATACGACATGAAGACAAAGAAAAGACTCCTGCCCGCACTAATAATGCTTATATCAGTTACAGTCTACGCCAAAGATTACAACGCCTCGATGTTCGGTGCCAAATCGAACGGAACCACAATGAACACCAACTCAATCCAGAAGGGCATCGATTATATAAGTGCCAATGGAGGAGGAAG
>Ga0209287_10001250_pt1 | contig 13011 bp, 13 predicted proteins | sample PPLLak3cmMay2015_2_FD_187255 | JGI IMG/M metagenome (GOLD analysis project Ga0209287, IMG submission 187255) | Freshwater sediment microbial communities from Prairie Pothole Lake near Jamestown, North Dakota, USA - PPLs Lake P8 Core (1) Depth... | ecosystem: Environmental > Aquatic > Freshwater... | reverse complement strand
TTTGATCAGCTGACTATTGATGATTTTGTTGTAGAAGATTATAATCCTCATCCTCCAATCAGAAGGAGTATGGCGGTTTAAGAAACGGCGCAACGGCACAACGGTATTACGGTGTGACAGTATGGTAGTACGAAGAAAGGAAAGCGAGAGGGGGAGAGTGGGGAGAATTTTAAATTTCTTCAAGATACCTGATCCCTTTCCCGGTTTTACGGGCATACTCAATTTCCTTCCTGGTCGATTCACCGATATATCCTCCCTTATTGATCACAAAAATGTCATCTGAGAGGTCGATCTTTCTGAAATGTATATCATCAAGCCTCTCCTTCGTGCCTTCTGTCCACACCTCCTCATCGCCGGAATGACCGAACAGTTCCACACTCAAAACCACGTTGCCTTCAAGGGTGAGCCTCTTCCGCGCAGCGATGAATTCGTCTTTAAAACGGGTGCTGCCGCAAAGAGTGATTATTTTATATTTGCCGATCATGGGTAACACTGTTTATTGTGCTCACAACAGCATCGCATCCCTCCAGCGCTTTTTTCACAGCGCTTATGTCGTAAGGAGTGCCTTCGGTTATATCAGCTCCGGCAGCCGATACTTTCGTTTTATCCCTGGCTATCCCTGAAATCTGCCATCCTCTGCTAAGTGCTTCCATCGCCACCAGGCTTCCTGTCCGTCCTGAGACCCCGAATATTGCTATCTTCATGAGCTTCTTATTTTGATACTTTCAATTATGCTTTTTGAAACAATCAGTCTTTAATATAGTTCATTACTGTCGGTGTCCATCATGAAGAGGCCCTCCTGGCCGGCTGAAGGTACCCGGCAATAGTCTCTTCTGTCAGCACCTGTGATCCCGAAGAATCCAATCTGCCGGCCCTCTTCAAGACTTATATTTTCCCATTCATTATTGCTGAACCTGTAAAGCTTGTTTGTTCTCATAGCAGATGAGAGGCTGAAATCTTCAACCAGGTAAATTATCCCCGAAGGGCTTATACTGAAATTAAAGACCCGGTAAAAGGTGCCCTCCTCACTGCCCAGGCATTTCCATTCATTGTCATCGATGCTGTAGATGTTTGTCATGCCTACAGTCCCTGAAGTAGAGATAAAGACAATTCCATCTTCATTTATTTCGATATCATCAATGATGTTCTGATTCAGAGGGGAGTTTTCGGGTGTCAGGAAAGTGAATTTCTTACCGTCGCAGATTCCCAGTCCGCCAAGCCGGTGTGCGCAGCTGGCAAACCATATCCTGCCGTCGGGCGCGGCTTCGACATTCATCACATAATCACGGGGAAGGTCGGCATTTTCCATAGTGTAAAAGGTTGTTTGTCCGCCCTGGAAATGGCAGAGCCCGCCTCCGCTGGTGCCAACCCATAGACTCTGATCGGGGGCAACCGACAGGTCGAGCACTGGATATCCCAGGTTATAATCCTTCAGGCTGCTGCCCTCCATGTGATAGAGAAAAGTCCCTGAACCGATCCAGGGATTTCCTTCATCATCAAAGTCAATGCATGTTATACCGCGGCCTTCAAGCAGGCGGTCGGAGATATCAAACTTTACCTCTGCGGGAAAATGGTTGACATTATTGTCCTTCTCGCATGAAACAGCAGGGAATAATAACAATATGCACAGGTACTTAAAACGGTTCATGATATTTAAAAGTTATTTCTCCCCCCTGGAAGAGACCTGATCTTTGCAGGATCAGATATTTAGCATTTACAAATTTACGATATAAACGGGGGAAAATCAAGACTGCAAGACTGCATGACCGCATGACGATTTTTAAAATTAAGCTTTTTATGTTGTACTCGCCCTTTTTACCAAAATCTGAAGAATTTCTATAAGTTCTTAAATCATCCAAAAACGTCTCTTCACTGTCAAATTTATATGGGCAAGAAATTCTCCCTTTGTCAGCTCTGGCTATTAGCTCAATCTATCCTGTAACAGGATTAATGTTATTTCTTAATCTTCCCTGAGATTTTTAGCCGGATTATCATGGATAATTTTATATGTCATTATGCCACTTATGATCAGGAACGATCCTGCAATAACAACAAGCGCATACAGGAAAACATCAAATCCTATCTTTGTCCTGTTCATATATTTGGTAAGCCATTCATTTAACAGAAGGTAAACCAGGGGAATCGCAAGACATGAAGCGATTAAAAAAGGAGTAGTGTATTCGTTAAGGAATATTCCAAGAATACTTTTTGTATCAGCCCCCATTATTCTTCTTATGGCCATTTCATTGACCTTTGAGGTTGAAACAAGGTATGATACCGAAATAATTCCCAGCAGCAGAAGAAAAAGACTTATTATTGTAGAAACAGTAAGTGTTTTTATAATTTTTACCTCCTTTGAGTATACGTTGTTATACTGGTCATCCATAAAGAAATAGGAGAGTGGTGCAGCCGGGTCAATCTGTTTCCAGTTTTCACTGAGGAATTCAATAGCCTTTTCTGACATGTTGTCAGCGGTTTTGAAAAACAATTGAAAATTATTGGCGATAGATGAACTGTTTACCACGAATGCCATAGAAGCAGGAGTCCTGTCCGATTTACCGAAATAGATATCTTTCACAACTCCGATTACAATTTTTTCCTTATTCCCCCAGAAACCGATAAGTTTTTTACCAACAGCATCACCTCCGATTCTTTTCGCCAGTTGCTGATTTATAATTACTGCCGAGACAGAATCAGTGGAAAAAGTTCTGCTGAAATCCCGGCCTTCAATAATAGTAGCACCAATTATTTTGAAAAAGTCAAAATCAACACCAATGAAGCCTGTGGAGATCTCTTCATCGGGTCTCTGTGAAGGTAACCTGACCTGAGTAACATTTGATACAGGGCCCAGAGGATAATTGGAAGCAGAGGCTAGACCGGTGAACAGAGGAGTGTTCTTAACTAACTGGGATGCTAAAAATCGCCTCTGTTCCGGTGAATTTGCACCTCTGAGGTAATTATTTGTAACAATCAGGTTTTTTCTTTCAAACCCCAGATCCATAGTTGTAATGTATTTAATTTGTCTGCCGGCAATAAGTGAAGCTACAATCAGACTAACAGATGTAAAGAACTGAATACCTAACATAAATCTTCTCAGGTTAATTGAGTGCCTGCTTCCTGCAATTCTAAATTCAACTACCTTAGACTTCTTCATCTTTATTGCTTCAGGAATGTTAATATTATTTATCAGAGACGAAGAATAGAGTGATGGAAAAAGGGGAAGTATAAATGTCAGGGTTATGAGAATGATAATTATCCTGATATTGAATAATTCATTAATGCCTAATCCTCCGGATGTCAGTTCTGATATAGTATTACGGAGAGAGATTATCAGCAAAGCCGAAAGAAAAGCTGCCGAGAATAAATAAATCAGATTCTCAAAATAGAAACGTGTGAATACTATTCTTTTGGTTTCACCATAAGTTTTACTTATACCTATCCTGAAAATTTCTGAGATGTTATTACCGATATTCAGGATCATATAATTTCCCAGGGCTATAATCATGATGAACAGAGCTATCCATGGCAGGAAACTGACTAACTGGGAATTCCCGCTGTTATATGCAGAGCTCTGCATAATTTCACCTGAACGAAGATAAATGCCGGTCAGAGGCTGAAGAGTAAGTTTGATCAGGTTGTTATCCACCTTAAAACTTTCAGTAATTATCTTATTCAGTACCTTCTCCGTTTCACCTTTAAGCTTTTTGTCCTTAAGTACAAAAAAGAAGTTTGTTATCTTATAATCCGGATTAGTCAGATAAACGGAAGTCTTGATGGCTTCGGTTGAAATGAGGTAGTTGATATTAATAAAAGAGTTTATCGGGATATCTTCTAAAATACCACCAACAGTGAATTCACGGGAATTATTTATAGTGATTACCTTACCCAGCGGGTTATCTTCTTTAAAAAGCCTTCCGGCCTCTTTCCTGGAAATAAATATTTTATCAGGCGAATCGAGAAATCCTGTTCCATCCTGATCTGTTAATTTCCATGAGAAGACATTAAACAACCCGGGGTCTGCATAAATTACCGGCTGGCTGACAGGATCATTATCCCCTGTTTTTACAGTAACGTCAAGAATAACTACCCGTACAATTTCTTCAACCTGAGGCATTATGTCAATGAATAGGTCTTTTACTGCACCGGGCAATATCGCCGTCTTAATATTCTGTTCCTTGTCATTCAGTATTAACCTGAATATTCTATCCTTCTTCTCATGATAATTGTCAAAAGAATACTCATTAATTACTATTGTAAGAAATAATGAGAAACAAATCAGACCGATAGAGAGGCTGATTATTCTGATAAAGGGATAGATGCTTTTAAGTCTGATGGATCTAAAACTGTCCCTGAAAATAAATCTGAACATAATAGCAGTTTTTAATTATTTATAAATTCTTAAGCAATATTATGACAGGCAGGGATGCTGAGCAAAAAAAATCTATAATTGGACTGATAAATGAGACAATTGGTAAAATTTTTTATGTCAGTTGCAGGAAATTTCAGGCAGGTTACCTGATTATTAATATTATAACAATCTGATTTCTTAACTTTGATACAGATGAAAAAGATCAGGCTATACCAAATAATGCTGCATTTCCTTTTCTGGTTATTGTATACCCTGGTTTTCTATGCAGTAAGCACAAAATATAGTGTTAATACTTCTATGCCATACCGTATTTTTATTACAACTGCTGTACAGATTGGCCTGGTTTATTTTATAAGGTATTATCTCTTCAACAAATATTATCAGGATGGGAAACCAATGCTGTTTACAATCCTTGCTGTTTCATCGGTTCTATATTTTATTCCTGTGGTACGGATGATAGCAATGATAGTTTTCAAGATCAATGTTACTTTTTCAGGATTATTTACGATTGACATTCTTCTGGCATATATAGTAACTTCGGTAATAGTATTCATTTCAATTTCTTTCACACTGTTGCTTGAAAAGGGAAGGGGGAAAAATGAACGGGCAAAGTTTGAAAGGGAGAAGAAGGAGATGGAACTTTTTGCCCTGAAGAACCAGATTGATTCTCATTTTCTTTTTAATACTCTTAATAATATATATGGATTAGCTTTGAAAAAGTCAGACCTTGCACCCAGGGGGATACTCTTATTATCTGAAATTCTGAGTTTTGTAATTTATGAAACAAAAAACGATTATTATCCCCTGAGTAAAGAAATCCAGCTTATCAATAACTATATTGAACTGGAGAAAATGAGATATACGGACAGTTTAAGCATTTATTTCGAAGCAAATGATATAAGCGAAGATTCATTCATTACCCCGCTTATACTTTTTACTTTTCTGGAGAATAGTTTCAAGCATGGCATTTCTAAGACAATGCATAATCCATGGGTGAAGATCAGGTTAAAATCGGGTGTTTCGGAAGTCTTCTTTGAAGTTGAAAACAGTGTACCGGAAGATTCCGGGAATTCAGGCCAGAAAGTAAATAACGGAATAGGCCTTGAAAATATAAGAAGACGTCTGGTTCTGTTATATCCACAGATGCATAGTTTAATAACAAGAAGGGATGAAAAAACCTTCTATGTCGGACTGACCCTTTATAAAAACTATTAGATTCTCAATATGCAAATAAAATGTGTAATAATAGATGATGAGCCTATAGCCAGGGATATAATAAGAGACTATATTCTGAAAATAAATGAGCTCGAAATAATTGCTGAATTCAACAAACCTACTGAAGCAATAATTTTCTTAAATGAGAACAAAACGGACCTCCTGTTTCTTGATATCAATATGCCTGAAATAAGTGGGATAGATTTTGCCAGATCACTGTCCGATCCGCCCGCAATTATTTTTACTACAGCTTACAGGGAGTTTGCTGCCAACGGATTTGAACTCCAGGCTGTTGATTACCTTGTGAAACCGGTACCATTTGAAAGGTTTCTGAAAGCTGTTAATCATTATATAAAGTTGCATAGCAAGTCAATCGAAAAGCCGGTATCAGAAAAAAGGGAGAAACCAGAGGATCTATTTATTTTTCTGAAGGATAGTAAAAAGACTCATAAAATATATCTTGGTGATATTAAATACATTGAGAGTGACGGAGATTATATCAGGTTCTATTTACAGAACAGGAAATTAATGATAAGAGGAAGCCTGGCCTCAATGGAGGCCACATTGCCTGCTGAATTGTTTCTCAGGATACATAATTCATATATGGTCAACCTGAAAAAAGTCAATGCAGTGACCTTAAACTCGATAGAGATTGATGGTAATGAATTACCTATAAGCAGAAGTCATAAGGAAAAAGTCTTAAAGATCCTCAATATCAAGACTTAGGTTACTGTAAAGGCGGCCAAACCTGCCTCTGGTTTGAAAAGCCAGTCGCCAGGGCCAAAGCTGGTTGGAGTAAATTGACCGGCTGAATTGGGTCAAAGTGTCCGGCTTTTGCAAATCAGGGTAATATCGATAAGACTCATTTTCCCAGTCTTAATTCTTCAATAATTTTTGCATCAATCCAGTAAAAATCAGTACTGCCAAGTGACGGGCTTTTAATATCTCTGTCAATAAGCTCTTCCAAAGAGTATTTACGACCGAGAGAGTCTGTTATGCCAGTGGCAACTATTCCCTGAAAAAACAGATATTTGCCATCAGGTGAGATTGAAGGAGCCCCGCCACAGTAAACTGAATTAACCTCTTTGCCCAGGTTTACCAGATCGCTCCAGGTTCCATCACTCTTTCTAAACGAGATATAGTAATTCCATCCTGCACCAATATTATCTGGTCTGCCATAGCATATCCGGATAAAATAGCTCTCATCAGGGGATATATACCCATGATAATTATCCTTTAAAACATTGACGTTAGCAGGAAGTATTTCCAGTTCCTGGTAAACTCCATTTAGCAGTACAGAACGACAAAGCTTTTCGCTTCCATCGCTGAATCTTTTAGAGATATAGAGATTTCCACTCCTTGTAACTGACGGACAGGTTGAATTTTCACTTCCATTAACAGGTGCATTGACGACTACAGGATCGCTCCAGCCATTTTCAGTCCTATCCACGTACCACACATTGAATTTTGCAGTAATTCCAGTTGTGGTATCTGCAACAGGGCGCGTTGAATGAAAGAACATTCGCTTTCCGTCAGACTGTATTGCAGGCCAGCCATCATAATATTTACCAGCAAAAGGAGCCACTTTAGGTTTGGTCCACTTTCCATTTTCGAGTTTACTGGTAACTATGGTTACAAAATCAGAAAAAAGAATGCTCCAGTAACACTCTCTGCCATCCGGAGAGAAGGTTATATACCCTTCGTTCAGACCTGTTGAAACAACCCCGGGGGCAAAAATTCCGAGTTTATCGGCCGGAAGGTCTTGTCCAAAGTAATCTCCATGAAGTATTGGGGAGTCAGAGTCATTCTTCTGCCGACATGAGGCAAATGAAACAGCAATGAACATACATACCAGAATATTCTTTTTCATATCAAATATTTCTATATTCAGTAATACTACTGATGCGTTTGATTTCAATATGAATCGTGCCGCTAAGTGGCACAATCTGAATAACCGTGGGTGCAAACCCACGGTCAACAATAAACTGAATGTCACAGCCCTGAAGGGGCTGAATATTAGACTGGTATATTGAGTTCATTATTCAACCCCTTCGGCTTCGCTCAGGGGTTGCCAGAGGGTTTTCTTGTCTTTACCGTGGGTTGCACCCACGGTTATTCAAATTAAACCCCTTAACAAATCAATTCAAATCAATTAATCAAAGAACTCTTGTAATTAAATATATAGCAGCAAATTACAAATAATTTTTAAAGATTATCGCATCACTATTGATTCAGTAACTCTAATTCATTAAATAGCTTTCCACTTATTAACATCAACAGGCATACATATATATTAAACTTAATATCAGTAGTATAAAGGAGAGCAGAACAATTATCCCCTTTTTTCTGTCAATTCTCCACGCTATACTAATCATGCTATAGCAAGCAGCATAAAAAACGATTATATATATTATATGAATTGTCAGGATTTCCCGGAAGGGTATATTTAGAATATAATCGAGTAATATTTCAACCAGAAGGTAGAACAGGATCACTGCATTCAGAATGACTTTCTTTCTCTTTGACTTGATTTTATTATAGCCGATGAAAGTAACTGTAAAAGGAATTGTCAGGAGAACTACAATAAACCCAAGCAGCTTTATTAAGAAATTATTGTCGAATTTTACGGCAATGTATAAACCACTAATTGCTAAATTAAATATGACTGCGCTTCCAAAGAAAAGCCAATCGAAATAACTCACCCTGCCGGTTATGCCTTCTTTAAAGTTATCAGTTTTCATGGGATATTTCTATTATCTCATTATTTAAAAATATATTTTCGTTCCCATCCTTAAAGTAGCGCCGCTGCCCTGCCATCTACTAGCTACAACATAAGGGTTGTCTTTATCGCCCATAACAGTTTTAAATCCCCCGCCAGATTCTATATAGGTTGAAAACTTATCAGATACAAAGAACTCAAGTCCGAACGTACCAAAAAGACCTACGGTAGTATTGCTTCCAATTAAATTTCCACAATTGTAAACCATGTCATCATATGGTGTAAAAGAATAACCAACAAGAATTTCGCATGTGCCAAATGCCCGGAATGAATTTCCAACCATAAGGTTGGTACCACCAAAGGATACTATACCTGCCACAACTACAGGGTGGAACGAAACTGACTCTTTTGTTTGTTCGTGTATAAATGTATTCCATGTAGTTGAGCTCATTCCACGAAATTTTAATCCAATTACAAAATTATCGACAAACTGAGGCAGGTTGATTCCTACCTGACCGAACGATAATGACCCTTGAAATCCGGTCGTTACCTCAATATTGAATCCTTTGCCAACTTTTAATAGTGTAGAATCTTTACTACCGGATTGGCAAAAGGTAAATGAGGTTTGCAATAGGATTGCAATTAATACAAATAATGTTTTTTTCATTTTTCCCCATTATGTTAATCTATTCCTTTGGCCTTAACTCTTCAATAATTTTTGCAGAAACCCAATACACATCGGAGTTTCCGTTTTGTGGGCCATTTAATGCACCGACAATAGATTTATATGTAAATCCCTTTGAAGCAGGCTTATACTCTTTAACTCGGCTGCTGCTAAAAAACAAATACTTACCATCGCTGGTAACAATTGCAGCCTGATCCATGGCTTTAGAATTAACTGATGGGCCCATGTTAATTGCTGTTGACCATTCTCCATTTTCTTTCTTAAAACTGATATAAAGATCCCAATCCTGTGTCCCCGGGGAATGGCGGTCGGAACCAAAAATTATATAGCTTTCATCTGCTGCAATATATGGTTCCTGTTCAAGGGAGGGTGTATTAATCGAATCGCTAAGATTAACAGGTTTGGTGTATTTGCCATTAATAAATTCACTTTTATATATATCAAAACTTCCTCTTGAGTCGGGATAATTGCAACTGAAATAAAGATTCCCGCTTAGCGAAACCGTCGGAAAAATCTGCCAGTGTTTTGTATTGATTGTTGAATCCAGGCGAATGGGCTTTCCCCAACTATTTCCATCCCGCTCAACATACCAGATATCACTGTTGTTCTCCGGCTTTTTTGTGGAATCTTCCGGGCCATTCGACCAGAAAAACAATTTCTTACCATCAGGACTTATAAATGGATCTGCATTATGGTCCGGGTTTGAGAAAGGTGCAATTTCCGGTTGTTGCCAAACGCCATTCATGCTTTTTAAATAGACTATATGGTTGTATCCCTCTAAACCTTGTAATGTATAAAAAGCCTCAAGTCCATCAGGCATAAATGTTAGTGTCCACTCGGTTGTATTCGTTGAGATATATCCGGGAGCAAATAATTCAGGGCTGTCAGCCGGTGGTTTTTGCCCAAGATACTTACCCTTAAGAACTGGGAAATCACTTGTATTAACCTGGCAAAGTATTGGTCCGTATGGGATTAATGTTGCACCAATCAATAAGATGACTTTTACCGGGTTCATAATTCTTATCATAATATCCTATTTTGGTATTTTAGCCAGGAAGCTTGTGACTGCCTCCAAAAATAATTGAGGTTGTTCTATCGGGATAAGATGTCCCGCTTTAGAAATAATTTCTCTTTTAGAATTCTGAATACCTGCATTTAATGCTCCCGCATGGGCATGTACGTCGGGGATATCATATTCACCAACAAGTATAAGAGCCGGTACCATAATCTCGGAAAGGGATTTGATTGCAACCTTTGCTGCTGGTTTTGTCGGAATAGTATTATCCCTTCCCATATATGGTATCAATTTGATCACCTTTTCTTTGGCTTCCTTGTTCCCTGAGTAAATTTCGTAAGGATCTTATCTATAAAATTGATGATCGAAGCCTTATCTGAGCTTCTTACCTGTTGATTATAGCTTCCGCCACGGGTATTCATATGTGAGGTATATCCAAATCCGCTTACAACAGCTCCGACTAAAACTATAGCTTTCACTTTTTCAGGATATGTGAGAGTGAAATCTATTGCCAGGCGACCTCCGGATGACATTCCGAATACAACTGCCTTTGCTATATTCAGTTGAAGAAAGACCTGGTTTAAATCGTCGATATGGGAATATTGTGTCTGAGGATCTGAAGATTTACCATATCCGCGGCGATCATACCTTATTACCCTATAGTTTTTTGCCAGGATCGGGAATTGTTCATCCCATATTTGTCGATTCACCATCCCATCGTGTAGAAGCATTATATATTCACCTTTGCCGGCTGCTTCATAGAATAATACTCCGCCTTTAACATTGACGTAACCAGAATCAACAACGAAAGAATATTCTTGTGAAAATAAATTTGTCATTCCAATCAATAGTAAAAAGATAATTAGTGGGATTTTTTTCATATTTTAAAGATTTAGTTTATTTTAGTTTGTTTGTCTCCGCTTGCCTCAGTTCTTCAATAAACCCGGCAGAAGCCCAGAGATTATAGGTGAAGATGTATTTACCGTCGGAGGTTACATTCACTCCAACATAAGCAGGAATCTGATCGATTTTTATTGGTTGCTTCCATTGCCCATCTTTCCCTTTGAAACTTATATGAAGGTATCCTCTTTGCAGAACTACTCTATAGAATAATATATATGATTCATCGGGAGCTATAAATGGCATTGACTCCCCATCTTTAGAATTAATAACCGGTCCAAGGTTAACTGGTGCCGTATAATAGCCATCTACCAACCTGGAACAATAAATGTCCCCGGCTCCATAAGTATCCTGACTGGAACCTCCGAAGTACAATGTACCCGAGTTTGAAACTGAAACCTGCCAGTGGAGAGTCATTCCATTCACTTCGGCGCTAACAGATTTCGGTTCAGACCAGCCTTCAGTTGTTCTTTCAACAAACCAGATATTTTCTTTTATTCCCCCTTCGGGAGTCATTGGCCTTCTGGATGTAAAAAAGAGTTTTTTGTTATCGGGAGATACAAATGGAACGTCATCGTAGAAGTCAATTTCGCTTTTCCCGCTAAAAGTTGCATAATCCGGCTTAGTCCACCTGCCATTTTCAATTTTTGTCATCATTATTGAGGTTCCGGTTCCCCAGTATATTTCTTTCCCATCGGGTGATAATGATATTGTACAATGATCGAGCGCAATAATACCAGGTGCGAATGTTCTGGCTTCTTTCCCGGGAGGGGTCTGTCCAAGGTACGGACCTGTCAATTCCGGAAATTTTTGCGGATCCGGTTTTCCACCCAGTTTTAGTATAATGCTTAGTGCTTCTTTATTACCATTTGCTTCGGCGATGTTATATGCTGAACTCCCGTCTTTGGTAAGTGCATTTATATCAGCCCCGTTCTTTACAAGGAATTCAATCATCCCGACTGCTTCAGGGTTTGCTGCAATATTGTGTAAAGGGGTAAATCCTTTGAAATCAGGAGTAATATCAACAGGTATATTCTTCTCCATGAGCAACTTTACTATCTCAGGAGATCCGCCGATAATTGAATTGCGCATCAACCTTCTGTTATTTACCTCATTTTTGAATAGGGAATCACCCCCTTTTTCTGCCAATTCCTTAAATATTCTTAAATGACCTCTTCTGGAAGCAAGAGAGATAAGTGATTCAAGATTTTCTATTGTGGTGTCGTAAATTGCTTTATGATCAAGTAATAAATCAATAGTTGCATTATCACTATATATCAGCGCATTTTCCAGAGGAGTGGCCCCGTTAGCATCACGGGCATTTACATTTGCACCCTTATTGACTAATATCTTTGCTACATCAAAGCTTTTTAATGATGTCCGTGCGATTAGACCCAATGGAGTGTATTGGGATCTGTCAATGGCTTCAATATCGGCCCCTTTCTTTATCAGAAGCTCAGCGATGGTGGTTCGGTTATTTAGTGCCGCAAGATGTAATGACGTATTACTATTAAGAGTTTTCCTGTTTATATCAGCCCCTTTCTCAATCAGCAGCACTGAAACGCTATCTTTCCCATTTTGAATCGATTCAAGAAGCGGAGTGTTCATCCGTAAATTTTCTGCATTGATATCGGCTCCATTTGCCAGCAACAATTTGACAATCGGGACGTAACCAGAAACACTCGCATTATGCAAAGGAGTATTGCCTGATTTATCTTTTATACCAATTATGGTCTTATCTTTTTCTATAAGCTCCTTAACCTTTGCCAGGTCGTTATTCCTGACTGCATCAATAATCTCCTGTCCCTTTGTTTGTGCAGTTCCAAGCAGAATTGCAACTAATACTAAGGCCGATTTTAAAGTTTTCATTTTCTATTAATAATAGTTTTAAAGTTCTTTTAATTACCACTTTATCTCAATTTATATTTTAAGATCAGAACATCATTCAATTCTTCAGGATTTATGATTCTTAATCCCGAAGAACTAATATTCCCCAATTGACTGTTTGCCAGGCAAAAAAGATGATTGTCAGCAATAACAAATGTGGTTGGGATGTTGAAGTGGGGATTGTTTTGATCGATTATTCTCATTCCGGTAATTTTCGTCCC
>Ga0209287_10001249_pt1 | contig 13044 bp, 9 predicted proteins | sample PPLLak3cmMay2015_2_FD_187255 | JGI IMG/M metagenome (GOLD analysis project Ga0209287, IMG submission 187255) | Freshwater sediment microbial communities from Prairie Pothole Lake near Jamestown, North Dakota, USA - PPLs Lake P8 Core (1) Depth... | ecosystem: Environmental > Aquatic > Freshwater... | reverse complement strand
AGAAAATTATCCCGGCGTGCGTCGGCTATCGCTTTTTCGAGCCGCTGAATCGCCAGCGGATATTCGGCGCGGATATACACGAATCCCCTTGAGGCGCCTATGGCGTATCCGCCAAGAATCATGCCCTCCAGAACCGTGTGGGGGTCGCCTTCGATGGCGCTGCGGTCCATGAACGCGCCCGGATCGCCTTCGTCCGCGTTACAGATCACATACTTGAGCGGGTCGGCCGATTGCGCGGTCAGCTCCCATTTCGTGCCGGTGGGAAACCCCGCGCCGCCCCTGCCGCGCAGGCCGGAGCGTTTCACCTCGTCGATGACCTGCTTCGGCGTCATGGAAGTGAGCGCCTTGGCCAGGGCCTCGTACCCGCGCACCGCAAGGTAATCCTCGATGCTCTCCGGGTCAATCACGCCGCAATTGCGCAGCGTGATGCGCATCTGCTTGCCGAAGAAATTGACGTCGCCGTAGACCCGGTAGAACCGGTTGAACAGATGGTCCTCATCGATAACCAGGCGGGCCACGGGCTCGTTGTTTATAAGATGTTTCTCGACAAGCTCGGGAATGTCCGCGGGTGTGACGGCGCCATAGATCGTATACCCCGGATTCACGATCATGACCGGGCCTTTGGGGCACATGCCGAGGCATCCGGAGATAAGGATCCTGATTTTATCGCTCAATCCCTGCCGGGCGATTTCGGCCTCCAGGGCTTCACGCAGCTTTCTGCTGTTGTTTTTGGTGCAGGTGGTGCCTTCACACAGCGTAATGGTATATGACGAATCCTTGAACTTTTTTTCCATAATGATATGCTCCCTTTTTTTCTATCGGATAGTCCATTCTTCGATGATGGCGCCTTTTTTCAGGTGTTTCTTGATTATCTGTTCCGCCTTTTCGGGCGTGACTTTACAGTATTTGACCGGTATTTTGCCTGCCTCGACGATCTCCACCATGGGCTCGAGGTTGCATCGTCCGGCGCATCCTTTCTGGCTGAGATAGATATTGGCGAGACCGCCGTTTTTAATCGCGTTATCAAAGACGTCCCACACCTCTTTGGAACCGGCGGCTATTTCACAGGTCGCCATTCCCACATACACTCTCTTGGTCGAGAGATACCCCTTGCCGACAATCCTGGCGATTGCCTGGGCGCGTTTTTTCTTGACAAGATCCATTGGCGTCATCATTTTTGACAATCCTTTTTTATGGTGAAAATGAACGAATTGCCCTGTTCACGGGGCTCGCAGGTAATGGCGCCGCCGTGCTTCTCGACGATGTCGCGGGTGACAAAGAGCCCCAGGCCGGTGCCGCGCACCTTTTTCCCCTCCGCGGTGTCAAGCCGTGAAAATTTCTTGAAAAGGCGCTGCCGCGCTTCGGCGGGAATGGGGGTTCCGTCGTTGTACACATCTACTTCCACCGTGGCGCCGAGGTCGCGGGCGGTGAAAACGATCGGTTTTCCCGCCTGGCCGTAGACAATGGCATTGCGGATAAGGTTGTTGGCCACTATCTGGATCATATCGAGGTCGCCCTTGATTTTTATGTCGGCAGGCACGTCGAAGACCATTGCCATGTTCTTTTCCTGCGCCTGGCGCTGGAACGCCTCCAGAGCGGTATTGCAGACGTCCTCCCGCAGGCGGAACTCGGTCGGGTGAATAATCATCTCGCCCTTCTCGATCCTGCTCAGGTCGAGAAACCGTTTCACCGTAATCGTGAGGTAGTCGAGATTGCGGGCGATCGAGTTGAGCGCCTTTTCCTGTTTTTCGTTGATATCGCCGAAGAACCGGTCTTTTATCGAATAGGTGTTTATGATGGTGGAGGAGAGGATACCTTTCAGCTCATGCGAAACGACGCCCACCATGTCCAGATAATTTTTGTTCAGCTCCGCGAGTTTTTCGTTGGTTTCCCGCAGGCTGTTGTCCCGCTCTTCAAGCTTTTTCGCCATGTCGTTGAAAGCGTCCGCCAGGCTGTGCAATTCCCTGACCGAGGTCTGGACATTGATTCGGTGGCTCAGATTGCCGTCGGAGAGGGTGTTGGTCGCGCGCAACAGGCGGGTAATCGGGCTGCTGATAACGCCGGCCATGATAAACGAAAGTATGGTGGCCAGTACCATACCGGCGCCGATAATGGCTGCAAATACCAGCCCGATCTGACGGCGCATATCATTAAAGGGCTGCTCCAGTATCCCGACATAGAGTATCCCGATCCGTCTGCCCACAACGTCTTCGATCGGCTCGTACGCGGTCAGATACCAGTCGGTTACGACAAACGCGCGGGCAAACCACGAGATGCCCCTGATAATCACGTTGTCGTATACTTCGGACGATACGCACGTACCGATGGCCCGCTGGCCGCTTTTATCCAGAACATTCGTTGCGATACGCGTGTCATCGAGGAAAATGGTGACCGTGCCTACCGGCTTTGATCTGTACATGCGATTCTCAAACACGATGCTGTGGATGCGGTCAACAAGCTCAAAACGCCGGTTGACCAGCTTCCCGCCGTACACGACGCGGATGACCCGGCCGTCCGGGCTGAAGAAGGGGGTTGCATATTCCAGCGCCATCCCCTCCTGCAGCAGGGTGCGCACCGAGGGGCGGGAGTGCGGCGTTTTTTCGACGGGGATCTGCGCCATGCGGAACAGGCTGTTGTTCATGCTCCGCAGCTCGTCGGCTGATATGATTCTGGTGCCGCCGTTACGGTTGCCCTTGAACGCTTCGCGGACGATCGGGCTCGCGATTGAATCGGCAACGGAGGAATCGACGGTATAGAGGTAATCGAGGCCGAGTCTCGACTTTACCGCGGCCATGCTCTCATTTGACGGCGTAAAAACCAGTTCGAATCCTTTTTGAATGCTCTCCAGCTCCTCCCGATACACCATGCGCGCCGCCCTCAGGTTGGCATTCACCTGAGATTGCGCACGGTCAACAATATTACGCTGGATAACGAAAATGCCGAAAATACCGATAAACAGGCCCAGCAGCAGAATGACGCCCATCGACGGCCACAGAATACGGTATTTCAGCGAACGCATTTTCATACTATACGGCCCTCTTTCTCCGCAACGCTGGAGAAATATATGACGTTTTCAAGTTCCTGTTCGAGGCTGACGTTGTTCACAACGCACTCCTGCGGAACCGACAGCTTTATGGGCGCAAAATTGAGAATGCCCCGGATCCCCGCTTTGACCATCAGATCTGCGGTGTGCTGTGCCGCGTATTCCGGAACGCAGATAATACCGACCCTGATAGTGTTGGAATGGACAAATCCGTGGAGATCCTCTGGAGAAAAAACCGGTATTCCCGCGTATTTTTTCTGTGTCTTGGCCGGGTCGACATCAAAGCAGGCGACAATATTCATGCCGTCTTTTTTAAAACCGTTAAAATTCATCAAAGCTTTTCCGATGTTGCCCGCGCCGGCAATCACAACCTTGTGCTCCTTATCCTTTATAAAAATAGTGTTCAACCGCTGCAATATATCCTCGACCAGATACCCGCCTTTTTTATTACCGCAGATCCCGAAAACCGAAAAATCCTTGCGAACCTGTTCAGCAGAGGCGCCAACCGCGTCTGCAAGCACACTCGAATAGGTTTTCCGGAATCCAAGCTCTTTAAAACGCAGGATAACTGCCCTGTATTTTGAAAGCCTTGAAACAGATTGTTTATTCATAGAGTTCTGGTTCCGGTTGAACTTTACGTTAATAATATACACAACAAAACAAAAAAAGTCAATATTTTTTGTTCAATTTTTCACAAAAATAATATTGCATGAAAATTTTTAAACAACTTGCCTGTTAAATAGACTATAACAAATTATAATTATTACAGTTATATTAGTATATAACTTCAAAAATAGTCGGCACAGCGATCGCATTTTCATATAAATGATAACCGGATTTCCGGATAAAACAGGTCTCTTTTTCGTATTATAATGAAAAAAAATGGCTTAAACAACATGGAAAAATCCTCAGGTATTCTGATACTATTGTTTCGCCCGGGTACAAAAAAATTCCGGTGAGTTGTTTCATCGCATGATCCGCAGGCACGAGCAATATTTTCATCAGTTAATTAATAGGTGGTATTCCCCTCTAAAAAAAATCTGTGTATTCCATAACAAGCGCATTTACTCCACTGTATCCCACGTATTATTTTGATATCTATGAAAATGGCATCCAGAGAATCCAGACAAAGTACCATGAAAACTCTCTTTTTTACCCGTACATAAAGGATCACGTATGATTTCAAAACAATTGCACGAAAAAATAGAAACCATTGCGGCACAATATCCCAATCGCGAATCGGCGCTCATGCCGGCGCTTGACGAAGCGCAGCGCAGCAACGATAATTATCTGAGCGGTGCGGATATAGCTGAGACAGCCTCCATTCTCAACGTCAGCCGCAGCAGGGCCATGGGTGTGGCAACCTACTATACCATGTTCAACACTAAAAAAAAGGGGAAATTCCATATCCAGGTCGATGCCAACGTACCCGGCATGCTCATGGGCGCGGACGAAATACTCCAGCACCTCAAAGACTCGCTGCACATCGACACGGGTCAGACCACAAAGGACGGCCTCTTCACCCTCTCCAAGGTCGAAGACCTCGGTTCGTGCGGCACCTGTCCGGTGATACAGGTCAACGACGTCTATTTCGAAAATATGACGGTAAAAAAGACCGACGCCCTTATCCAGTCCCTGCGCCAGGGAAAAATCCCCTCACCGGAAACGACCTACAACTTCGGTTCCGAATGCGGTATCCTGCTTAAAAACAGGGGCGTGAAGAACGCCCGTTCCATCGAGGTCTACAAAAAAAACGGCGGATATGACGGCTTAAAAAAGGCGCTCACCCTGACGCCGCCGGAGATTCTGGAGCAGGTCAAATTCGCCGTGGTGCGCGGCAGAGGCGGCGCCGGATTCCCCCTGGGTATGAAATGGGGTTTTCTTCCCAAAAACGACTCGCGGCCCGTCTACCTTATCTGCAACGCAGACGAGGGAGAGCCGGGCACGTTCAAGGACCGTCAGATCATGGAATATGATCCCCACCTTCTGATAGAAGGCATGCTGATCTCCGCGCGGGCGGTCGGCGCACAAAAGGCGTTTATCTATATCCGGGGCGAGTTCAGGTGGATTTCCCATATACTTGAACAGGCCATAGAAGAAGCGCGCAAAGAAGGCCTTCTGAATACCGTGGACATCGTGGTTCACCGGGGCGCCGGTTCATACGTGTGCGGCGAAGAGACTGCGCTCATCGAATCACTCGAAGGCAAACGCGGCAATCCGCGCCTGAAACCGCCGTTCCCGGCAAACAAGGGCCTCTATAAATGCCCCACCATCGTGAACAATGTCGAAACCTTCGCCTGCCTTCCCTATGTGTTTACGCACGGCGTGGAAAGCTATAAAAAAATCGGCGCGGTCGGCAACCTCGGCCCCAAAATTTTCGGCGTCAGCGGGCATGTCAATAAACCGGGAGTCTACGAATTTCCTCTGGGCGTTCCCCTTGCCACGATACTCAAGGCTGCCGGCGGCGTTAAAGGCAAACTCAAGGGGGTGATCGTGGGCGGCCTCTCGGTGCCGATACTTACGCCGGAAGAAGCCAAAGACCTCAAAATGGAATACGATGCATGCCTGAAGGCCGGCACCATGATGGGCTCGGGTGGCGTCATCGTCATCAACGACACCGTGTCGATACCAAAGCTGGCTCTGCGCACCATCAGCTTCTACGCCCACGAATCGTGCGGCCAGTGCACTCCCTGCCGGGAAGGTTCACACTATATAAAATTTCTTATCAGTAATTTGATCAAAGGCATTGGAAAGAAAGAGGACATTGATACGATCCTCCGGTTCTGCGATACCATTATGGGTCTGACGCTGTGCCCCACCGGCGACGCGTTTGCCATGCCGATACGCGCCATGGTTAACAAATACCGCGCCGAGTTTGAGGGGCTGGTAAAAGAATAGCGTCACGTATAACGACCGAGCCCTGCACCTGCGCTCTGTGCATGCAGGGTATCCGACCAAAAAAAACAGCAGCCGGCCCTTCACGGGTCCGCTGCTGTTTTTTTTAGTATCTTTTACATCCGCCCGCGCTTTGCCGGAGCATACGCAAACCGGCGACGCGAACAGAGGTATCGCGTTATTTCTGTTCGGTTCCTTTCACATACGTAAACCAGTATATCATGCCCACCATAACCGATCCGCCCACGATGTTGCCGATAGTCGCCCAGATGATATTCCGTACCGCGTTCGCCATGGTAAGCGCCTGCAGCAATTCCGGTTTGGCAAGCTCGACGGCCTTGGGAAACGCTGCGGTAAACAATCCCGCGGGAATGAAATACATGTTGGCGATACTGTGCTCGAATCCCATGGCGACAAACGCCATAATGGGGAAGAAAATGCCGAAAATCTTTCCGACAATATCGGTGGAAGCGAGCGCAAGCACGACGGCAAGACACACCAGCCAGTTTGCCAGGACGGCTCTGATGAAAATCTGCCATGTTGTCAACGCGCATTTGCCGCCGGCAATGTTGATGGCGGTGGCCCCGATCGGACCATTATTCAGGGCGCTCGCCTGAGCGATCATCCACGCCAGAAGAATCGAACCGGCAAGGTTGGCTATCCATACGATAATCCAGTTCTTCATCATGCAACCAACCGATATCTTTTTTTCAAGAACCGCGATCGGCATCAGACAGTTGCCGGTAAAAAGTTCCGCGCCCGCGATGATAACCAGCATGAGGCCTACGCTGAAAACCGCCCCGCCGAAAAACTTCATCAGCCCGAATGGCGCAGTCTGCCAGCCCGTGCTGACGGTCGTGCACAGGTGCGCTCCGAAACCGATATAACAACCCGCAAAAATGCCGAGGAAAATCATTTTCGCTACCGGCAAGGCCCCTTTTGTACACCCGATACCAACCAGATTCTTATAAATCGCGGCTGGTGCATTGAAATTTGGTTCTGCCATACCTACTCCTTCTGTTAAGGTACTGTAACTACTGTTTATTATTTTGTTTGTTGAGAGACTGTTCGTTTTTCGTTCGTGCGGCCGCGGTCGCCGGCCGTGGTTGTCTTTTTCCCTCCCCGACGCCCTTCCTGACGCAATAATTGAGTTTCTCGAGTTCCTGCGCAAGGTTAACGTTATGGACGCATACGGCTTCCCGTACATGACGCAGCCAGCACGGTGCAAAATTGAGAACCCCTTTGATGCCCGCCGCAGCCATCGTGTCCAGCACCTGCTGCGCTTCGTTGTCGGGAACGGCGATAATCCCCATTGTTACGCTATTGCTCCGGATAAACGCGTCCATTTCACCCAACGGATACACCGGAAACCTTTTCTTCCTGCTGCATTTTGCAGGGTCTATATCAAAGGCGGCAATAATACGAAAACCCTCTTTTTCAAATCCCGTATATTTTGTGAGGGCGCTGCCGAGATTACCCGCTCCTACCAGAATTATGTCTTCCGGCTCATGCTTTTCAAGAAGCTCATTGATGCTCTTCTGAAGGAGAGAAATAAAATATCCCCCCTTTTTATTCCCTTTCAGACGGCAGGAAGAGAAATCTTTCCTGATTTGCACACTGCTTACGCCCACGGATTCCGCAAGGTAATAGGAATAGACCTTCGAAAATCCCTGGGCTTGAAGCCGGGCAAGTGCATTTTTATATTCTAACAGGCGCTCCAGAAGATTCTTGCTTATTCTCATGATGCGTCGCAATCTGCTATTTTTAACAACCGGGAACACTTGTTTTATGATTTCATTGCGAATAACACTGATTTTTAAGTTATCAAATATACTATTTGCCTGAAATGAAACAGGTGATTTTTTTCACATAAAACAGGCCGCGCCGCAACCGCCGTTTTTTGCTTTTGTTCCGTTCCATCACGTTAATCGATACAAATCACGCATGGGTGAGCCTGCTTTTCTCCCGGCTGTATTCATCCACAATACAATTCCTTTATCCATACCTTGTACCCGGTAAAAACCTTATATAAACCAGTACCACCCCGCAAAAATTATATTTAAAGGGAATTGTGTTACTTCAACGAAAAACACACTCATCCCGATGAATAACAGGAAAAAGCAGTATGAAAAAACCCAAAGGTATCTTCTTCGATGTCGACGGCGTTCTGAAATACCATGACAAAGCAATGCCTCATGCTGTCGAAACAATTAATGAGCTGAAAAAAAAAGAGATACTGATACGGTTAATTACAAACAGCACCCTTAAAAGCAGGGTTTCCTGCGCTGAAGATCTGCGGAAATACGGTTTCGATATTTCTCCAGCGGAAATAATTACAGCTTCCTATGCCACCTCCGTATACCTTGAAGAGATTAAACCTTCATCCTGCTGGATCATGGTCGAAGGAAGAGGAATTGAAGAGTTTACGAACATTAAACATAATCAGAACTATAAAGACCCTGAATACATCGTTGTTGGCGACAACAGAAGTAAATTTGATTTTGAATTCTTGAACAAGGTGTTGCGCCTGCTCAGAAACGGTGCAAAACTGATCGGCATGATTCCCGACCTGATCGACTGCAGCATGGGCCAGTGGGAACTGAATGTCGGATCATGGGCGCAGATGCTCGAAAAAGCATCCGGCGTTAAAGCCACCTATATCGGAAAACCCTGCCGCTACATATTCAAAATCGCTCTTGGTTCGACAAATCTCAAAAAGGAGGATGTCATTATGGTCGGCGACAGGGTCTCGATTGATATAAAAGGCGCACAGGATTTCGGAATAAAATCCGTATTGGTCAAAACCGGAGAGTTTACCAGGGACGATTTAACCCAGGGAATTAAACCGGATTATGTTTTTGATTCTTTGAAAGAGATTAGCGGTCTTTTATAACTGTTTACGCTTCCAGTAAGCGTTCACGCCCCCTAAATCCCCCGAAGGGGGACTTGTAATGACTCGATTTTATTGTAGTTATAAAACTTTTAACAGGTATAGATGATTGGCTCTTTTGTGAAATGTTGTTTAAAAGCCTTTGAAACAGGTCTATTGTATTGCTTCTGTCAAATGAAAAAGTCATCAGAGAATTTAATGACATAATAAATATCAGCACTTTACAAGTCCCCCTTCGGGGCAGCGTCGAGCAAAGCGAAGCGACGCACGAGATTTAGGGGGCGTGAACGGTTACCGCTTCCATCCCCTGCTTCAAATGAGGAATATAGGATTATTCCGCTTTGGAGGAGGTTGTCTGGGTATAGAGCTCTTCAAGAATGGAATTTCTTACGCTGTTGGGACGTTCCAGGATTTCGTCGCGGTGAAACCGGAGCACTTTTATTCCATCCCTGATAAGGATACGATCAACCTCTGCTTCTTCCTTTTTTCTGATCGGATGATCGACATTCTTGAGATCGACAACCAGGTTGGCGTCCTTGCAATAGAAACTCACGACATTGCCGAGGATTCTTTTCTGGCGCTCGAATTTGAAGCCGTCGAGCTGGCCCTTCTGAAGCATTTTCCACAAGGCATAGTCCACAGAGTAGGCGCTGATTTCAGGATTGCCCAGACCCATCTGCTCGAGCCGCTGGAACTGCTCGATAAAACCGACAAATTTGTTATTTTTGTACCATTTGCTCATGATGATGACGCGTCACAAACCGGACACCGTGGTAATAAAGTATGCATATAATATAATTATTGCGCTTCTCCTATGTAAAAAAGGCATTTTAATATACTACAATAATTCCGTATATTCAAATGATTTATTTTCTCCGTATCCGATACTATTGAAATAAATAATTTAATAATATATACAGTTTTCCTTTTTATCCATTGCATTCCGTATCATATTTTAATAATACGTTGAGCGGAGGGACTAAAGACCATCCGCTCTTCCGCAGTATTATAATGCGTTGCGCAGAGGGGCATATAAAATGGCCATCTGTGCCGATGCACCATTAATCGGGAGCCTTCCGCAGAAAAAGGCCTTCTTTGATTGGGTGGAAAAACATGTTTCGCGACAGTATTTACTAAAGGAGCTTTGAAATGGCAAAAAAAAATGAACCGGTTGTTATGCAGAAAAACAAGGATGCCGCTATAGAGCAGGCATTAAGCCAGATAGAAAAACAGCACGGCAAGGGATCTATCATGCGGCTGGGCGCCGCGGAGCGCAAGGCAGATGCGAAGGTTATTCCCACCGGCTCGATTTCACTGGACGCGGCGCTTGGCATCGGCGGGCTGCCGCGGGGCCGTATTGTGGAGATTTTCGGGCCGGAATCCTCGGGAAAGACGACCCTTGCACTCCACGCAATCGCCAATGCGCAAAAAGAGGGCGGCGTTGCGGTGCTTATCGACGCGGAATATGCGTTCGACCCGTCCTATGCGAAAAACCTCGGCGTCGATGTCGACAACCTTCTGGTGTCACAGCCCGATTCCGGAGAGCAGGCGCTGGAGATCGCGGACACGCTGGTGCGCAGCGGCGCGGTTGACATCGTCGTGATCGACAGCGTCGCGGCGCTGGTGCCCACCGCCGAGATCGAAGGCGAGATGGGCGACAGCCACATGGGGCTGCAGGCGCGGCTCATGTCGCAGGCGCTGCGTAAACTGACCTCGATTTTAGCGAAATCGAACACCTGCCTGGTATTCATCAACCAGCTTCGCATGAAGATCGGCGTGATGTTCGGCAATCCCGAAACCACCACCGGCGGCAACGCCCTCAAATTCTACGCGACCATACGGCTCGATATCAGGCGTATCGCCGCATTAAAAGAGGGGGAGAATACCGTGGGCAACAGAACCAGGGTCAAGGTCGTGAAAAACAAGATGGCCCCGCCCTTCAGAGAGGTCGAATTCGACATCATATACGGGACCGGCATCTCCCTGGAAGGGGACATCATCGATTGCGCGGTCGACAAAAACATCATCGAAAAGAGCGGCGCCTGGTTTTCCTTCGGGGGCGAGCGCATCGGCCAGGGCAGGGAAAAAGTCAAAGAGTTTCTTAAAGAAAACAAAGACATCATGGCGGCCATTGCCCTCAAGCTCAGGGAAACCCTGGGACTTGCGAAGGCTGTCGTGGCGGAGAAAGAGGGCGACAGTAAATAAATGGCACACACGGCAAACAGCATACGCAGGGATTTTATCGATTTTTTCAAAAGCAAGGATCACCGGTTCGTTCCCAGCTCGCCCGTGGTTCCCCAGGACGACCCGACCCTGTTGTTCACCAATGCGGGGATGAACCAGTTCAAGCCAATTTTTCTGGGTGAGAGCCGGGAAGGCCTGAAACGCGCCGCCAATTCGCAGAAATGCATGCGCGTGTCCGGCAAGCACAACGACCTTGAAGACGTGGGAGTCGATCACCACCACCACACCTTTTTCGAGATGCTCGGCAACTGGTCGTTCGGCGATTACTACAAAAAAGAGGCCATCACCTGGGCCTGGGAGCTTTTAACCGTCGTGTGGAAGCTGCCGAAGGAAAAACTCTTCGCCACGGTTTTTCAGGACGACGACGAGGCGGAAAACCTCTGGAAAGCGCACACCGATATCGATCATGCCCATATCCAGCGGTTCGGGCACAAGGCGAATTTCTGGGAGATGGGAGAGACCGGGCCGTGCGGACCCTGCTCCGAAGTGCATCTTGACACCGGGCCCGGAAACTGCATCAACGAGAACAGGCCGGGGCACGTTTGCGCCGTGAATGCGGACGCGTGCGGCCGGTACATGGAGATATGGAACCTGGTGTTCATCCAGTACAACCGCGAGAGCGCAACGTCCCTCAAGGAGCTGCCGAACAAACACGTCGACACGGGCATGGGGTTCGAGCGTATCGTGCGCATCCTTCAGAACGTCAAGTCCAATTACGATACCGACGTATTCAAACCGATCATCACTCAGATAGAGAAGCGGTGCGGCAAAAAATACGAATTCGGCCCCGCGGGCACGCCGTTTCGGGTGATAGCGGACCATATCCGCGCGCTGGTGTTCGCCATAACCGATGGCGCGTTTCCCTCCAACGAGGGCAGGGGATACGTGCTGCGCAGGCTGTTGCGCAGGGCATACCGGTTCGGCAGGAACCTCGGTTTTTCCGGCCCCTTCCTCTACGAGCTGGTTCCGGTAGTTATTGATATAATGGGAGAGGCTTTTCCCGAAATCACCCAGCGCCGCCACTATGTACAGCAGATCATCCACAGCGAAGAGGAGCGGTTCGACCAGACGCTGGAACAGGGGCTGGAAAAGATCGCGGTAATGACGGAAAAATGCCGCGCGTCCAAAAAGAAGCAACTGGCGGGCGAGGATGTGTTTACCCTCTACGATACCTACGGCTTCCCGATGGACCTGACCCGGCTTATCGCCGCGGAGCAGGGTCTTGTCATAGACGAGGCCGGGTTCGACACGCTCATGGCAAATCAGAAAACCCGTGCGCGTGACGCGGCAAAGGCGGACGCGGAGGGCGGCCTGAGTGCCGATGGCTGGGTCGAGCTGAAAAAAATCCCGCACACCGAATTTCTGGGTTTTGAGAGCGACGAGGCGAGTGTCGCCGTATGCAGATATAAAACTGCTGATGCGGACGCGTCACCAGGATTCTGTACCGAATGCTTTATTATTCTTGACAAAACACCCTTTTATGCCGAAATGGGCGGACAGGCGGGCGACCGGGGCGAGCTTGCGGCCGCAGACGGCACCAGACTTGCCGTTGTTGATACGATAAAATGGAACGACATGGTTGTGCACAAAGTCAAAGCGGACAAGCCGTTTGACGTGTCCCTGTTCAGCAAGCCCTTCTTCGCGCGCATCAACGCGCAGGACCGGGCGCACACCTGCCGCAATCACAGTGCAACCCACCTGCTTCAGGCTGCGTTACGCACGGTGCTGGGCGACCATGTGAGCCAGTCCGGCTCGCGCGTGGCGCCGGACGGCCTGCGCTTCGATTTTACCCATTTCAAGGCCTTAAGCCCCGACGAGATCCGCAGGGTCGACGAGCTTGTCAACGAGTGGATAGTGGCGAACGTGCCGGTATCAACCGAACTGAAAAACACCGACGAAGCCAAACAATCCGGCGCTATTGCGCTGTTTGGTGAAAAATACGGCGACAGCGTGCGCGTTGTAACCATGGACA
>Ga0209287_10001248_pt1 | contig 13052 bp, 10 predicted proteins | sample PPLLak3cmMay2015_2_FD_187255 | JGI IMG/M metagenome (GOLD analysis project Ga0209287, IMG submission 187255) | Freshwater sediment microbial communities from Prairie Pothole Lake near Jamestown, North Dakota, USA - PPLs Lake P8 Core (1) Depth... | ecosystem: Environmental > Aquatic > Freshwater... | reverse complement strand
AAACAATAGAGTAGAAACAGCCGCCATTGCTGAACCATAGTAGAAGGTAGCCGCCGGCGAAACGCGATCCCACAACCAGCCACCGATGAGACTTGCCGGAAACAGGGCTAGGCCGATGGCGGTATTGTAAACGCCGAATGCCGTCGCCTTAAAATCGGGCGGGATGATGGTCGTCAGAAATGCCTTCTGCACACCTTCCGTAAGCCCCATGAAGACGCCATACAAGCAGAACAACCCCCAAGCAGCGGCCGAAGAGCCCGCAACAGCGAATCCATAATAGATGAGGGTAAACAGGATGAAACCAATAAGCACGACTTTCTTCTTTCCAAACCTGTCCGCCGCCATGCCGGCGGGAATGGCCGATAAAGCATAAACAAGGTTGAACGTCAGATAAACAACCGGGATCATGGCAGTCGATATGCCCAATTGTTGAGATCTCAGGATCAGAAAAACGTCGCTGGAGTTTCCAACGGCAAACAGGGTCGTGATTATAAGAAAGAATTTAAACCTCCAGTCGAAATGCGCAAGGGTAAGTTTCGGCCGTTCATGCCTCTCAGGAAGAGCCTTCTTCTTTTCCTTAATCAAAAAGACGATCAGGAGAACGGCGATTATCCCAGGTATCATGGATACCCAGAACACCTTCCTGAAATCCCCCGCAAATAAGCTCAGCATGAAAAAGGCAAGGGCAGGGCCAATGACGGCGCCTAACGTATCCATTGCGCGGTGGAAACCGAAAGCCCGACCCATCACATCGGGGTTTGATGACTCTGCAATAATGGCATCCCTGGGTGCTGTGCGTATGCCCTTGCCAAGCCTGTCGATGAATCGGGAGGCAAGGATGTGCTGCCAGGCAACGGCCAGGGCGATAAGCGGCCTGCTCAGGACGGATACCGCATATCCGACTCCCATCAGTCCCTTGCGTCTGCCTATCCTGTCGGAGTACCAGCCGGAAAAAACCTTGAGCAGGCTGGCGGTGGATTCCGCGATTCCTTCTATAAGGCCGATTACCGATTTGTTGACTCCTAGTACGTTTGCCAGAAACAACGGTACGAGGGGATAGACCATTTCGGAACTGACATCCATGAAGAAACTGACGAGCCCGGTGGCAAATACGTTTCTTCCCAAGCCGAAATAACCGATAAATTTTTTCATACCGACTTATCTTTGCTTGGATGCGTTACTCCATCCGTTATCGTTTTAATTCGTATGATGCCGGCTTTTATTTGATTCAGCTTTTTGATAATTTGATCAAGTTCATACTTTCTTGCAGAGACCTCCTGTTCGCTTTTTGCCCTCATCGTCATTCCTTTTTCTAATGAAGCAGATATGCCTTCGATTGTTGCATCTATTCTCCGGAGCATTTCCCACCTGAAATCCAGCCGGCTTTTGTCGAGTCGCCGCTCAAAGTCGTATCCTATCCTGCCGCATTGCATTGAAACGGCTTTGTGGAGATATTCCTTCATTTTTTTCAGTACAAGCTTGTCGCCTAAAAACTTCGGGAGCGCCAGGGTAATTGTAGATGCAAGAATCTCGATGCCCACGGGCTCGTCCCTGAACTTATAGTAGAAGCCGGTTTTGACCGACCAGACAGCCTCAATCTTAACAGCGTCGAAGGGGACGGCAAAAAGTTCTGATGAAAATCTCAGGATCGCATCAACAGTCTCGTCGATCTTAATGATGAAACGTTTGCAGGCGTTCTCGAAAGATTTCGCAATCCGCTCATCAGCCTCAGCGCGCCAGGTGTTGAAGGAGTTTTTTATGCAAATAATGACCTGCTCTTCAAGCATGCTGCGGAGTTTTTTGAGAGAAAGGCTCCTGTTCTGATTGAACATCTCTTCAAGGCGCGTTTCTTCATGGAGAAGCAGATCCGTCTTGAATCCGTGAAGATCATCATCAAGGGCTTTGGCAAGACGAATGGTTTCACCTTTAAGGAGAATATCAAAGTCCTGCTTTTCGAGTTCAGTTTCTTTTTTTTTATCTTCAAATGCCCGTAATTTTTCTTTCAGCTCTTCAAGCGGAGCTGAGAGGGATTTAATCTCAAGCTCCAGCTCAAGCTTTGCCTGTGACAGCATACGCAGAATGTTATTTGCCGCAGATAGGATGAGAAGGTTACCCTTCTCTTCCACCAGGAATTTATTCAGTTCATCCTTAAAAACAGGGAGAAGACTTTTTCGGAACACCTCGTCCGATTTTGAAACAGACCCTTCGAGTGCAAGGCGGGCCGAGACGGGGAAAAGTTTGACCTCAGTGCCCATGGTTTCCCTTAGTACATTTTTCGAGAATTCTATAGATTCCTCCAGCTCCTTTTCGCACAGATAATCGGCTTTGTTGAGCAGGAACAGGATCTTTTTGGAATACTCTTTCACATCATGCAGGAAGTCTATTTCAGATTTGCTTATCGGCTGGTCCACGGAAAGGAGGAACAGGGCGGCGTCAGATTTCGGCAGATACCGGTACGCAATGTCCGTATTATGCTGGTAGATTGAACCAACGCCGGGGGTGTCAATCAGCCGCACACCATCTCTTAGATAAGAAGAGGGATAGGTAATTATCACCTCATTCACATCCTTCGCATTTTTAGGATTTCCTTTTTCTGTGACATATTCATGTATGCTCTCAGGACTGATTTCTGCAGCTCTGTTATCATTGAAATGAACCATGACTCTGAGCGCCTCACCATACGTTATTATAGTAACAATGGATGTAAGAGGCACTACTGAAACAGGCAAGATTGGATTTCCTAAAAGTGCATTAATAAGGCTCGTCTTTCCTCGTTTGAACTGTCCTACAACTACGAGATTAAAAGTATCTGTACGTAACTTGTCGCGTAACTCTTCACAGGGAAATCTGCGGATATTGCTTATGGTCAGCATATCATCTATGCAGGTTGAGAGATCACCTTTCAATTGGATGTAGTCTGATATGCAGGATGATTGCCCGGAGGAGGTCATGCCCAAGCCCTTTTGTTTGTTCAAATAAAAAACTCCTACCCTATATTCCAAGAGTAGGAGTCATCAGTCCGTTACGGGCGGTTATCAGGGGGACTCCATCCCCCAGCTTTGGACGTTTATATAAATGAGCAATCCGGAAAAGTCAATATCTAATCGGCTTTTATACCAAGCACTATAATAATCTCTCATTAATGTTATATGCAAGATCAGTCATTGAATATCTTTAAAGAATCTCCGTTTACATCCTGCGCCGGCAAGGCCGAAGGCCCGGAAGACGTCTCCTGAACGGATCTGAGTTTCCGTTCAATGGCTCGTGTCCTTGTTTCGGCGCTGTCTATCGTATCTGTTGCTTCAAGGAGCTTCTTCTTTGTTTTTGCAAGCACATCCCCGAACTTGCCGAATTCAGCCTTGACCGCTCCTAGAAGAACCCATATTTCGCTTGAGCGTTTTTCTATTGCAAGCGTTCTGAAACCCATCTGAAGGCTGTTTAATAAAGCCGCAAGGGTTGTAGGCCCTGTTACAATCACCCGGTATTCACGCTGAAGAATATCGCAGAGCCCGGGTCTGCGGATAACCTCTGCGTAGAGACCTTCGATCGGAAGGAACATGACTGCAAAGTCGGTGGTGTTGGGAGGATCTATGTATTTCTCCCTTATATCCTTTGCCTCCGCTTTTATGCGCATTTCAAGGTTTTTAAGAGATTTATCAGCAAGATCTTTATCTGCGGCCTCCTGGGCATCGATGAGGCGCTGGTAATCCTCCTGCGGGAATTTTGCGTCTATCGGCATCCAGACAACATGCTGACCCGAAGGATCCTGCCCGGGAAGTTTTATGGCAAATTCCACCCTTTCCTGGCTGTTCTTTTTTGTTGCCACATTGGCTTCATACTGGTCCGGGGATAATATCTGCTCAAGAATCGCGCCAAGCTGGATTTCGCCCCAGGTTCCGCGGGTTTTAACATTGGTGAGCACTTTTTTCAGATCCCCGACTCCTGTCGCGAGAATTCTCATCTCACCAAGCCCTTTGTAAACCTGTTCAAGGCGCTCACTGACCTGTTTGAATGATTCGCCGAGTCGTGTTTCAAGGGTCGTCTGGAGTTTTTCATCGACGGTTGCACGCATCTGTTCGAGCTTTTTGCTGTTCTCCTCCTGCATGATGCTCATCCGGTTTTCCATTGTAATTCGCATCGATTCCAGCTTTTCCTCGTTGAGCCTTGTCATCGCAAGAAGCTGTTTTGAAAAAGAATCCAACTGGTCTTTCTGCATGCCGGCAATCTCGGCCATTCGTTTTGAAAGGGAGTCTCCGTAATCCTTAAGTGAGTTTCCAAGTTCTTCGCGTGCGAGCTTCGAGTTATCGGTAGATTCCTTCCTGTTTTCGGAAACCTCTTTTTTTACGGAAGATTCAATGTTTGCCGTCTGCTTTTCAAGCGAAGCAAAATAATCTTTTAGCTTTGTCTCGATATCTTCCGGTTTGCGCCTTGAGATGACGAGAATAAAAATAAAAGATAAGATGCTGATGATGCCTATCAGAATAAGCAATATATTTGTCATTTCCAACTCCACTTGTCGGCTGAAATGAATCACGTCACTCCCGTGAAAACGGGAGTCCAGAAGTATTTGAAAAAACTGGATTCCCGCTTTCGCGGGAATGACGTGAAAGAGGGAATCCGGACTTTTTTACGAGTTCATCAATCGTGAATAGCAAAAAATCGGATTTATGGCGCAGGATGGTATGAGAAAGAGAGTGTTGCGTCAAGTTTAAAAAACATACTATTCTTCATAAGGTCCGAGAAACCGTTCGCCGTTAAAGTGGATCAGATGTGTCGGAGATTCGGCAATCCAGACTTCCGGCGTATCATGGACAGCATAGACCCTCTTCCGGCGCCCGCAAAATTCTGCGTGGCAAAACCTCTGAGCCTCTTTACCAGTGATGAAAAGCCTGATGTCGTTGCTTTTTTTGCCAGACCGGAGTCTTTATGCGGCCTTCACCAGCTCTCGACTTTCGTGACAAACGACTATGAGGCGGTTTCCTCGCCCTGGGGCGCAGCATGCACGAACTTAGTTACCTGGCCCTATAAATATCTTGCTGCAGGAAAAAACAAAGCAGTCCTCGGAGGATGGGATCCCTTGGCCCGTAAGTTCTTCAAAACCGATGAGTTGTCCTTTACAGTCCCGTATAAAATGTTCGAACAGATGCTGAATCGCTACACAGAGTCTTTTCTCATGACCGGCACATGGGCCACGATGAACAAAAAGATTGAACGAAGCAACGAAGCGTGGAGCAAAAAAACGGCGGAATAAAATTCCTGTCAGTATTCGGCTTTATTGAAGCAACAGCAGGCAGCAAAGAATTTCAAAGTCTATCCACCACCTGGCGGACATCAGACAGACATCATAGCCCTTTAGGATTTTTTACGGCGCAATTGCAGCCTCCGGTCTTTTTTTCATTTGCAATTTTTTCCAGAATCAATGAACGGCGGTTATCCCGATAATCTTTTTCAATATCTTTCCTCGTATATTCAAAGCAGTAGCACACCAAATCATTATCTTTGAACTCATCGGTTCCCCGTGGATAATTTCCACTCGGTTATATTTATGAATTAGCAATGAAATGAGAGATTGATTCAGTCATACGGATGTTGATTCTTCTCTGTTTAGTCCAAAGCAGAAACCCTTGCCCTTAGGGCAAGGTCAGAGTTCAATAGGCTTTGCCTTTTGAACAACCCATTTGTTAAATCCAACCTGAGTTGTCCCCACAACTACAGGAAGGAAGTAACAAATGAGTCGATTTCGCAAATTATCACAAACGATATGGCATTGCCAATATCATATAGTTTGGACACCGAAATACCGATTTCGAATAATAACCGGAGAAATCGCACAGGAGGTTGAGAACTGTATCCGGGCGTTTTCGGAGCAATCAAAAACTGAAATCATAGAATTGAATGTTCAGGTGGATCATGTTCACCTGTTATCAATGGTTCCCCCGAAGCTATCGATTTCTGAGTATGTTGGAATCATAAAGGGACGAACTGCGATACGGGTATTGAATAAGTTCAAACATTTGAAAAAGAAGCCCTATTGGGGCAATCATTTTTGGTCCAGAGGCTACTGTGTGGATACAGTTGGTTTGGATGCTGAGATGATACGCAAGTATGTAAAATACCAAGAAGTCAAAGAACGACAAGCCGAAAAGCAGCAACCAATGTTTTGATAAATACGGGACAACTCAACCTTGCCCTCTCAGAGGGCAAGGCAAACTATCCCCTTTTAGGGGTTATAACAAGGCCGGCCCCTTTGGGGTCGGATTTTTACTCAAGCTATTGCGGGTACCTCAATCCTCGTTCTTTCTCTGTAAGAAGCTTTACCCTTGACATGAAAGAATAAATTCAGCTATTTTGAATTAAATTAGAAATTTATTTCATTCACATGATAATAATACGTTTTTTCAAATAGTTTCTATGCAATGAGCCTGTTGAAGGGCACTAACTTATGATAATTGTCTCTGTTCCGTTAAAAGATATCATTCTGGATCCGTCAAAAAATATTGATCTTTCTACTATTTCCTCGACGCTCTTCAAAGATTTGCCGGTAAATCACGCGATGAAATATTCTGTATTGTTTCAGAAATCGGCATGCTCAGAACAAAGGGCATAGATTATTTTGACCCAGATAAAACCTATAGCTTTAATCATTGAAAGAACCTCAGATGAAAATATTAATCCCATTGAAAGACATCATGATCGCACCGGGTAAGCGATTCGATCCTGCTGAATATACTGAACAGGACGTGATTACCCGTATCAAGAAGCTTTATGGTGTGATTGCAGAAGTAATGGATATTGTTGTCGAAGGCGAAATGATACACATTGAATTCCGGGATGCAACACCGGAAAAGTACAAAGAGGCCATGGAAAAACTCCACAAAGGAGTTCAAGAGGCGCAAAAAGGTCAGCTTGTAAAAGCCCTGAACCTCTTTAAGGAAGTCCTTGCTGTGATACCAGAAAACCTTGATGCCCGCCGGAATATGGCAAAGGCATATCTGGAACTGAATAATATTGAGAACGCCAAGAAGATATTCCAGGAAGTCCTGCAATTGAACCCGACTGATCATGGTGCAGCAATTTCACTCGGGAATATTTACGCCCGAAATGAACACAACTTGGATGTTGCCGCATTCTATTATGACCTCTGTCTTCAACACCATCCCGATGATGCAATGCTGACCTGCAACTACGCCGCTCTGATGTTTGAGAAAGGCGATTTCCAGAAGGCGGAAGTAATGTTTAAACAGGCCATTAATGGCGGTAATATGCCCAACGCATATTACGGTTTAGCGCTTCTTTACCGGATGGCCGATAAGCGTGATGCCAGTAAAAGCGTTCTGGAAACAATGTTTGTCCGGATACCACAACAGACTTTGGCAAAAGAATATGCTGGGATATACGCCTAAGCCAAAAACCTATACAGCGAGTTGAGCAAAGGGATAAAATGATTAAGGACATAAACTACGCACTTATGCTGATCAAGGCCAACAAACTTGACGGCGCAAGGGACATATTGGAGGAACTTCTAAAGAGTGACCCTCAGGACAAGGACATCCTTTATAATCTCGGCATGTGCTATACAGAATTGGATGAACCTGATAAAGCTGTAAAAACCCTGTCCGAATGTGTGCGATGCTATCCAAATTATTCAAACGCTTATGTGGCGCTGGGATTTGCCCACTCACGGCTTGCTGACGATAAAAAGGCCAAAGAATATTTTCTGAGAGCACTGGAGATAGATCCTGTAAATTCATACGCACTTCGAAATTTAGGCAGTATTTACGGAAATGAAAATGATTACGAAAAGGCTATAGAATGTTTTGAAAAATCATTTTCGATAAATCAGGAAGACCAACTGACGGCGTATGGCTTGGGCTATACTTATTACCATACAGGAAAACTCGATAAAGCCGTTGAGTATTTTAAAATTGTAATCGCACTGGATGAATCAACAAAAATTGCCGGCCTTGCAAAAAACCTAACCCGTGAAATTGCTGAGATCAACCTGAAGTCACAAGGTTTCAGAACAGATGCCATGTTCTATTGCCTGGGAGCCTTACAGTTCTTCGATGGCAAAAAAAGCGAAGAAATTAGAGAAGTCGCTTTTGAAATCGGTCTTAAAGGAACGCAGGGATTGGATATAAATAATCCCGATAAAAAATATACGCTTACCTCCATGTTAGGCACTTTCACCGGGTTACAGCTCGTCAGCTATATGTATGTGGGTTTCAAAATAATTGAACCGAGTATTGACACCGGTTTGGATCTCTCAAAGGAATACAAGGAAGCCCTCAGACTATTTGTACAAGAAAGTTCTTATGGATATACAATTCATTGATCCTGTCCTCGAAGTCCTTGAAGAAGTTAAGAGCATAACCGGCAAGGGAATCGAATTCATTCAAAAAGAAAACCTGCCAACCTATGCTGCGCTCCAAATGGCAAGAATAAATATGCCATCTCATCTCATCTATTATAAAAAAGAACACGATGAGATCATCAACCATCTTATCGTGCATGAATGTGGGCATCTTCTAAGAACTTTCAAGTGCCCAGAGAATCTAAGGCTCATACCTTACAGCAATCAGAGGTTAAAATATGATGCTCTTAAAAAAATAGAAAATGAGATCGAAGGCATTAAGAAGATTCTCTCCGAGGATCAAATAGCACATATTATCAATCTCTGGTACGATGGGCTTATCCGGCAGGTAACTAATTTTCCTCCTGACATAATGATTGAGAAGTGGATTTATAACCAGTTCCCGATGCTCAGATCTCTTCAATTGAAATCGATAAAAAAACAGCACGCCGACTCAGTTTCAGGCCTAACGGAAATAGTCCGCAAAATCACACCTTATACCATTCTTTTCGCATCAAACGTGATGAATTATGCTTTCTTTCGTATTCTAGGCCTGCATATTGGACAGAATTTTACACGTCAATATAGCTCAACTAGTTACATCGGAAAGGGAAAGGAACTTGCGGCCATAACTGAAAAAGATTATATAAACAGTCATGAAGGTGATAACATAATGATTGAAAAGTGGGCCAATTATTTGAATATTTCCGATTGGTTCAAATGGCGTGATTTTGAGGATGTTCCTCCGGATTATGGCAAAGAGACATCGGTGAATAATTCGAAATGAAGAGTATATTTTTCTTCTATTAACCATAATGAATAATGGATGATATCAAAAAAATAATTGAAGAAATCGTAAAGTTCAGAGATGAACGTGACTGGAAGCAGTTTCACGATTCAAAAAACCTTTCCACCGCAATTTCCATTGAGGCTGCCGAGCTAAATGAACTGTTTCTATGGAAAACAGCTGAAGAGTCTGAGCAGGTTGATAAAGCAAGGATCAAAGAAGAACTGGCAGATATCCTGATTTTCTCTCTATTGCTGGCACATAAGCACGATTTTAACATTAAGGAAATCATTATAGAAAAGATTTGTAAAAATTCAAAGAAATACCCTGTCGATACAGCAAAAGGGTCGGCCAAAAAATATACTGATTTATAGAGACTTTGTAATTTAAAACATTTGCAAATGGCAACGGAGCTTCAATAATCTGCTTCACTCGGAGCTAAGCTGGTGATTGTTTACTCTTTTACGAAAGCAAAATTTCAAGAAGACGTCATGACAAATGACATCGGCAATATTATTTATGATAGATACAAGGCCGCAACAGGGAGGAAGACAGGAAAGTCAGAAATAGATTCTTGGATTAACTCACTGCCGTTCATGGATCGCGTATTAGCCGACAACGATATCCCGAGTGACGCAGGAGTTACGATAGAGTTTCATATACCGCAATCGTCCAAACGCATCGACTTTATATTGACGGGGACGGATGAGCAAGATCGTGAATCAGTAATTCTTATAGAACTCAAGCAGTGGCAACATGCGGCTATGACTACGAAAGATGCAATTGTTATAACCAGTTTTCAATACGGAGAAACAGAGACACCACATCCGTCATATCAAGCATGGTCATACAAATGTCTTCTAGAAGATTTCAACCAGACCGTGCAAGAAGAAAAAATACAGCTTTATCCCTGCGCATATCTTCATAATTATGAGCAAGACAAAGTTATTACCAACGACTTTTACAGCGAACACATTCAAAAGGCACCACTTTTTCTTAAAGGCGATGCTCTAAAGCTACGCGAGTTCATAAAAACCAATGTTAAATATGGCGATAAAAAGCAAATCATGTGCCGTATTGATAACGGCAAGTTAAAACCATCAAAGAACCTTGCTGATCATCTTTTGTCCATGCTTAAAGGCAATAAAGAGTTCGTTATGATAGATGACCAGAAAGTCGTCTATGAAACTGCCATCAGCTACGCTAAGAAATCTTCCGCAAAAAAGAAAAATGTACTGATAGTCGAGGGCGGTCCTGGTACTGGAAAGTCAGTTGTGGCGATTAATTTGCTTGTTGAACTAACAAAAAACAAAGTTGCACAATACGTTACCCGAAACTCGGCACCAAGATTAGTTTACGAGGCCATGCTCACCAATTCATTTAAAAAATCACGTATATCAAATATGTTCAAAGGCTCGGGCTCTTATTATTCAATGGCAGCGAACAGTTTTGATTGTTTGATCGTCGATGAAGCACATAGGCTCAACGCAAAGGGTGGCATATTTAACAATCTTGGTGAAAATCAGATTAAGGAGATAATCAGCGCCAGTAAATTCAGTATCTTTTTTATAGATGAAGATCAAAAAGTAACGCTCAAAGATATTGGAGACAAAGAAGAAATTCGCTGTTGGGCAAAAGAACTCAAAGCAAATGTTACCGAACTAAAACTTGAGTCGCAGTTTCGATGCAATGGTTCAGACGGATACCTTGCTTGGCTTGATAATACGTTACAGATTCGAAAAACAGAAAACGACACGCTTAAAGCTAATGAATATGATTTCCGCATAGTTAATAGTCCATCTGAACTGCACAATATTATCCGTGAGAAGAACAAGGAAAAGAACAAAGCCCGATTGGTCGCAGGTTACTGCTGGAAATGGATAAGTAAGCGAAATCCTCAACTCAAAGATATTGTTATTGACGGTTACAAGGCGACGTGGAATCTGAATACCGACGGGCAAGCTTGGATTATCAAGCCTGATTCAGTTAGTGAAGTGGGGTGCATCCATACCTGTCAGGGATTAGAATTAGATTATGTTGGTGTAATAGTTGGTAATGACTTGATAGTTCGAAACGGCAAAATCATTACTCAACCAAAAGAGCGAGCTAGTACGGATAAATCAGTCCACGGATGGAAATCTCTTTTTCGAGTAAAGCCAGACGCCACAATGGTGCGTCTAGATACGATCATCAAAAACACTTACCGAACGCTTATGACCCGTGGACAAAAAGGCTGCTATGTTTACTTTGTTGATGAAGAAACACGACAATATTTTGAGAAACGCATGGAAACTCCGGCTATCACCAAGGAAATTACCCTTGCTGAAACGTTTACTGAAAAAACTCGAACATCTGTTATTCTACCATTTAGGCGATTGTTGATCGAGGAGGTAAGACCTTTCGAAAATTGTGTTCCTCTGTATGACCTTAAGGTAGCAGCTGGAAAGTTTAGCGATGAACAACAGGTTGGAGAAAGATATGGCGGGTTGAGTAGGCAAGATATTTCAGAGAATGAATGGGTTGAGCTTCCCGATGCCTTCAGACCACGACGCGGACTTTTCGTAACCCAGATCGTCGGCGAGTCAATGAATCGCCGCATACCGAATAGAGCATGGTGTCTTTTCAGTTTAGATCCTGTTGGTACCCGACAAGGAAAAGTTGTACTTGCACGACATCGGGAAATTTCCGATACTGATACAGGCGGACACTATACCGTCAAGGTTTACGAAAGCGTGAAGGAGGTACAGGCAGATGGCACTTGGCGACATACCTCCATTATTCTCCGGCCTGATACAACAGCTTCAGGATACGAACCGATCATACTCAGTGAGAAGCGGGCTGATGATTTGAAAGTAATAGCAGAACTGGTTGCTGTGCTCTGTTGACATTACCTATTATTTACAATTTTTCTGATGAAACCACTTCCCAGCCCTGGATTACGGTAGCAGATTTAAAGCCCAGCAATTTACATCTTGAGGAATTTAGCGTATTCGTATGATATCGATGCCTGCTCGGCAGTATCCTGATAGGCCTTTTCCTCATGGGAGTAATTGCTTATCGCTCTTGTCCTCATCGATTCGAAGGACCCAAAACAATATATTCAATGGATGAAGCAGCGTGATCCTGAACTTGGCAAAGGGTGGGTACAAATTGCACATATCCTTTCGATAGAAATCGCTGGTGGCGGGCTACGCATGTTGTGTGCTAATACCGAAGGCGTTTTTCGAGATCATTACAGTGACTGTGGAAGATTGCGTAAATCCTCAAACGCATTAGCATCGACAAGCTGGCGTTCTGTTTATACCAGAGCTTTAAGTTCATCAACTGTAAGTCCCGCTTTTTTAATGATGCTGTTGAGCGTGCCTTTTTTGATTTCCTTATGGAGTGGAATAATAACCGAGATATTTTTCTCCAGGTTGTGCATAAAAAGGTGGCTTCCCCTTTGATGGTCAACGACAAACCCCTTCCGTCTGAGCGCCTTGACAATATCTTTGCCTGAAAAGGTTCTGCTCAAAGAACCATCTCCACTTCTTTTAAAATCACATTAGTTCCGGATTTAATCTGATTCAGCTTTTCGAGACCTTCAAGATAAGTGTGTATAGCCTCTTTCGCATTCTCAATTGCTTCCTCTTCGGTTTCCCCTTGAGTAAAACAACCATCAAGGGCAGGGACTGTCACATTAAAACCACCTTCTTCAGCGGGTTCAAGAATTATATTAAACTTCATAAAAGCCCTCCATGATTCTCAATCATATAAAATTATCCCATACACTCCCCGCCTTGTCGAGTCTGTTTAATATTTGATAACATTAAGTATATGAAATGGCAATATTAAGTTCAATAAATATTAATATTCCATTTCTGGAAATTTCACCATCTGCATTTTCTGTTGTCGGTGCCGGAATAATAGAGT
>Ga0209287_10001246_pt1 | contig 13061 bp, 12 predicted proteins | sample PPLLak3cmMay2015_2_FD_187255 | JGI IMG/M metagenome (GOLD analysis project Ga0209287, IMG submission 187255) | Freshwater sediment microbial communities from Prairie Pothole Lake near Jamestown, North Dakota, USA - PPLs Lake P8 Core (1) Depth... | ecosystem: Environmental > Aquatic > Freshwater... | reverse complement strand
CCGGCTCGGCTTTAACATTAAACGCTTTATCAACAACTTTTATTATGTGCTTTTCCATGATTCACCTATACCCGCCCTACACTAATTATTCAAGGGGTAGGTGTCTCATTTATATTGGCACAGAGGGGAGGGTCAACCCACCATATAATCTGCCAGGACTATAAATGGTAATCCGATCGTCAAAAACTTTGATCTGAATATCGGATGAGTTTGCGTAGTCACGATGCACTACGGCATTGAGCAAAACTTCACGCAAAGCCTGAAGCGGATAGGCAAAGCGTTCCTTCCGCTTAAGATTGCCGTTAAATTGGAAGGACACGCTGATATAGGATACAAGAAACTTCATCGCCTGTTCAACAGCTTCAAATAATGTATCAGTAATCTGGCGGTCATCAATGATTACAGATGGGGACTTAAACCGCCCTATATGGATATGATATTGCAGTGGGTTTTCAGCAAATAGCAACAGCGCCGCCCAAGTTGGGCGGTTATCAATAAGATATTTTAACTTTTCGAGAGCAAAAAGCGGGGACTTGTCCATAGTGAAACGTCCCCCATCATTAACCAGATTAATGAATCGCTCAATCTTAGAAATCGACAAGGCATTAAGCGATTCACGTGGAGCTTCATAGGCATCCCAAGAGAGTTGTAGAGATTCCATATATAAGTCTGTAATCTCATTTAGGTTTAGCTGGTGATTTGAACTTGCAATTCTCTTAAAATACCTACCCCTTGTATTGACTGGCTTCACTGGGTATTCACCAACCTTAATTGCAACGACATTTCGACCTTCTATCTGAATGGTTGTGAAATCAGGGATAATCGAAGGGCTAGTGGTCGATTTGATTTTTCCCAGCCATTCGTTAAGAGATTCCTTGCCGAGAGTCACTCCGGGAATCGAAGCATCATCTGCGACACCTATCAGCAACGTTCCTCCCTTAGAATTTGCAAAAGCCACTAGCGATTCAATTGCTTCACGATCGAATGAAGTCTTGAATTCGACAGTTTGGGATTCACCAGTATGAATAAGTGCGGCAATATCTGAAATAATTACTGATGACATTATAATTGCCAGAGTAAAAGTGGGTTATAAAATAGATTATTCATATTTTTTCTCTAAGCCATGTCTGCACACATCTTCAAGGCAGTAGGCAAATCGGGTTGAAAGCAGATCCCTGGAAAACATCTTCTCTGCCAGCTGCCGAGCATTCCGGCCATATTCCCTGCAAAGCCCCGGATCATCTGCCAGCCCGGATAATTATTAATGACAGGCAATCAAAGATTACTCAGATTGGTTTAATACATTGGTCCACAGATTACGCGGATTACTCAGATTATTTTTAAATCATAACCAATTCACAGATTATGCAGATGTCAAAGATTAAAGGGCCTTATAATTCTTGAAAATTTTACTGGATCTAACAGATTCGTTCAACACGCACATAGCCATGAAATAAGTCGAAGGGCCTGGACCCTTTGAAACCTTATCATTTATTTGACCCTATATAATCTGTGGATATTTCTCCTTGCTCTTTTCTTTTAAAATCTATGTAATCTGCGTAATCTGCGGATGTCATGGGTTATATATAAAACGTTTATATTCAAGTGACTTTGCACCGAAGTTGATCAACAGACCAACAGACATCTTTGATGCCTTGAGATAATTGATTATCTGTGCCTCTTCCAGTCCCATCAATCCTGAGAGGGCTTTCAGTTCAATAATAATTTGATCAAAGCAGATGAAGTCAGGCTGGTATGTCTTATTCATTCGCTCATTTTTGTAGAATATCTCAAGAACAGGCTGGCTTTTAAATGGAACCGACTGAGCTGTTAATTCCCTTTCAAATGCCTCCTGATAAACCGCCTCCAGGAATCCGCAGCCCAGCACTTTATGAACCTCCATAGCACAGCCTATTATCTGATAAGTCCGATCATCCCTGTTCATGATTTTTTACCCTATCCAATCCACAGATTACACAGATTATGCAGATTGTTTTTAAAACATCATCCATCCACAGATTACACAGATTACGCAGATTATTATTTAAGGATTTAACCCCCATGTATTAAACGGATTGCGCCTATTTTACAGCTCATATATAAAACGCGTGTATTCGTCTGATCAAAGCAAAAAAAGTCCGAATCCCAGATCCCTATTTGTTAAAATTTCAACCCATAAAATCTGTGTAATCTGCGTAATCTGTGGATATTAGGTTTTTGACTTTTACTCTGCGTACTCTGCGTAATCTGTGGATATTAAGTTTTTGACCTTTGCTCTGTGTAATCTGCGTAATCTGTGGATATTAAGTTTTTGACCTTTGCTCTGTGTAATCTGCGTAATCTGTGGATATTAAGTTTTTGACCTTTGCTCTGTGTAATCTGCGTAATCTGTGGATATTAGGTTTTTGACTTTTACTCTGCGTAATCTGCGTAATCTGTGGATAATGGTCTTTATCTTTTGCTCTGTGTAATCTGCGTAATCCGCGGATGTCATGGGTTTTATATGAAGCGTTTGTATTCCAGGGATTTTGTGCCGAAGTTAATCAACAGCCCGGCATTTTAAATGCATTAATTAGGCATATACTACACGAGGAAGTTCAACATAGCTATCCGGCTTTTCGGTTTTCTTTTGGATTGCGAAGAAACGACGCTCGATTTCCTTTAACACCCGTGCATCGTAGTAGATCATCCCACAATTCAGGCAGATCTCCACTGGTGTATTAGGAACAAGCAAATAATTGCCCTTGAATGAATAAAGATAATCAGTCCTTCGTTCTTCGTATTGAAGGCTCCCACAAAAATTACATTTTTTATTTTCCATGGTCTCTACTCCTTGTCCACGGGTCGACGAATTTAGGAGGTTTAGGTACATAGGCCGTTATGATAACAATCTTATCGCCGCGTTTTCCACAAACAATATGAATTGGTATGTTCTCAGAAAATCCGACCAGCAGACAACTTACACCCCGGCCATCATCAGGGTATTGTTCTAATATTTCTCCATTCAGAATTGCATCTTCAATCTGATAAAAGGTAAGATCATCCTCTTTCCTCTCAATTTCCGCATGAAGCGTGTATTCATATTCGTTTTTTCTGACTTTCTCTTTTATTTCATCAATTATCATTTAGATTTTTCAAGATAGAATTATATGTGGTTATTATATTGAAATGGCGCTTGAGGCGCAACTGGAAAATCGATATTTACCCTGCATTACCAATATCCTCCCTGTAAACTAACGCTTGCGCCAGTTCTTCTATTTACTCTATCCTCTTTCCTTTCTAAAATCTGTGTAATCTGCGTAATCTGTGGATACTTTATTTTAATTTCGATAAACATCTTCAAGGCAGTCGGCAAATCGGGTTGAAAGAAGATCCCTGGAAAACATCTTCTCTGCCAGCTGCCGAGCATTCCGGCCATATTCCCTGCAAAGCCCCGGATCATCTGCCAGCCCGCACAGGGCATCCGCGAATGCCTCGGGCCTCCGGGGTCGAACGGCTGTCCCGCAATGATGCTCCTTAATAAAATTCGCCAGCCAGGATAAGCTGCAATCTAAGAATTAATTATATGAAAGACTGCGAGAGGTAGTTCGAAATATCAAAAATGTTGTAGTATTAAAGAATCTCCGCTATTCCATGCTAAATTCAATTTAATTATATTTGGCTCCCATCTTATGAAACGACAGAAAGAAAATGTTTTTCAAATTGTTCTACTCCTTTATTGAAAGACAATTGTCTCAAATAAAAATCGCGACCGGATTCTCCCATTTTATGACGTTCTACTTCCGGCATTTCATACAGTGTCTTTATTGAATTCACCATTTCTTGTGGATTATCCGGTTGGCAAATGAGACCTCCTCCTGATCTAAATACAAGGTCCGCTGCATCGCCGTGCATAGCCATGATAATGGGCTTTCCAGCGTAGAGGTAGGCCTGCGTCTTGGAGGGTATTGTAATCCGAAATAGGGGGCTATCTTTCAGATGGACGATAAGGACATCTGCCAGCGTAAATATTTCCCCCATCGTTTCCATCGAACGGGGTGGCAAAAAGATTACATTATCCAGTCCCATTTTTTCCGCCTGGCGCTGGAGACGCGGCCGTTCTACACCTCCTCCGATGAGCACAAATTGAATATCCGGCAAAACCTCCTTGGCCCTTTCAGCGCATTCGAGTAAGGCATCAAGCCCTTGAGCTGTTCCCATTGTTCCTGCGAAAAGCACAACAAACTTATTTGCATATTCTGAATATTTTTCAGAGACAGTCATTGATTCATCCATCACTATACCTGTCTCATCACACCAATTATAAATTATTTCAATTTTTTTTGGTGATATGCCCCGTTTTATCAGCTCCGTCTTGAAGCCAGGAGATAATACCGTTAAAAGGTCAGCCCTGCGATAAACCCAATTGCAGATTTTATCCAGAATATTCAAAGCCCTCCTGTTCGAAAGCATTTTAGAATTGTCCACAGATTCAGGCCAGAGATCCTGGACATCTATGATGACTTTTGCACCGAACAGAAATCGGAGTAAGAACGCAGTCGGACCAAGTGTAACCAGATTATAAACATATACTACTTCTGGTTTTTCAACCAGCCAAGGGGCTAAGACAAACGTAGACAATGAAAAACTGAGATAATTAAGAATGCGACGAAGCGCTGATTTATCATGACTAGGATAAAGGGCAACGCGATGGACCCTGATGCCGCCATCCATAGTTTCCTTTTGGTAAAACCGCACCCGGTACCCAGGATAAACTTCACCGGAAGGGTAATTGGGGAATCCGGTCAGGACTTCGACTTCATGGCCACGTTCTGCAAGGGCTTTAACAAACGGCAGGCCTTTAAAGAAAGGCTCCGGCTGAAACCATTGACTAAGGATGAGAATTTTCACGATTTATGCCAAATAAATCGGTTGACATAATCAGTATAGCTTAAAATTATTCTGGAGACTTTCTCTGAAACATTAGGCACGTTATAATCAGCAACCATCTTTAAGTAAGGTTGTGAACCCGCTTTTTGTCCTTTTAAAATTTTCAACCCATCCTGGATTTTTTTAATATCAAGGCCGGTCATCATCACAGAACCCTCTTCCATCCCTTCAGGACGCTCATGAGCTTCCCTCATATTTAGGGCAGGAAAATTAAGTATGGAGGATTCCTCAGTTATAGTTCCGCTATCAGAAAGCACCGCAATGGCATTCAATTCAAGTTTAATGAAATCCGTCAAACCAAATGGTTTATGCAGCTCTATAAGCTTATTAATTTGGTTACCCTTGATCTCAAGGCGTTTGCGTGTTCTGGGATGAGCTGTAAAAATTATACGAACGGCATATTCTTGAGCCAGCCCCGCCAGCACATCCACTAGTTTATTTAAGTGTATATCAGATTCGACATTTTCCTCTCGATGACAACTCACCACAAAATATTTCCCTGTTTCCAAGCCAAGCCTTTTCAAAATATCCGAACGTTCAATCTTTGGCATATAGTAATGAAGCACTTCATACATCGGGCTTCCTGTCTTAATAATGCGGTCTGGCGGAAATCCTTCTCTAATAAGGTACTCACGGGAGATTGAGCTATATGGCATGTTAATATCACTGATATGATCCACAATCTTCCGATTGATCTCTTCAGGAACTCTTTGGTCAAAACACCGGTTACCTGCCTCCATATGGAAGACTGGAACCTTGCGGCGTTTAGCAGGATAGGCTGCAAGGCAGCTGTTTGTATCACCAAGCACCAGCAAGGCATTGGGCTTTTCTTTTTCAATCACCTCATCCACTCTGCTGATTATCATGCCTACGGTTTCACAGGCAGTCTTTCCGGCAGCTTCCAGGAAATAGTCCGGTTTGCGTATCTCAAGGTCGTCAAAGAAAATCTGGTTTAATTCATAATCATAGTTCTGCCCAGTGTGCACAATTATCTGATTCATATCACGGTCTAATACTGCCATAACACGGGAAAGCCTAATAATTTCAGGCCTGGTGCCGACTACAGTCATTATTTTCATTGTTCCTCCAGATGTCGGTGATTAGAAATCAAAAACCCACTCGGATACTGCATCATATGTCCAAGCATTCTCCGATCTCCTCACAACGCTGTGCTGTTTCTATATGTTCTTGTCTTGTTTTCTTTTATACTATTAATTTTTAGCGGATCTTATTTATGCCGTCTGACTTCCTCTTACTCAATAAGAAGTGACTTCTGACATCAGACCTCTTCGTAATATGTGTCTGGAAAGGAAAAGTCAAATATCTCATCTGCCCAAAAAAGGACTATCAAATCATTTACTCCTATATTCTCAATAGAATGTGTATACCCCGGAGGGATGTCTATGACTTTAAAGTCCCGTCCTGAAACATAGTACTCTATAACATCTGCCATCTGCCGTCTGTCATCTGTTCTCTGATTTCTGATCTCTGACTCCTGACATCCGACTTCTGGTACTACAGGGCGAAACCTAATTACAGCATCACCTTCCAAAACCACAAATTTTTCAACCTTCGTATCATGATAGTGATTGCCTCTTGTGATCCCTGGACGTGTTCGCGATACGAAAATCTGTCCAATGTGTGGTGATTTAAGGAGTTCAGCCAATTCTCCTCTTTGATCTATGCGTTGGTCTAATGAAAACGCAAAATCATCAGTCGGCAAATATGAGATATAAGTGGCATATAAGCATTTGTTGAATTGATCATTAAAATCGGAAAGCAGCAGTGTCCTGCGGGATCCGCGGAAAGAGTATAAATTATCAGCCAACTCTCCAAGAGTAACCCTGTATGCCTGCTTGACACTATAGAAGCCATTCTCCTCGGGCGACATTTTCCCGTACATTACCTGCAAAAAAGTCCGGATAACATCATCAATATAGACAAGCTCGATTTCATTTTTCGGATCTGATATAGTGATAGGAAGATTTCGTGCTATATTATAACAGAACGTTGCAACAACTGAATTATAATTGGGACGGCACCACTTTCCGAATACTCCCGGCAAACGGAACACCGCGACCGGCACGCCTGCTTCCCGGTTAAGCTTGAAGAACTCCTCTTCAGCGTTTCGTTTTGATATCCCGTAAGGGTTATCCAGGGCCGCCTGGGTGGAAGATGAAAAAATAACTAACGGTTTCCTTTTGTGCTCCCGGAGAATATCGCAGATCTGTCCGGATAAATCCGTATTTACTTTCTTAAACTCATCAACATTTTGCGGGCGGTTCACTCCTGCCAAATGAAAGACAATATCTGAAATTATGAGCAACTTCTTTAATTGGTCAGGACTTGAGTCAAGTTCATACTCAAAGATACTTATATTATTTTTTCGCTTTAGGGATACTAAAAGATTTTTCCCTATAAATCCTCTAGACCCGGTTATTAATATATTCATTCCTCTATCCCTTTTTCACCTCTTATCGCCCTTTGGACAATATCCAGTTTTAATAGAAGACGTCTCATGGATTCTTCATCAAGACGTGTTGTATTATGGGAGTTGTAATCATTTTTCAAAGCCACCTCTTCCCTGCCTTCGCTGAAATATGCTGAATAGTTTAGGTCTCTGTTATCGGCAGGGACGCGATAATAACCGCCAAGATCTTCGGCAACACTCATTTCTTCCCTGGTTAATAAAGTTTCATAAAGTTTTTCCCCATGCCTGGTCCCTATAATATCTATGGGATTGTCTGCCTTGAAAATTGTTTTCAATGCCTTTGCCAGGATCTCGATTGTTCCGGCAGGGGCTTTTTGAACAAAGATATCGCCTGGGTTGCCGTGCTGAAAGGCGTATACCACCAGATCCACGGCATCTTCGATGGACATCATAAACCTGGTCATATTCGGATCTGTTACCGTTAATGGCATGCCATCCTGAATCTGTTTGATAAATAAAGGGATAACCGAACCGCGACTGGCCATAACATTCCCGTAACGTGTGCAGCATATAACCGTCTTCATTCCAGCCACACGTGATTTGGCCACTGCCAGCTTTTCCATCATCGCCTTGGATATTCCCATGGCATTTATCGGATAAACCGCCTTGTCTGTGCTGAGAACAATCACCCTTTTAACAGCCATTTCGATGGCAGCGTTCAGGACATTCTCTGTGCCCAGAGAGTTTGTCTTAAGCGCCTCCAATGGAAAGAATTCACAGGAAGGCACCTGTTTGAGTGCGGCAGCATGAAACACAAAATCCGCCCCATACATCGCATCCCTCAAGCTGTTCTCATTTCTTACGTCTCCAATATAGAAGCGGAGCTTGGGATTCGCGTATCGATTACGCATATCATCCTGCTTTTTCTCATCCCTTGAAAATATACGAATTTCCTTTATATCAGATTTTAGAAGCCGATGAAGAACTGCATTTCCAAAGCTGCCTGTGCCACCAGTAATGAGAATAGCTCGATCTTTAAACATTATTTAATGCCTCTTTATTATTTATTTTTATAAACTAAATTATAATAAATTTTAAAGGTAGAATAGGGTATAAGATATAATATTTTTGAAATACTTTCTAGAATTCTATCATTGATTCTACCCGATCTTCCCATTAGTTCAATAAGTTGGTTTGCATAGAAACATATTTGATAAGCTTTTTTTAAAATAAAATCCACTTTCCCTTTTCCGCAAAATATTTTTGGATTTTGTTGGATATGTTCCCAATGGTGACTCCTTGCATAAAGATGTACGCGGGCCCTTTGGGCTGCATTGCTCCCTCTAACTCGAAACTTTGTTAACACTTCGGGGAGTACATGTAATGGATTGTTTATTGCAAGATTAGTCCATAAATAGGCATCTTGGCCATATCTCATTTTCTCAGAGAACCTTTCCTGGGAATTTTCTATAAGGTAAGAACTTTTTATCATTACACAGGACGTTTGGATAGGGGAAGAGAGAAGGCATTTTGGGAATACCATTCCATGATAATTGGAGACATCAATCCATTTGAAAAGTTTGTGTGGCTCTTGGTCACGAAAAAGAGAATAACTTGTATGCGACCAAATTGCATTCGTCGAATTCATGAGAGCCACTTGCTTTTCGAGTTTGTCCTTAAACCATTGATCATCAGAATCTAAAAAAGCAATATAATCTCCAATCGCTTCTTCTATTCCTAGATTCCTTGCCGCCCCAGGACCTCTATTCTCTTTACAAATATACTTTATTTTCCCTCGATACATACGACAAAATTCAGTCAAATCTTCTTTTGAACCGTCATTGATGACGATAATTTCAATATTTCCATAACTCTGGCGAAGAACACTTTCGACAGCTTCTGTCAGCCAATCAACCCTATTGTAAAATGGGATAATAATACTTACTTTCCCTTTCCCCATTATTGATTCTCCATTATCTGTATTTTATAATTTTTGCTGGAATTCCTCCAACAATTGTATTAGCAGGAATTGGTTTTGTCACAACTGACCCTGCCGCAATGATTGCATCATCTCCGATACTACCAGTATTGGGCATAATAATTGACCTTAGCCCAATCCAAACATTTTTGCCAATAATAAGTTTTTTCCCAGTAGCTTTACTGCGTGGATCAAACCCATGATCATGTGTTTGAATGACAACTCCGTCTGATAATAAAACGCCCTCATTAATATATAAACCACCACTAAAATCAAGATTGCAATTTCTACCTATATTAACTCTATTTGCTATTTCGAGTTTTCCAGATGATATTTCAGAGGTCATTTTTACTCTCGTATCGATTATTACATCATCGCCGATTGAGATATTATTTGGATACCTATAAGTAATTCCACGTAAAATAGTTACATTTCTGCCGATATTAATTAGATTAGCTTTTACAAAATAAGAATTTACGATATCCATAACTCTTTCAAATAACCTGACAAGAATTATAGCGACGAAACCTGGCAGGCCTCTTAATCTCTCATTCCAGAGACTATTATATTTTTTCATAATTCAATTCGCTCAGATAATATCTTATTTAATTGACTGCTATGTGATTCATGATAACTATACAGATAATCCCTAACGGTAGTAACCCCATTTATTGCAATTCTTGATTTAGTCTTATAGTCCTTTATTGTTGAAGCAATAACATCACATAATCCTGAAGGATCTTTGGGTTCTATCTTATAACAATTAGTCTTATCCTTCATTAAATAGGAGATCGAACCAACAAAGGTTGTTATTATAGGAGTGCCAAATATCATTGCTTCATAAAGCACTCGTGGGAAGCCCTCATGATGGGTGGGTAAAATAAAAATATCTGCATTACGGTAAAAAATCATTATCCTAGCTCTTTCATAAACCGAGCCATGAAATTTTATGTAATCGCATAAAGCCATTTCTTTGACCTTTTCTTTTACAGCAACAGCATCAGGGCCGTCTCCAACAATATCAAGTTTAATATTTTTTATACCTTTTCTAATTAGCAAATTAATAGCATTAACTAAATCAAATATACCCTTTGCATATTCTAACCGTCCTAAAAATAGCAAATTGTAGATTTCCTTGAAACAATATTCTCTGTTTTCAACTATGTCTTTTATAGAATATTCCATCATGGGCATTATTGATTCAGCTTTGCATCCAAGTTGATTTATCAATTCTGTGAATTTAGGTGATATCGTAAGGACAACTGAAGCATGCTTAAAAAAATATTTTGATATTCCAGAATCAATTCCTTTTTCTCCACGTACATAAAGCCCATAAGGTTTTCGAAAAAGAATAGCAAAAAATACTAATATGTAAAAACTGTTAGGATAAAACAAATATAAAAAATTATTTTTTAACAATCTTGATATTCCAAACGTATAAGCTCTAACATATGAAATAAATTTTGAGCTAACTCTAGGAATCGTTGATATTTTTAATCCTTTATGTAGGACATTAAAATTTGCAAGGCAGTCATTATCTCCATACTTAACTCGAAAATGAAACAGTTCAATATCATTCCCGTATTCCTTCAGTTCAATAAGGAATTTCGCCGTGGCTTTATATATGAATAAACCTTTTTCATTTTCAAATATTGCACTGCTATTTATTACTAAAATTTTCACGCGGACAACTTTAACATCAAGATATTTTTATTGTTGTAGTTGACTATTAAAATGGGCAATATTTTTTCAATTTCTGGTTTCTTGCCGATTGTTAATAAATTCAGAATAAATGAGTTTAATTCTTTTTTCTTCTATTGAGTTCTTTTTTACTTTTTTCAGGGCAATTTGAAGTAGATCCTGCATTTTAAAAAGGCTGTTCTTATCATATAGAATATCTTTAAGCTGTTGGGAATTTAAAAGAACAGTAAAAGTTCTATCTTTTATTTTTATATTTTTCTCCAAAATTTTTGCGGATAGTTCCCAAAACAGCCTCATTTCTTCAGCTACCTCACCATAAAATAATCTGTAGTACTCATCTAAAATTTTATCGACATCTTCATTAGTATTCCAGTAAAGTTTTCCCGTTAAATAGAGATTAAGATGTGTCATTCCTATATATGCCATCTTATACGGGTGATCACCGTGCAACGACTCAGCTTCAATAAACTCACCTTTGCTATATTTTTTCAAAAACATAAGATCACTTGATATGGAATGGGGGAAAAATACAGGCATGCCTTTTAAGACACCCCATGTTGTTAAATAATACTCCCATATATATATGTTATCGGTCTTTTGCGCCCAGGATTCTATCAGCCTGTCCATTTTGGCGCGATATTCTATATCATTATAATATAACCGCCATTTGGAAATCATTACCCCTACATTTGGATTTAGTCTTTCTAATCGGCTGGGTGGCGTTTTGTAATGTCCATATGCAATAGCGCCAACATACTTATCAGGATGTGATTTATAAATCTCTTTGGCAACCCTGTTCACAAAACCCCAATAATAGTCTGAAAACTTGCCATCTTCCCCCATCGCTGTATTAATTTGGGATTGGCAATTTTTACATTCACATATTTTTTTCAAACCATCACTGGGCACTATGGGATAAAAGTACTGTTCTGGATGGTCGTCAAAATATTTTCTTATGTCGGTAACCCATTGTCTTAAAACCCCCTCATTAGAAAGGCACAGATTGCCACCGCTGGATCCAGTTGATAATGATAGGTTATTAAAATCACGTTGGCCGTCTATCAGTGCAAAATATTCCGGATATGTATCCTTATATTTCAGGAAAAATGAAAACGAATGATTTATCTGGACAGGTGCGGCAGCGCCAAATCCCGTTCTTTTATACCACAGGGCTGCATCCTCATCGACGTCAAAATTGCATAACCACACGTATCGATACTCGAAGTCAGGGGTTTTTTGAATGTCTGTATCTGAGACCGCTAGCGATGAAACTGGTTGGATTACTTCACCGAGATCGCCTGGCATATACCACCGAACGCCACAGTATTGATATAAAAAATAATAGACACCGTAAAGCGTGCCTGTCTCCCCGAATGCACCGATCTTAAGTTTGGAATTATACACCTCATTTATCTTCCATGGGTTACGCATTCCAAATATCGGTTTCCCATTATAATCCTTACCAATAATTGTTAAGACTTTTTTTTTGCTTACTATACGGAATGCGTCTGTTTTTTTTATTATTAAATTAATGTTATTCTGTTTTGTATATTTGCTTTCTCCTATCAGTATATAATCCATGTCCTTAGTTGTTGCAGAGATTTGATAATCAATAGGTAGTAAAGCGCCTGTTGTTTTTTGCACGTATTCTTGAAACTCAGATGCTGCAAATCGGACAGAGTCGGGGCAATCTTTAGAGATAATGATGGTTGCTTTAGGCTTTCCGTCTTTGACTAATTGCATGCCGGTACTCTTTGACGGTATAAATATGCAAATCGTAAATATTAGAATTAAAATTTCACTGCTTCGGATATTCATATTTAATGTATTTATAAAATACTTGATTGGAAACCTTTATACTGGAAAAAGGGCAATCTACTTGGGAGTGAGACCGGGGGTAGTGTAAAATCAATTGTGTAAATTTTAAAGGAGACAAAAAAGGCGTATCTCCCTATACTGGAATTAACCACTAAAACCAGAAAGAAAGGAGATGCGCCATGAACATAAATATAAGTGTACCCG
>Ga0209287_10001244_pt1 | contig 13076 bp, 8 predicted proteins | sample PPLLak3cmMay2015_2_FD_187255 | JGI IMG/M metagenome (GOLD analysis project Ga0209287, IMG submission 187255) | Freshwater sediment microbial communities from Prairie Pothole Lake near Jamestown, North Dakota, USA - PPLs Lake P8 Core (1) Depth... | ecosystem: Environmental > Aquatic > Freshwater... | reverse complement strand
TTAACAAAATATTTTCTGCTGCATTGCTTCTGATCTCAATCAGATCGTTTGCCCAGGTTCCTGATTCTGCAAGGATAAGTCTTGGTTACCCTGTATACAGCCAGTACCTTCAGAACGGGCTTGTCATTAATCCCGCCTACGCCGGATCACGCGAAGCTCTCAGCGCATTGCTGTCGTACAGGATGCAGTGGATGGGAACAGCCGGGGCGCCGGTACTGCAGTCGGCGACCCTGCATACTCCCATGAAAAATGAGAAAGTGGCTCTCGGCCTGAATGCCCAGTTCATGCAGTATGGCGCCACAAAATCATCAAGCATTTATGCTGTTTATGCCTATCATATCAGGGTCGGCAATGGAAAGCTCTCATTCGGACTGGAGGCAGGCGCCGACATTTCAAATACTGATTATACACGACTGCTCCTGGCAAAAGCAGGTGATCCTGTCTTCACTTCTGATGAAAAACCGTATGTCCTTCCCAATGCCGGGGCGGGAATCTATTATTACAGTAAAAGATTTTTTGCAGGTTTGTCGGTACCTTCATTCCTGAGCTATCAGCGGACCAGCCAGGGATCAACACAGGCATATCATTCCTTCAGCGAGTACGATTTCATCGTTTCAGGCGGAGCCCTCATCACGTTTTCACCGGCTTTTAGATTCAAGCCGTCTGTGATGGTTGATTATTCACTGGCGAAGACCAGGAAGCTTAACCAGCTTGATATTAACGGCAATTTCATAATAGCCGATCTGATCTGGGTCGGAGCCTCATGGAGGACGACTGAGCAGGTTATCGTCGGTATTATTCAAGCCCAGCCAACACAACAGCTTATGATAGGACTTTCGTACGATTATCCCTCAGGCAGGATGAATACATATTCAAAAGGCTCCACGGAGGTCATTCTCAGATATGAGTTCGGATCGAAGGTCAGTGCGGCAAACCCAAGGTATTTCTAAAATTTATGCTGAAGAAGACACCATATATCGCACTCCTTATCCTGATGATGCTGCCGGCTGTTTCACCCGGACAGCAGCCCTCTGTATACCATGTTGAAAGGATGCCTTTCAGCTCCGGACCCTACAGCGAGATATCACCCGTTATCGTCAATGACGGGATCGTGTTCTGCTCCGACCGCCGTACAACCGGGATCAAAAGCAGGACATCCTTTGAAGGGCGCAGGCTGTATAATATTTTCATTGTTGAAAGAAAAGACACCTCCGGATGGCGAAATCCCGAAGAGATAAAAAGCGAACGGAGTTTCTTCTTCAATAACGGGCCGCTCTGCTTCTCGCCCGACGGGAAAACAGTTTATTTTACCAGCGAGGTCGAGACCGGGAAGGCAGCAAAGAAGAAAAATTTCAAAAATCACAGCGGAATTTTTATTGCCGATGTTTCCGGAACAACTCTCAGTTCGCTCAGGGCTTTCCCGTATAACAGCTCTCTGTATGAGGTTGGGCATCCTTCAGTAAGCAGTGACGGAAAATACCTGTTCTTCGCTTCCGATATGCCAGGAGGACAGGGAGGGTCCGACATATATTACTGTGAATGGATAAACGGCCAGTGGAGTCAGCCAGTTAACCTCGGATCCGGGGTTAACTCATCCTCTGCTGAGAACTATCCGTTCATGCATCCTTCAGGCAGGCTCTATTTCTCCTCCGACCGCACCGGAGGAATGGGACGGCTGGATGTATATTACTCAATGCTTACACTGGGGAGATGGGACACTCCTTCAATACTTCCTGAACCGATAAATTCACCTTCAGATGATTTTGCATTCGTGGCCGATGAAAACCTCCAGACCGGGTACTTCTCATCAAACCGCGGCTACAGTGACGATATATTCAGATTTGCTTCGACAATTATCAGAAAGTCATCATGTGATACTCTGGTGGAGAATAATTACTGCTATGAGTTTCTTGAAGAGAATGCCGTGAAATGGGATACGATTCCTTTCCGCTATGAATGGAAATTCGGAGATGGAGACAAAGGAATGGGTTCTATAGTCGAACACTGCTACCAGGGCCCCGGACAGTATCTGGTCCAGCTCGATGTGGTGAACCTCGTTACCAAGGAGGTCATGTACAATGAGAAGACATACAATTTGCTGGTGACAGACGTTGAACAGCCTTATATATCATCCCCTGATCAGGGTACAGCAGGCCAGAGAATGAGGTTCAGCGCAGACGGCACGAACCTGCCGGGGTGGAACATCGACAGGTATTACTGGAACTTCGGAGACGAAACTATAGCAATTGGCAAGGAAGTTGATAAGTCATATTTAAGACCCGGTACCTATAATATACAGCTGATAGTATCCACTGCACCGGAATCGGGAGGAGTTGTGAGGGAGGCGTGCGTTTGCAAAAATATTACAATAGTGCGCTGACCTGCAGGTTGAAAATGCTAATTTTGGAGCTTGATGAAATTGAAAAATAAAATATATATTCTGATCCTTATGCTCTGTCTGTCAGGACTTTTCACAGGCCCGCGGATGAGCGCACAACCCGTTCCGGGAAAGGATGAGAATATTACCTTCCTCGTCACCTTCGGGAAGAGCGGTGAGACATCATGGGGAGACGATGATTTTTACAGTGTCTGGTTCTTTGCTATACCAAGAGACTTTACACAGCAGTTCTACATAAGGGTTTTTGACCCTGACGCTGGAGGTGAACACGATGAGATACAAGGTGAATTCAATACCAGGACAACATTCTCGGTGTATGGCGGACAGGGCGTTGATCCTGACAGGAACGAAGAATCCAAAGGATGGATCACCGGCATGAACTACAAGGGAGGGAATCTTCTTGCATCCAGGACATTCGGTGGAGAACCCCGCTATGACAACAATTACTTCAGCTTTGGTCCGTTCAACCCTACCGCCGGTGATTTCAACTCAAAATGGGGATATATCTTTAAGATAGTGTGTGAGGGCACAAGCGGCGACGACGGCAATCTTTACAGATACTTCCTCAGCCGTGATCCCAATAATAATATCCCGATTGAAGGGGCCAATGCCTTCACATATGAATACACATTCAGGATGTGGAACGATTTCAAGAGTGTAGCTCATATCTACCCGTATGTTGACACGGGAGTCATATATATAAGACTGAGAAATTATGACTGGGATAATGACGGACATATACTTGTAGTGTCAAGGTATAAGCAGGGCATTGATGCACCGATATCCAACGAAGATCACTGGACCGACTCAAGGATCGCAATTGAACCTGCCGAAGTGGGATCGTCCCTCGACTTTCAGTTCCATAAAAGACAGGGCGAGCTTGTGAAGAACAACAATGTTGTGGTAACGCTTGAGAACCAGAGAGGCGATGCTCTCCAGTTCTTCAGTTCACCAATCGGAGGAGTGCCTGTATATCAGACCAGTATTCAAGTAAGGAAAGCTAAGCCCAAATAATAATCCGGACCCTGTATGAGATTGAGATTTAAAAGGGAAATTCTAATCACCGCAGTATGCTTTTTTCTGTTTACGCTGGTCAGCCAGAGCCAGACATACAGATTCAAGAATTACGGTGCTGAAAGCAAAATCCCCAACGGATTTGTCTACACGATAAATCAGGACAATAACGGATATCTGTGGGTAGGGACCGGAGCAGGGCTCTCCAGATTTGACGGCTTCGATTTTTATAATGTCACCTTCCCCGATTCTGCAGCAGGCCGGTATCCTGCAGTCAGTCTCAGGGATTCACACGGGAACCTCTGGTTCGGCTGCAATGACGGATCGGTCTTTTACACCGAGGAAAATTTACTGAAGCCGGTTGAGATTTCCAATAGCAGGGTGATAAATGCCATACTTGAAGGACCGGAGGGGCTGATCTACATCTTTCCGCAGGGCGGATCACTTTTTACGCTTAATCCTGCACAGCCCGAAAAAGTAACCAAGTACGAAATCCCCAAAGATATAATTGTATTTACAGCAGCTTTTACCGGTAATGGCGGACTGCTGATCGGTACACAGGAAAACATAAAAGAGTGCAGGCTGGATAATAATGCACTAAATGTCGTTGAAACAATTGACAGCTTTGATTATTCAGGAATTCTTTCCATTTACAGGATGGAAGGAAGCGATAAATATATAATAGGAACAGATGGCAACGGATTGTTCCGCCTCGACCTGTCGGGAAATGGCAACAGGCTGGTGCGTTTCACCGGCTACCCGGAAATTGATTATATGACCGCAAGGTCAATCACAAAGGATACAGATAATTATCTCTGGATCGCAACCAACGAAAACGGGATACTCCAGCTTTCGCTTTCGGATGATGGCAATTCAATTAAAACCCTGAAGTTTTTCAACAAGGATTCCGGCCTGGCAGGCAACAATGCAAGGCTTGTGTTCCAGGACCTTGAGGGCAATTACTGGATGGGCCTCTTCGGAGACGGCCTCTCACTGCTTAATTCATACGCTTTCAGCTTTTTTTCCCCCGGGCTTAACCCTGAAACAAACAACATCATTTATATAAACCAGCTTAATGATGATTATTTTCTGGGTACTCCGGCAGGCTACTACCTTTTCGACTTCAGCACCAGCAGGGTAAGATCTTTCATGGACCTCATGCAGAAAACCGGCAAAAGTGAAATTGCTTCCTATTGCATTGATGATGAGAAAAATATATGGATAGGCACAAGGGGAGGAGGTCTTTTCCGTAAGTCTGCATCAGGGAACCCGGTACTCTTTTACCGGTCGGGAGATTCAGGAGAAGATTATGTGACCGACATAGCGGTTGATGAAAAATATGTCTGGATAGGAACCCTAAACGGCGTTGTACTGATCAACAGGCGGACAGGGTCGGTAAAAAACAAATACAACATTAACAATGGACTTCCCCATAACATGATCAACCAGGTGTTTCTCACCAGGGAGGGCAATGCTGCCATAGCGACAAGGAGCGACCGGCTCTATCTTATCAATCCAGAAACAGGGATCATCACCGGAAATGCAATTCTCTATGGGACCGTCATGAATGAAATATCCTCTTTCTGCCAGACATCTGACGGAAATATCTGGGCAGCAACAAAAGGAAACGGGGTCTTTGAGTTTTACGGTGATTCTGTCAGGTCCTGGTCAAGGGCTGACATGCTGATGTCGGATTATTCTTACAGCATCCTGGCCGATTCGGTAAACAGAATATGGATCGGACACGACAGGGGATTTTCAAGATACAATCGCAACAATGGCATAATGCGGACATATGGAACAGATTATGCACAGGGTGGCATTTGCAATAACGACGGCATGTATGAATCGCCTGACGGGAAGGTCATGATAGGGACAAACCAGGGTTTGATAGTATACGAAAGGCAGAAGGACAGGAAAGTAAGCACACCGCCGCTGAACAATGTTAATTATTTAACAATTAATGATATCCGCTATCCATACAGGCCTTCCTATTCTCTTCCGTACAGCAAGAGGTACAGCGTGAGGGTCAATTATGTTGGAATAAATTTCAGCGATCCCGACAAAGTCTATTACCAGACGAGGCTGATTAATTATGACAATGACTGGTCAAGGATAACTACCGACAGGGAAGTGCCATATTCGCTCAGCGACGGCCGCTACCAGTTCAACCTCATCTCGGTAAATGAAAGCGGATTGACGCAGGACACTCCTGTCACATTTGATATCAGCATCAAAAAGCCTTTCTGGAGAACATGGTTGTTCATACTTGCATGTATTTCTATGATCTCGGTAATAATAATACTGATAGTAAAGGAGAGGGAAAAAGCCCAGAAAAAGGTCCAGGATTATCTCGAGAAGGAGCTTGAAGCAAGGACAAGCGTGGTGATGAAGCAGAAAACCGAGATCGAGCTGGCGAATCTCGAGATCACCGACAGCATCAACTATGCCAAGAGGATACAGACAAGCATCCTTCCCGACTTCAGCAAGCTGAAATCAACATTCAAGGAATCCTTTATCCTGTTTCGCCCTCGCGACATAGTAAGCGGCGACTTCTACTGGTTTGAACAGCTTGACGATGAACGGTTCATGATCGTTTGCGCCGATTCCACCGGTCACGGAGTGCCGGGCGCATTCATGTCAATGATCGGATCTACCCTGCTGCAGGATATCGTTTCGCGCCAGAAGATATCCAAACCGTCGCAGGTTCTTACAATGCTTGACAAGCAGGTGTTTTCGACACTTAACCGCAACATTGAGCTGGGGGTGGCAAACGACGGAATGGACATTGTGGTTTGCGAGATCAATGTCAAAACCCGGCATGTCACATTTGCCTCGGCTATGCGGCCCGTGATCATTGTCCTCGGAGGTGAGTCATTTTACATAAAGGGCAACCGGTCGTCGGTAGGCGGTGAGTCGGTGATCGAAAAGTATTTCGATGATCAGGAATATTACCTCAGCCCGGGCGATACTATCTACATGTTCTCCGACGGTCTGCCCGACCAGTTCGGCGGGACCGATGGCAAGAAACTGAAAATAGCCAGGCTTAAGAAACTGATCGAGGATGTGGCAGGTCTCACAATGGAGGGCCAGCAGGAGGTCATCGCGAAATTCTATGAAGAATGGAAGGGAGAACATGAGCAGGTTGATGATATCCTCCTCATAGGGATCAGGGTCTGATCCGGTATTCAGTATGTGCCATTGACCGAGAGCGGTATCTCAGTGGTTATTTCGGTGTTGCTGAAGTTATCATTCCTGTCTTTCAGCCAGAACTCATACATCACGGTGTCGCTGTCAGCAGGTTCATAAAAGAGGTAAATGAATGTTATGTTGATGGTACCCTTCAGGATTTTGTTCTGTCCTTCGCGGTCCATGTAGGGAATCCTGTACGATGATGGCTTCATGCTGTCATCATCAGGAACCTGAACCATCTCCCCGTCTGTTTTTCTGTATAGAGTAAAAAACAGATTTGTGGTATCCAGGCCGGTATCCTCAGGTGAAGCAAGACCCAGGTTACCGTCGCCGTCTTCAAAGTAGAATTTGAGCCGTCCGCCCTTGCAGTAGTTGCCCAGAATATCAATGGTATCAAAAACCGTGAAGTCCCTGTATTCAATAAAGGGCTCAGGCGGCAATTGCTGGATCCTGGTGCATGATCCCGACAAAACCAGCATTATCAGCGTTATGTAGAAACCTGCCTTTTTCATTATCTCACCGGCAACATACTGTTTTTGCACAAAAACCACACCAAATTTGGTTATTTTTTTCTGAAAAATATCCTCACAGGCATCCCGGTAAACTCAAAATTCTCTCTCAGCCTGTTCTCAATGAACCTCCTGTATGGCTCTTTCAGGTATTGGGGGAGGTTGCAGAAAAATGCAAATGAGGGTACAGCTGCAGGCAGTTGGGTCACATACTTTATCCTTACATGCTTCCCTTTAAGCGAAGGAGGAGGATTTTTACCGATTATTTCAAGCATAACCTCATTTAGCTGAGACGTAGGAACTTTCCTTTTCCTGTTTGTGTTTACCTTTTCAATGGTTTCCAGCACTTTATGTATCCTCTGCTTGTGTATGGCTGAAATGAAAAGTATTTCGTAATCCGTGAACGGTGCCGTCTTTTCCCTGATCTCCTTCTCAATCATCTTTGTAGTGTTCGTCTCCTTCTCAACGAGGTCCCATTTGTTCACCAGGATAATCAGACCTTTGCCGTTCTTAAGGATAAGCGACATTATGCTGAGGTCCTGAGATTCAATTCCCCTTGTTGCGTCAATCAGAAGAAGGCAGATATCCGAATTCTCAATGGTCCTCACAGCCCTCATCACTGAGTAGAATTCGATGTCTTCGCTTACTTTCGATTTCTTCCTTAGCCCAGCCGTGTCAACGAGAAAAAAGTCATGGTGGTATTTATTGTACCTGGTATAGATGGAGTCTCTTGTTGTGCCTGGCAGAGGCGTTACTATGTTTCTTTCTTCGCCAAGAAGCGAATTCACAAGCGATGATTTGCCCGCATTCGGCCTTCCCACTATTGCTATCCTTGGAATTTCGGGGACTGAATCGGATGCTTCACCCGGGAGATTTTTCACCACTGCATCAAGAAGATCGCCCGTGCCGCTTCCATTGATCGAGCTCACAACGAAATAATCGCCCAGGCCGAGCGAGTAGAATTCGCTTGCATCAAACAGCCTTTCTGAATTATCAACCTTATTGACTACCAGAATCACCTTCTTGCCTGAGTTCCTGAGCAGTCCGGCTACGGAAGTGTCAAGAACATGAATGCCCGTCGTGACATCAACCATGAAAAGGATCAGGTCGGATTCTTCAATGGCCAGGACGACCTGCTTGTTGATCTCTCCCTCGAAAATATCGTCGGAGTTCATGACATACCCGCCTGTGTCAATCACGGAGAAATCAATCCCGTTCCAGTTGCATATGCCGTAGTTCCGGTCGCGCGTGACACCGCTTACCTCATCAACAATGGCTTCCCGCGTCCCCGTGAGCCTGTTGAAAAGAGTTGATTTCCCCACGTTCGGCCTTCCGATTATTGCAACAATTCTGCTCATTTTACGTATAATATATATTAGCGGTATCCGAACCTCTTGAGCATTGCCGGCTTGTCGCGCCAGTCCTTAGTGACCCTGACATACAATTCAAGGAACACCTTCTTTCCGAAAAAGCTCTCCATATCCTGCCTTGCCTCAGTTCCCACCTTTTTAAGCATCGAGCCTCTGTGACCGATAAGAATCCCCTTCTGGCTTTCCCTTGTAACATGGATCAGGGCTCTTATCCTGGTAAGCTTAACTTCTTCCGTAAAGCTTTCAATTTCCACTTCAACGGAATAAGGCACCTCTTTCCTGTAATTGACAAGTATTTTCTCTCTTAGTATCTCTGAAGCAAAGAACCGCTCATACCTGTCGGTGAGCTGGTCCTTCGGGAAATATGGCTCACTCTCGGGAAGCCTGCTCAGTATAGCATTCAGCAGGGTCTCAAGATTGAATTTGTTCAGTCCCGATACAGGTATCACGGGCGATCCGGGGAATGATCCCTTCCATGCGGATGTTATTTTCTCAAGCTCTTCCTGGTTTGAAAGGTCAATCTTGTTTACCGCAATTATCACAGGTATCGCGGACTCTTTGATTCTTTGCTTGAGTTCCTTTTCAGACGAAGGATCCTCCTTTACATCGGTAACATAAAGGATAACGTCAGCGTCGTTCAGGGCGATCTTCACGAAACTCATCATCGCTTCCTGAAGCTTATACTTAGGCTTTATGATGCCGGGCGTATCGGAATATACTATCTGGAAATCTTCACCGTTTACGATCCCCATTATGCGATGCCTCGTGGTCTGGGCCTTGGAAGTGATTATAGAAAGCTTCTCCCCTACGAGGGCGTTCATGATCGTCGATTTTCCAATGTTGGGATTACCGATAATATTTACAAAACCTGCCCTGTGACTCATACTATTCGTTAAAAAGCGCCTCTTTTAAGCATAGTTATCTCCTTCTGTGTCAGGAATCTCCATTTGCCCCTTTGAAGATTCTTTTTTGTAAGTCCTGCAAAATAGACCCTGTCGAGCTTCTTCACCATATATCCGAGCGACTCGAACAGCCTCCTCACAACCCTGTTCTGCCCTGAATGGAGTTCTATACCTATCTGTGACCTGTCTTCCATATCCGCATATGAAACAGCATCTGCGGCCACAAATCCGTCTTCAAGCTGAATCCCTTCAGTAAGCCGGAACAGGTCTTCTTTCGGGACCACCTTGTCAAGAAATACATGATATATCTTCTTCCGCTCGTATTTCGGATGAGTGAGTTTTCCTGTAAGGTCGCCGTCGTTGGTAAGCAGAAGGACGCCGGTAGTGTTTTTATCCAGCCTTCCGACAGGATAAACCCTTTGAGGGCAGGCATCTCCGATAAGGTCAAGCACTGTCTGGTCAGCATGCGGATCCTCGACCGTGGTGACATACCCTTTCGGCTTGTTCAGCAGGATATAGATTTTTTTCTCAGCCGACAGCCTCCTGCCCCTGTACCTGACTTCATCGTTGTATGTTACTTTTGTGCCCAGGTCGGTAACCTTCTTCCCGTTGACGGTGATCAGCCCCCTCCTGATTATTTCATCAGCTTCCCTACGGGAGCTTACACCGCTGTTGGCAATGAACCTGTTAAGCCTTATGGGCCCGGGTTCTTTTTTCACCGGTCCAGTATGTTTCATTTACACTTTTATCAGGCTGCAAAGGTACAATTATTTGGTAATTCATGGTTTGGCGTTTTTTTCGCACCTTTGTGGTCTGAAAAAAAAACGGCATGACACTGATTAAATCCATATCAGGTATCAGGGGGACAATTGGAGGAAAACCGGGCGAGAACCTTACCCCTGTCGACATTATTAAATTCACCGCTGCATACGGTTCATGGGTAAAGGGAAGAAATTCGGGAAAACAGATTTCTGTTGTTATTGGCCGTGATGCCCGGAGATCAGGGCAGATGGTCAGCGGCCTGGTAATTACTTCTTTACGAAGCCTTGGTATTAATGTTACCGATCTCGGTATGGCTACCACGCCGACAGTTGAACTGGCAGTGACAGGAACAGGTGCAGATGGAGGCATCATTGTTACTGCAAGCCATAATCCGGCCCAGTGGAACGCACTGAAGCTTTTAAATGAAAAGGGAGAGTTCCTCTCTGCATCCGACGGAGAGAATGTCCTTAAAATTGCAGAGTCGGAGAATTTTGAATTTGTCCCGTCAGGTTCGGAGGGTACACTGGATGCCGATGATTCCTGGGGCCGAAAGCATATAGATCAGATACTTGGACTGAAGCTTGTGGACAGGGATTCAATAAAAAGGGCAAATTTCGCTGTGGCTCTTGATTGTATTAATTCTGTCGGAGGGATCATTGTTCCACAGCTTCTCGAGTCACTGGGAGTAAAGAGAATTACAGGACTGAATATGATACCTGACGGCAATTTTGCCCATAATCCCGAGCCGCTGCCCGAACACCTTAAAGATATTTCGGAGCTGGTACTGAAGGAAAAAGCCGCGCTGGGTTTTGTCGTTGACCCTGATGTTGACCGTCTGGCAATCGTTTGTGAAGATGGTTCGATGTTCGGTGAGGAGTATACCCTGGTGGCTGTCTCTGATTACATACTAGGGCAAACCCCGGGAAGCACGGTTTCAAATTTATCGTCAACAAGGGCATTGAAGGATATTACCGAAAACCATGGATGCACTTATTTTTCATCTGCAGTGGGTGAGGTGAATGTGGTTGAGGAGATGAAAAGAAGAGGTTCGGTGATCGGAGGCGAGGGGAACGGGGGAGTGATATATCCCGCACTTCATTACGGGCGTGATGCGCTTGCAGGAATTGCCCTTTTCCTGACCCATCTTGCAAAGAGCAGGCTGAAATGCTCAGAGCTACGTAAGAGTTATCCCGCGTATGTTATCGCTAAAAAGAAAATCTCACTTGATGCCGGAAAGAGCTTCAGACTTATCCTTGATGCCGTAAGGAATGAATTCCGTGACATGCAGATCGATGAAAGGGACGGAATGAAAATTGACACTCCCGGCGGATGGGTACAGGTCAGGAAATCGAATACCGAGCCGATAATGCGCATCTATGCAGAGGGAAGAACGTCAGAGGAGGCTGAGGAACTGGCTTCAAAGGTCATATCGATTGTTAATAAACACTAAAACACTAAAATTATTCCGGCGGTCAGGAATAAACTTCCCCCGATGGATGTCTTTTATGTTGTAAAGAGGCGTTAAGGTGATGTTAAATATTGTTAATGAATGCTATTCATCACTCCTCTTTAAATATTTTTACGACGGTTTTTTGACATTTTATTTTAAGTACAATTCATTATGAAGAAAACGATCATCATCACGGCTGCTGTTGCAGTTCTCGGAATTATCGTCATAATTATGATCAACAGGGCTTCTGCAAAGAAAGATATGGCAAATCTTTTTGTTGAAGCTCAGAAGGGCCAGTTTGATATAATAGTTATCACAACAGGCGAACTTCAGGCTGAAAATTCACAGGATATTACGGGACCTGAATTCACCCAGAGCAGGATGATCAGGGCGATGGACATCAAGATCACCGACCTGGTGCCGGAAGGCACTGAGGTCAAGGAAGGTGATTATGTTGCAGAACTTGACAGAACATCATTTGACAACAGTCTTAAGGATGAGCTTGAAAGGCTGACAACTTATGAGACCAACCTGGAGGTTAAGATACTTGATACCGCAGTGTCATTGAGCAACCTGAGAGACAATATCAAAAACCTGAGATTTGCCGTAGAAGAGGCTAATATAACTCTCCAGGAATCCAAATATGAACCACCCACAACCATACGCCAGGCTGAGATCGCGCTTGACAAGGCCAACCGTTCGCTTGAACAGTCCATCCGCGGCTATGAACTGAAAGTGGAACAGGCACGCTCGGATATGAGGACGATAAAGAACCAGCTTTCGGAGCAGAGGCAGAGGGTGGCCGATCTTCAGAAAGTGCTATCAAAATTTGTCATAAGCGCTCCATCATCAGGCATGGTGATATATAAAAGGGACAGGACCGGAGCCAAAAGGAAAGTTGGATCTTCAATAAGCCCGTGGGATAATGTTGTCGCAACTCTCCCCGACATGACAAGCATGATTTCGAAGACTTATGTGAATGAGATTGATGTGAGCAAGGTGAAAGTTAATCAGAAAGTTGAGATCCTGGTTGATGCCTTCCCGGAAAAGAAATATACCGGTACAGTGACAAGTGTGGCCAACATAGGTGAACAGCTTCCGAACGCCGATGCAAAAGTGTTCGAGGTGCTTGTAAAGGTTGACGGTACGGATCTGATCCTCAGACCATCAATGACCACCGGCAATAAAATCGTAACTAAGACTATCAGCGATGTAACTTATATACCGCTTGAAAGCGTCATGACTGGAACCGATTCCATCCCTTATGTATATCTTAAGAATGGCACAAAGCAGATCGTTGTACTGGGGGAATCAAATGAGAATAACGTAGTTGTGGAGCAGGGTCTTGAGCCCGGCGCGACCATCTATCTCAATACTCCGGAAGAACCTGAGAGATTTACAAAAATAGCAGGAACTGAGCTTATTCCTGTCATTAAACAGAAGGAGAAGGAGAAGAAGGAAGCCGAAAGAAGGGCAAAT
>Ga0209287_10001243_pt1 | contig 13086 bp, 10 predicted proteins | sample PPLLak3cmMay2015_2_FD_187255 | JGI IMG/M metagenome (GOLD analysis project Ga0209287, IMG submission 187255) | Freshwater sediment microbial communities from Prairie Pothole Lake near Jamestown, North Dakota, USA - PPLs Lake P8 Core (1) Depth... | ecosystem: Environmental > Aquatic > Freshwater... | reverse complement strand
TATGCTTGCTAAGCACCCCGTAGTCCTTCTCACTGAGGTAATAGACTGAATCGTTGATTCTGCCTCCTCGCATCGTTGAAATCGAGCCAAGGGCAGGTAGGAACCCCATGAAATTCCTTTCTTTTCGTGACATATGTTCTTCTTCTCGAAGAGCTTTCAGTCCAGGTATGAGCAGGGGCGTTAGCCCAGAAACGATCAGAAGCTCTATAGGTATCAGAGAGATTATCGGAAGATTGAGATATATTTTTGATATCGGCAGTAGAATACAAAGTAAAATGGAGACGACTAGCGTCTTTTTGAATGTTTTTAAAAGAGTTAGTTCCATTTCTCCTTTTTCCCCGGTGCTATGCCACATCTCATCTGGTGGAATCATAGAACGCAACAGATACAGAAGCATGCCTTCTGAAGCCAGCAACATGAATGATGACACATAAATAAAGCTCCCCATATCCTGCGACCCCATGATCATTGGCAGGACGATCCCCATAGACATCACAAAGATGATAGCGATGAGAAGGCTGACGTACACCTCACTTAAAATCACGATGTTTTCATTACTTGCTTCGTATATCGTTTTATACTCCTGAAGCACCGCGTCCTGTTCATGTTCAATGAACTCTCGATGCTCAACACCGCTATCAAGACTCTGGGAGAAACGATCAAGGAAATCCCGTAGGATCTTACTTGGTGTTCGTTCCCCGACAAATCGAAACGTCTTCGAGATAGGGACACGCCATTGGTCAGCAAGCACGCTGATCTTTCGCAGCTCTTCCCCAAGGCTTTTATAGGCTTTATTTCCACCAATGACGTTGACGATATCCTTTAAACTGAGATCTGAAATCGCTAACACCCTGATGTGGGTGATGAAAAAATGCATTTTACCATTGATATCAGACTCTTTGTTTTTCCAGCTGATATACGGATAGAAAACCGCAAGAATAATCGGGATTGTCCCTGCGAAAATAAATGTAATAGGATTGTACTGCAACTGAGTTGAGACCAGCAGTTGCAGGAGAAACGGTAAACTCATCACCAGCAAGCCTAGGATGAGTAAGGGTATGAACGTTGATCTGATGAATTTCTTACGATCATCAAGACTTCGATAGGCGATTTTTATTTCTTTTAGTGACTCTTTTTTCTCATTTGGTTTTTTTTCTGATTTCTTCTGCTTTTTCGCCATTCTTCCTCATACGATAATCGGTAAGCCTTTCTCACCTTCTCGATAAAAACCCCAGATGCATTGGACGACCTCATAGTAGTCCAAGATGTCTTCTTCGACCATCCGATCCAGGATGTGTTTCCGTCGCTCATGCTCGTCATAGATTTGTGATATATCTGCATATCCAGCGTTTTTCGCAATCTTCTCCTCAAGAATGAAACTATTCCTGTTCGCTTTGAAGACATGAGCATCCTCATCAGCTTTCCAGCTGAATGCCGTACGGGACATGATCCCGTCAACCTCCCTGTTATATCCTTCAATCTCATCGATCGCTGTACATCTTCGGATCATTTTTCCGTCACGTTCAACAGCAAGCTGTATCACGACGAAATCAAGGTTGTCCATAAACGTCTTAGGAACATTTATCGGATCACCGGTAAACCGCTGGATAACCTGGGTGACACTTCCTGCATGAAACGTCGTCATGCAAGGATGACCTGTTTGCATCGCCTGGAACACGATGTTCCCCTCAGCGCCTCTAACCTCCCCGGGGATGATATAATCTGGTCTTGACCGGAGAGCAGCCTTTAAAAGATCAAAGAGATCGACTTGTCCTTCTTTAGGTCCGGTAGTCTTTGTTAAGAGTCGCTGCCACACGGTGTGTGGGACCTGAAGCTCAGGGGTCCCTTCTGCGGTATAGATCTTTTTTTGAGGCGGAATGAACGGGATCACCGAGTTCATTGTTGTAGTCTTCCCACAAGCGGTTCCACCACAGATGAAAAAACTCCGTCCATACTGCAGACACAGCCAGAGATAGGCTGCGATACTTGAGTTAAGCGTCCCCCATTTAATCAACTGAGTCACGCTAATCGGGGTTTCGGTAAAACGCCGTATCGTCATGCTTGGTCCTTTGATGCTCACCGCAGAACTATAAATGATGTTCCCTCTGCTTCCATCAGGTAACACGCCATCAACGATTGGTCGGCCTTCACTGACGGGGGCGCCCATCTTTTCACTAATAGCTTTAGCAAATATTGGTGCTTCCTTCTCCCCGACGATGACATTTGTCTTAATCATGCCAAACACTTTATGGATCAGATGAATCTTCTCGTTAGCGACGAAATGAATATCCTCAAGATAAGGGTCCCTCATGAAGGCTTCAAGAGGACCACCACCAACAAGAGTTTTAATGATAAAATATTGAATAATGCTCTTTTGAAATTTTGTTACTTTTACGTTTTGTAAAACAGGAAGTTTCCCTTTTTTCTTGGGAATCTCCAATTTACCTGCCTTCTCATCAATAACCGTAATCTCATCAATAAGCTCCTTTAACACCTCTCGCATCTCATCATCAGTAAGAACACTTTTCTTTTCAGGTGCTTTCTTCACTATCAATTTAAGAACCACATCGAGCTTTTGTTGTATGATGTCATTCACAACTGGTTCGATGACATGGTATTCAGGTTCGTCCATATCCATTGTCCGATAGATGTGAATAAAGACGACGCCTTTCGTCGGGTAGATTAAATTTGGATAAGACTCATTTCTCACCTCGCGAGGGACCTTACTATAAAAAACAGGATAATTCATTTTTTGTTTTATGGACTCGAGGTAGTCCTTTAAATGTTGATTTTCAGCGAGCAGCTGTTCAATTTCTTCTTTTTGCATCATATCCATGATCTGTTTACCTCGGTCCCCTGCGTGTAAATCGTATCGTATACCGATACTGTTCCTTATTTTTTCTCTCTATATTGAGATAGGTAACCCTTTTTCGCCTTCTCTGTAGAAAGTCCATATGAACTGGACCACCTCATAATAATCAAAGATCTTCTCTTGGACCATTCGCTCAATGATGTGTTTTCTGCGATCAAATTCATCGTAAATTAGCATAGGGTCGGTTAATCCTGCCATTTTTGCGATTCTGGATTCTAAAATATAACTGTTTCTGTTTGCTTTAAACGACTGGGTATCATCCACCGGGTTCCATTCAAACGCTTTACGCGACATGATCCCATCGACTTCTTTGTTATATCCTTCAACCTCATCGACTGAAAGAACCCGTCTGATGCGTTTTCCTTTCCGTTCGACCGCCATCTGAATCAACACCACGTCGAGGTTATCCATAAATGGTTTCGGAATATTAATTGGATGACCGGTGAATCGTTGGATGACCTTCGTCACACTCCCTGCATGAAACGTCGTAATAACCGGATGGCCTGTCTGCATAGCCTGAAAAACGACACGTCCCTCGATTCCTCGCGTTTCACCAGGAATGATATAATCCGGTCTTGATCGAAGGCCAGCACGAAGAAGATCCTCAAGCTCAATATGACCCTCCTTCGGGCCTGTGGATTTTGTCAGCAATTGTTGCCATACCGCATGAGGAACCTGGACCTCCGGTGTGTTTTCAACAGAAAAAATTTTTTTATGAGGCGGGATGAAAGGAATGATCGCATTTGCAGTCGTCGTTTTTCCAGAAGCGGTTTCACCGCAGACAAATAAACTCCGACCATATTGAAGACATAACCATAAGTAAGCAGCAACACCAGCGTCAAATGTCCCCCAATTAATCAACTGGGTAACACTAATAGGTGTTTCACTGAATTTTCTGATGGTCATTGTCGGTCCTTTCAGGCTGACGTCTTTACTATGGATGATATTCACCCGACTTCCATCAGGCAGTGTTCCATCGGCGATTGGTTGTCCTTCACTCACAGGACTTCCGATTTTTTCACTGAATTCTTGAGAAAAGGTGTTCGCCCAGGCTTTATCGATAAAAATATTTGTCTTAATCATCTCAAAGACCTTATGGATGAGATGAACGTTTGCCCCGGTGATTATATGGATATCTTCCAGATAAGGATCTCGCATGAACGGCTCGAGAGGACCACCGCCGATAATATTCTTTGTTATATCATATTCGATACTTTTTTTTTCTACAGAGGTCACACGTAGTTTACCACCCGTTACTTTTGTGACGCCTGATGAACGTTCGTCAACTATCGTCAGCTTGTCCATCAGAGAACGGATAGCCTCTTTAATTTCTTCATCGGTTTCAACTGACTTCCAGAATGGTGCTTTCTCATAAATCAAATCAAGCATCTGATCTCGTTTTACTTTTTCGTTCTCGCTAAGACTCGGTTCTATCGCATGATATTCCTTTCCCTCCATATCCTTGGTTCGGAAAATATGAATAAATACCGCTCCTTTCGTAGGATAAATGATATTCGGATATTTTTCATCCCTTAGATCCCGAGGAAGTTTGCTATAAAAAACAGGGCGCTCCATTTTATTTCGTATCTCATCAAGGTACATCTGCAGGTGAGGGTTTTCATTGATGATTTTTTCTTCCTCTTTTTTTTCCATCTTCGTCATTCGTCCCCCTCCTTAAAACGCAGCACCGCTTGATTCGATAATAAGACCTACACCTGGTCGAACGGAGAACCTGGTAATCGGGTCGTATTTAAAGCGCGCCCCATTGAATTTCTCAAGATACATATTATACACGATGCCGATGCCCGGTGCGGTCTCACGAGACGTCCGAAAATGAATAGTCGTAATCATCCGGAATGTATTATGGATCTCTTCTGGCCATTCTGTTGGATTGGCAGTGATGAAAATGATTTTTCCACATCCGGTCAATCGATTAAAAAAGCTTGTGAGGTCTGTCAGATTTTCATTGTTTAAGCTATCTTTTAGAAGTGTGGAGATCGAATCAATAAAAATAATCTCAGGGTCAAATAGTTTCCTTCCGGTGATAAGCCCCTCGAGGAATGTCTTCCGCGGGAGGGTTTCAGCAAGGGTTACCTCTGTGGAGATAAACAATAACTTCCCGGCCATGAGAAATTTTCGAACGTCATAACCAACTGACGCAGTCTGTCGTAAGAAACTCTTGATAGTAAATTGTGTCGACACATATGAACATGAACAATTATTTTTTAAGAGGCTGTAGCAGAACCGTTGGCAGAAAATGCTTTTACCGGTTCCTTCTTTTCCTTCGATAAATATCAAGGATCCGTTAGGGATTACTCTTCCGAATCGTTCAGCAAATCCATCTTTTTCCCCTTTTCGCTCCAGGATGATGGATTTAACTCCTTCCATAGTTCCTCATACTCTTCTTCTTTTTATTTCATAAAATCAAATTCTCTATCGACAGCTTGTGGTCCAACAACCCGTAATGCGTGATCGCCGCTGACAAGGGTTGTGTTGACATAGAGGGTTGTTATTCCTTCAATGGGAATTGATGTATTTTCAAAATAATACTGTGAAACTCCAATAAGATCCCCGTCGATAAAAATCTGAAACGTCTGATTTGTGGTTGTGAGTCGTACACCACCGACATTTTTCAGATAAAAGAGGTAATAGCTTCCTATAACAGGTATGATATTTGGATCATTGATGATATCAAAGTCCGTGTCGAGTTGTTCTGTGACCCGGTCTCCACGATTGGAAAGACTTGTTGTCACATTCATAGTAACCGCAATAAAAACACCTGATACCATGCCTGCGACAATGACTGAAGCGACGAAGAAGATCACATGCGTCCCGGTTAAGCTAAATCCCATCTTTTTTCCCTCATCCTGTATAGGTATAGTAGTCTGCTATACCGTTATTTGTAATTACTTTTACTCGTTGCGATCCATTACCAGCTATGTTCATGATTTGAAAAAACACGATGTTTTCTGGATACAGGTTCTCACGAGAACAGGTGAATTGATATTCAGATCCGTTTATTAAAATCTGAAAATCTTTTGTAAAAAGCGTGGCACTTCCTGTATTTTTCACAGAGATGTTATAATCGTAATTAGACCCATTTGGTGATTGAAGGACCATGGTGATATTTATATCAGATTGGAGTTGGTTCTGATATCTGTCTTTCATGTCTCCATAGGACTTGTTCATATCCTCAATGGTTGGAAGAAGTTCGCTTGTTATGATTTCAACAGCCATGAATAGTGTTAATCCTAAGATAGCAGCAGCTGCTATCAGTGAGAACCCCATCTTTTATACCCTCTAAATGAGTTCTATGGATGTGCATCCATTGAATCAATTAACCGATATGTAATATGATATAATGATAATAAAGTTTCTTCTCCATCTCACTGTTATTTGAGTGGATACCCCTCGAGACTTTTCACTATTTTCTCCATATCCCGCTCTATTTTATTGAGGAACCGGTCATCCAGTTGTACTCCTTTGAGTTTCTGGATGAAAAGTAACGATTGGAGATGATCTTTTGTGGGTAACTGTGGTGGATGGGTACCTGTTTGTGACGGTTCTTCGTTTATGCCCTTCGAATAATTAATCAGATCTAATCGAACATCTTCAGAAATCCACCCGATATCAACATAATATCCTAAGGTATCGGGAAGATTATTTTTTCCGGTTCTATCGACGAGGTATTGTAACCATTTCATGATAACAACAATGCTTTCTGGGTCACTGGGAATCTGTTCTAATGGTTGTAAGTGTTCTTCGAGTATGTCTGTTGATTGGAAGGTTTTTATATCCTTTGTTTTCACAAGTTTGCCGCTTATCTCTTTCAGTCCGTCGATTGTATTTTCTTCGATTATTTTTATACGTTGGTTTAGTTGATCCATTGCATCGAGTAGCCTTTTCATATCGGTTGTTTGAACCGGGGTACCATTGTATGTTTGTGTTTCCACTTTCTTTGATTGTGCAGGTTGGCTTGGTACAGATGTTGTGTAATTGTATAAGGCGTTTTGAATTTTCTCTGTTAATCGATAGAGTTGATTCTTTGTAATTCTGATGTTTTTTTCTTTTAGTTTTTCTGCGATTCGTAGTGCGATTTTTTGAGGGAGTACATTTTGTGCTACCAGAGTTGATAACTCTGCACTCACCTCACTGTCTTCAAGAGGTTTCTCTCCTTGGTTTTGTTCTCCTTCGCTCATTCACCTGCTCCTTACTATGAACAGATTTCCTTTATTTTAAATTTATGAAAAATTCATTAATCATAGTATCTATATTTTGTTCCATTAGGATTGATTCAAATGATTTATTGAGGAGGGCATCTAGTTCGTTCTCATTGAGGGTTTCAATGATTGATGCTGGTATTCCTACTGGCTGTGACACTGAGATGGTCTGAGGGGTCGTGCCGGTAACGGATGCCTCCGGTTTTGTATTCTTATCCATGGGTGGTTTTTCAGTTATCGGAGTCGTACTGCTTTTTATGCTGACACCGTTTTTTTCGATGTTGGATTCAAGATCACCAATGCGTGTTTTTACCCCATCGACCTCTTTGATGATATTTTCCAATGCATCGAGTCTCTTCTTTGTGACCTTCGAGAGTCCAACAAAAGGATTCATTTGTTCTGAGACTATTTCGTATAAACTTACAAGGTCATCGAGGTCTTTTGAGAGGTTCTCGACTTTCTGATTGATAGTGGTAAGTTCTTCTTGGTTTTTTTTAATTTGGAAATCAAAATCTTTCATATTTTGAAGTATGTTTCGTCTTTGCTCGAGATCTTCACGTGCTGCATCCGCTGAGGCTCCAGGTGTTTTATCTGTCATGATTTTTATGGAATCTGGGTTGGTTGGTGTCTTGTTCGTAAGAGGCTTTTTTGTGGGATCCTGAGCTGAGGCATCCTCTTTTTTCTGTTCTGAAGGTTTTTCTTGTGTATCGAATTTGATAATTTTTCTTTCTGGTTCTGGTCTTTTGTCCTTTTGTTCGTTTGGTTTAATAAGTGGTGCTGTCTCTGAAGTCTTCTGGGGTGTGATTGATGAATCATTTTGAGAAGGTGTAGGCTCATCTTTCCCTAATTTTAACTTTATGTGTACCCCTCCGTATTTTCCGAACCTCTAGTTGAATCCCAACCATATCAACAATAATCGTATATTTATACTTTTATGTCTTTGAGCAGTCGTGTGTTGTTTCTCGGATATTTTTAGTCGGGTATCTTTTGGTAAACATCTAGGTTTGGTCAGGGGTGAAATAGAGTAATTTTTTTCAGAATATTGTATTCTTTTCAGAAAGCTTTTTCGAATCTATCTGATGTCTTTCTTTGGTCAAAACAAAACGTTTTAAAGGAATCAAAAGATAGAGAACAAAAAGAAAGATATAAGATGTATCACAACCTACCGTGGTATTGAAGATGGCGACTATTCCTACTCTTGAAGAGTTAAAACGTTTGGATACCAGTCATGATTTGATACTCAGTCTCACCCCTGGTGAGGAGATTATCCAGTTCAATAAGGAAAGTGAACGATTTACAGGGTATCTACGAGATGAGGTGTTACATAAAAAAATTAGTGAGATATTGATTCCAACTGATTCGACCAAGCAATGGAAAGACCTTTTTTCCTCGATTCAGCAGGATATGTGGATTGATAATTTTGTGCTCCCTTTAAAAACTAAGGAAAATCAGATACATATGATCACTTGGACTGGTTTTCTTGTGAAGGATGAGCATGGTTTGGTTAAGGATATCTGCATCTTTGGAAAACCGTTAAAAACAGAGCCAAGAGAACAACGACAAGAACTATCCTCTGAACCTGTGCTACAACAGAAAGAACCAGTTTTTCAACAAAAAGAATCTGAGACGCAACCTGAGACAAAACCTGAGATGCAGCCTGAGATGCAATCTGAAACGCAATCTGAGACGCAACCTGAGACAAAACCTGAGATGCAACCTGAAACAGCGCCTGAGATGCCACCTAAGACGCAACCTGCGACAAAGCCTGAGACGCAGCCTGAGATGCAATCTGAAACACAATCTGAGATCCAAATAAATTTGACTACAACAGTACCTCAAACTGTGCCTCAAGCGGTACCGCAACACCAGAAAAGAGAGACTCCGATGAAGCATGGGGTAAAAAAAATAATCTTTGCCCGTGAAAAAAATAGTACTCAAGAATACACTCACCCTATAGCGCCAGAGAAAGCGACTCCTCGTGTTGAGCGAGAAACGTCTACTACACCATCAGAAATCATTGCGAAACAGCGTGACGCAACATCACAAAAGCTGGATTTAATACTTCAGTCTCTTTCAGACCTTTCACAAAAATATGAGACTGTAGTAAATCGTATTACAGAACTTGAAATGAAAGACGAACCAACGGAAAAAAACCACATAGACCTGGAGACTCCCCAACAGTCTCATACTGAAGAGCACCGTCCTTTGATAAAAAACCAACCCTCTATCAATCCCGACACTGAAGCTGAAGATCAGCAACAATCTGAAGAAACGGAACATACGTTTTTTTCAGATCCATTTGGATTAAAACGACAACATACAGAGCTGGATTTAAAAAAACAACGATTAGAACTCCGTATGAAGGAATTGGAATCTTTCGAAACACGTTTGATGAAAGAAAAAGATATTTTCCATGCTCGTGTCGAAGAATTCAGCAGGTGGCAAGAAAAATTGATAGCCTTGGAATCGGAGATTGAGAAACGACGACAAGAACTGATCAAACAAGAAAATTTCGTTCTTAAAAAAAATCCTCAACCGACTACCAATCACACGACAAATCTCGTTAATCAAGATAGTCAAAAAAGCACTGCTTCAGAGGTTCCTCGTTGTGACGATGAGACATTGGATAAAATTCCTCAATCAGCAGCGATTATTCAGCGTGGGATCTTAAAACAAATCAATACCCCTTTTTTAGAATTACTAGGGTATTCTATAGAGGAAATAGTAGAAAAAAGCTATTTTGATTTTATCGCCCTTGAAGGTCTTGCTGATGTAGAGCAATATTACCTCGACCGGTTAAAGGGAGAGAGTATCTCTGTGTATCGGACCGTGTTTTCCGCTAAGGATAATACCAAAATATCTGCCGAGGTCAGTATCAAACAAACCATCTATAATGGTGAAAAGGCTGAGATCGCAATTATTACCTGTATCGGTTCTAATCCAATATGATGTGTAGATGAATGTGTATAAAAAAATAAAAAAAGGGAGAGATTGTGTTCTCTCGGATACGTTTTTTTTATAGTTCGCACACTTGGTATTTGAATGCCATCGGGGCTTGAGCGACGAAGACACCTGATCCACCAAAATCTGGTACCAGGGTTCCTTCGAGGACTTCACCGGGCAGCAATCCACCGGTTTCTGATAACACCGCTGAGAGGTTGACGAGGAATATCGCTTGATCTGTGGCGCTCATACCATTGGTCTTCATGATGGAGTCATCACGGTCATGTATTGAAATTATTCCATAGTTTGTCCCGTTGAGTTGACCGAGATCCAATGCATGGAATATGCTCGTATATCCGTTGCTGGATACTTTCTGTGCGAGATTGAGACTCAGGACGGAAAAGTTATTTAATTTGAGGTAGAGCAGTGTCCTGTTCAGGTCTATATCAAGGGATCCCGCTCGGGGTGAAATTGCGATTGCAAGATATTGAATTTTTGTTTTATTTACGTCAGTGTATCCTGTGACTTCGATGACTTGGAGACCACTGGAGACGTCTCTAATGGTTTGTTTACCAACCGCATAGGCTCGTTGTTGGAGGTTTTCTGCGGTTTGTATAATGACACTTGCAGCGACCGCTGCGACTAGGATCATTGCGATGAATACAATTAATGTTCCGATACCAACAGCAGCTTCTTCATCTTCTTTGATTGTTGTGTTTTCTGGTCTGTGTTTCTTTCCGGGTTTGATTGCTATGATGGTATCAATTCTGAGGCATCCGAGTCCTTGTGAGGAATCTACTAAAATAAATCCATCTTTGTAGTCGACGTCTTCGAGAATGCCAGATACGACATTTGCGCGTTCTTCACCAGGTTCTTTGGTGACGATTTTACAGTATTTGCCCACCAGCTTTTCCATATACCTTTTTGTCATTTCTTTCACCTACCTTTCCTTTCCTGCCATTCATACTCATGGCAGTTTTTCACATGTAACATGTTCGCAAATGACACTATATAAAGATTCGGCGGTGGACCATCAAAATGTAAAAATCACACTACGACACTTTTACCATCTCCTCCTGTTGCTTGATACCCCCCAAACGATAAGAAAAGCAAAAAAACCACCACAAACCACGGTCTCTTCTTCAGACCACCATAGATTCTTCCAGGCTCATCCAAACAGATAACAATTGTATAACAAGATATTTATATTATTCAAGGAGACTTTTTATCGAGGAAATCAGAGATACCATGGACGACCAAGCCAAACTCGGAGCCATCGCCGGGATACTACTTCTCATATTCATCCTAATCGGAGCAGTTTCCGCATCGGTCATAATAACCGATTCAGAGAGCATCTCCGAAAATGACCTAAACAATTTCACCAATGATATCGTCGATGAACTATGCAGCTATTTACAAATAAAACAAATCATCGGAAAATACCAGACAATCAATGCAGAACAAAGAATAAATAAAATCGCGATCCTGATCAAACCAATGGTATCTCAAAACATCGATATCTCACATATGACCCTGGAGCTATGCGACGGTGAACATTACAACATCCTTTTCTTCAATGGATCCGCAGGGTCCATCCGCTCCCATTCACTCTTCGAACATCCTCTCTGGGAGTCTATAACAAATGAAACGTTCGGTCTGCTCACCACAATCGATGACGACAACTCAATAATCAATTCACACCTAATAAACAAAAATACAGACATGACCTTTATCATTCTAAAACTCCCCTATGATACCGCGATGAAACAAGATGATGTACTCGAAATAACCATTCGCCCATCACCAGGCATCGGTCGAACAGTGACACTTGAAGCTCCACTCCCCATAAAAAACGTCGTTACTCTCTACGAATAAAACACTCTCAATTATTTTGGAATTTCATCTTTTAATTTCTTTGTCTTGAGATGATCCTCCGCGGTATGATCAAGACATTTATCAATCTCACTACAAATCCGTAACTTCTCTTTCCAGGTGATATCCTCATGAAGTTGACTTTGATGGTCCTCACTGGTCTTCATGATATGGTCAATATCTCCGGCGAGGGATTTTTTTTCAGCTGGAATATCAGATGCATCTTCTTTCAGAGTACTAGGGAGTTTTTCTTTTTTGTTCAACAATGATTCGAGCCAACGAACCTGCTCTTTATTGATAGTTCCCTGGTTTTTCCTCCATTGTTCGAAGAAAGGTGCGATCTCTTTTCTTTTGATCTCGCCTTCCATTCCTATCTCAGATAATTTTATGGTCAAATGATCAAAATCAGTATGACTGTCTCTTAAAACCGCTTGGAGTTTTTCCATCTCCAAGGTTTTTGTATCTAACTCTTGTTTTACGGCCCCTAACTCTGTCACCACCGAGGTGAATCGAGTCTGCTGATTCTCTGTTTCATTTTTCAGCTGACCAAGGGTCATAGATTTTTCATCTAATTGATCAAGACGTTTTTTGAGATCACGTTTTATCAGTTCATTTTCCATGGTACTTTGCTGTTGTGCTCGCTTCAGGTTTTCTACCTCTTCAAGGTGTCCCATAATCTCATGATGAGCCTTTTGTAGTTGTTTTTGAATGTCCGCCATTGTTTCTTGAGTGTTATGCATAGAATTTATTGTATTCTGTAACTCTCTTTCTTTCCCATCTACCACATTTTCCAGGGAATGGAGATCGTTTTCTTTTTTTTCTAATTCCTGTTTACTACTAATAAGCTCTTCATTTTTTTCCATTAATTCAATTTCTTTATCTTTCATAGTGTCGGATAATCGTTCCATGTGCGCTGTTTTTTCTAGGACGGTCATCTGATTTCCTGCGAGCTGTTTTCCGATTTCATCAATGATATGGTTCTTTGAGAGTATCTCTGTATGCAAAGAATCAACCATTTCCCGAGTAGATGAAAGTTCACCAATGTGAGAATTGAGTTCATCGTCTCGTTTTCCCAGTTCTGATCGAAGTGTTTCGATCATCTGTGTCTTTTCCATTACAAACATTTGTCGCTCTGAAAGCTGCTTTTCAAGCTCCTCAATAAGTGTATTTCGAACCACT
>Ga0209287_10001238_pt1 | contig 13096 bp, 9 predicted proteins | sample PPLLak3cmMay2015_2_FD_187255 | JGI IMG/M metagenome (GOLD analysis project Ga0209287, IMG submission 187255) | Freshwater sediment microbial communities from Prairie Pothole Lake near Jamestown, North Dakota, USA - PPLs Lake P8 Core (1) Depth... | ecosystem: Environmental > Aquatic > Freshwater... | reverse complement strand
ATTGAATATGTCGTCAATGCGCATTGTGCCGATGCCATGGTCTGTATTAGCAACTGCGACAAGATCACACCGGGAATGATGATGGCAGCAATGAGACTGAATATCCCGGCAGTTTTTGTATCGGGCGGCCCGATGGAAGCAGGTATTCATGGTTCACGTCAGCTGGATCTTGTGGATGCCATGGTGAGCGGAGCTGATGAACAGGTAAGCGACAGCGAGCTTGATGCCATAGAAAGATCGGCTTGCCCCACCTGCGGATCCTGCTCGGGAATGTTCACGGCAAACTCAATGAACTGCCTGAACGAAGCCTTGGGACTGGCTCTCCCCGGTAACGGAACGATAGTGGCAACTCACTCGAACCGTACACGGTTGTTCATGAAAGCTGCAAAACTAATCGTATCGCTGGCTGAAAGACATTATATCGATGGTGACGACTCTGTCCTTCCGCGCTCAATAGCCACAAGAGAGGCTTTTCTGAATTCAATGTCACTCGATATTGCCATGGGAGGCTCAACGAACACGGTCCTGCACCTCCTGGCTGTAGCGCATGAAGCAAGAGTAAATTTTACACTTAATGATGTGGACGCTCTTTCACACAAGATACCAACCCTCTGCAAAGTGGCTCCAAGCTCTCATTTTCATATGCAGGATGTCGGCCGTGCCGGAGGCATTATGGCAATCCTAGGGGAACTTGAACGAAGCAAACTCATAGATACATCTGTAAAAAGGGTTGATTATCAAACACTTCATAAAGCAATATCCGACTGGGATATCATGAGCGGAAAAACAGTGCAGGAGGCTTTTAAATTGTATAAAAGCGCGCCTTCAATGAAGAAAAGCATTGAACTGGGGTCATATGATACAATGTACGATGAACTGGATATCGATCGGGTCAAAGGCTGCATAAGGGACAGTGAGCATGCATACAGCCCTGACGGAGGGCTTGCGGTACTTTACGGTAATATAGCCCATGACGGCTGCATAGTAAAGACAGCCGGTGTGGATGCTGAACTTCTGAAATTCTCAGGCAATGCAATAGTATTTGACTCACAGGAAGCAGCTTCAGAAGGTATCCTGAACAATAAGGTTAAGGAAGGAGATATTGTCGTAATAAGGTATGAAGGACCGAAAGGCGGTCCGGGAATGCAGGAGATGCTCTACCCTACTTCCTACATTAAATCAAAAGGGCTGGCAAAAAAATGCGCCCTCATAACCGACGGAAGATTCTCAGGAGGGACATCCGGATTGTCGGTCGGGCATGTTTCACCTGAAGCAGCAGCAGGCGGCGCTCTGGCCCTTTTGAGAAACGGCGATCAGATCGAGATCAATATCACGGAAAGAAAGATAAATGTTAAAATATCTGATAATGAACTAAATAGCAGACGGGAAGAAGAGAAGATAAAAGGTGAAGATGCATTTAAGCCTTCAGGCAGGGATCGCGAAATTCCAGTATCGCTAAGGGCTTATGCAGCATTCGTTACCTCAGCGGATAAAGGAGCAGTCAGGAAAATATAAACAGTTCCTGGTTCCTCGTTCCTCGTTACTGGTTAAAAAGCAGTCGACAAGGAACCAGCAACCAGCAACAAGGAACAAGCAACAAGCAACAAGCAACAAGATTATGAGTAAGGAAAAAACAATGGAGACTGAAGCAGAAAAAACACTGCTAAACGGACAGGAACATATCACCGGAGCAGAAGCTCTCCTGAGATGCCTCGTCGAAGAGGGGGTTGACACGATTTTTGGTTATCCGGGTGGTGCCATAATGCCGGTATACGATAAACTGATGGATTATGAGGACCGGCTGAAACATATTCTCACCAGACATGAACAGGGTGCGGCGCATGCAGCACAGGCCTACGCAATGGTGACCGGGAAGCCGGGTGTATGCTTTGCAACATCGGGACCGGGGGCAACAAATCTGATAACCGGCATTGCCAACGCTTATCTTGATTCGGTGCCTGTAGTATTCATCACTGCACAGGTCGTATCTTCCCTGATCGGATCAGATGCCTTCCAGGAAACTGATATACTTGGTGTCTCCATGCCTGTCACAAAATGGAACTGCCAGGTTAAAAAGGCGGAGGATATTCCCGAAATGGTTGCCAGGGGGTTTTACCTGGCAACAACCGGAAGGCCGGGACCTGTTTTGATTGACATTACAAAGGATGCCCAGATTGATAAGGCAGCTTTCAGATATCAGAAGTGCACCTACCTGAGAAGCTACAATCCGCATATACCGCTCCACAAAAAGGCTGTTGAATCAGCTGCAATAATGATCAACCACGCTGAAAAACCGCTTATTCTGGCTGGTCACGGTGTGCTGATTTCAGGTGCTGTAAATGAACTAAGGCAGTTTGCCGAAAAAACCGGTATTCCGGTGGCTGTTACACTCCTGGGCCTGTCATCATTCCCTTCAGGGCACAGGCTCTTCACCGGCTTCCTCGGAATGCACGGCAACTACGGGCCGAACCTGCTCACAAATGAGGCAGACCTCATAATCGCGATAGGGATGCGGTTCGATGACCGTGTCACCGGAAACCTTAAGAAATATGCAAAGCAGGCAAGGATAATACATATCGAGATCGATGAGGCCGAGATCAATAAGAATGTCCAGGTCGACCTGGAGATCCACAATGATGCCGGGGAGGTGCTTCAGGCTCTTATCCCCCTGGTCAGGGAGAAATCTTATGAATCATGGATAAGGGAATTCAGGATATGTGATAAAACCGAATACGACAGGGTCATCAAAGCCGAGGTCAAACCCACCGGCGGAAATATCAGAATGGGAGAAGTAATAAGGAATGTTTCCGAACTCACCGGCGGAGATGCCATAATCGTGACTGACGTCGGACAGAATCAAATGGCGGCTGCAAGGTATTATAAATTCATGGAGCCTGCATCATTTGTTACATCGGGCGGAATGGGAACGATGGGTTTCGGCCTCCCTGCTTCCATCGGAGCAAAAATCGGCAGACCTGAAAAACAGGTAATTGCATTTATTGGTGACGGAGGTCTCCAGATGACTATCCAGGAACTTGGAACGATACTTCATTACAGGATCCCGGTGAAGCTGGTGATCCTTAATAACGGGTTTCTGGGAATGGTAAGGCAATGGCAGGATATGTTCTTCAAGAAGAGATATGCCTCAACCGAACTCGTCAATCCCGATTTCTTGAAAGTGGCAGAAGGATATGGTATCCCGGGAAAGGAAGTTACTGAACGGGAAGAGCTGAAAAGCTCGCTTGAGGAGATGCTTGCTGCAGAGGGACCTTACCTCCTTAATATTCATGTGGAAAAAGAAGGGAATGTTCTTCCAATGATTGAACCGGGAGCCTCAGTATCAGAAGTGACTCTTAACTACAAATCATAACCTCTGTGGAACTCTGTGTTTACTCAGTGTAACTCTGTGTAACCAAAAAAAATATAAAAACTTACACAGAGAGACACAGAGAATGCACAGAGAGGCACAGAGAAAAGAAAAAAGAATAAGAAAATGGGAAAACAGGAATTTACAATTTCGATCTTCAGCGAGAATCATATCGGTCTCCTGAACCAGGTGACGATAATCCTCACCAGGCGGCAGATAAATATTGAAAGCATCACAGCTTCCGAATCGGCTGTAGCAGGGGTTCATCTTCTGACTATGGTGGTGAAGACTACGCCCGAAATGATCAGGAAAGTGGCGAAGCAGTTCGAAAAACTGGTCGATGTCCTGAAGGTGTTCGTTCACACTTCCGACGAGATCATATACCAGGAGATAGCTCTTTACAAGGTTACAACGAAAGGCCTCATGTCGGGAAACATGATCGATAATATCGTCAGAAATTATCATGGACGGATAATTGAAGTGTCGCCTGAATACATGGTTATCGAAAAGACCGGACACAAGGCAGAGATATCCGAGCTGCTCAAAAAGCTTGAACCGCACGGAGTTCTCCAGTTCGTCCGCTCAGGACGGGTAGCGATCACAAAACAGGTTCGCGAGCTCAATTCATATCTCAAGGAGATGGATGAGGCAAACAGGTTTAAAACAGAAGAAATGGAATATAATAGAAACTAACCCCCCTGCCCCCCTAAAGGGGGGTTAAAACCCAACTGATTGTAAAATAAGGTCGGGTTTATAGCCCCCCTTTAGGGGGGTTGGGGGGTTTTTGAACATAAACTAAACATAATTATTATGGCACAAATCGATTTTGGCGGAGTATTGGAAACCGTCGTAACAAGGGAGGAGTTCCCTCTTTCCAAAGCACGTGAAGTCCTTAAAGATGAGGTGGTTGCAGTTATCGGGTACGGCGTTCAGGGTCCGGCACAGGCAATGAACATGAGAGACAACGGCATCAATGTAATTGTCGGGCAGGCTCCTGAATTCAAGGCTGACTGGGACAAGGCCGTAAGGGACGGATTTGTCCCGGGTGTGACACTGTTCCCTGTTAAGGAAGCTGTTTCAAAAGGAACGATAATCCAGTACCTTGTCTCTGATGCTGCCCAGCGGTTGCTGTGGCCGGAGATAAAGCCAAATCTCACAAAAGGCAAGGCACTCTATTTTTCGCACGGTTTCTCTATTACATATAAGAAGCATACAGGGGTCATCCCTCCATCGGATATTGATGTGATACTGTGCGCACCCAAAGGATCAGGGACAAGCGTCAGGCGCAATTTTCTTGCCGGAGCAGGGATCAATTCAAGCTACTCGGTATTCCAGGATTTTACCGGACGCGCCGAAGAGCGGACCATCGCCCTTGGTATAGCCATCGGTTCGGGTTACCTCTTCCCCACAACTTTTGAAAAAGAGGTCTTCAGTGATCTTACCGGTGAACGCGGCGTTCTCATGGGAGCTCTTGCAGGGATCATGGATGCCCAGTACCAGGTGCTCCGCGAAAACGGGCACACTCCTTCCGAAGCTTTCAACGAGACAGTCGAAGAGCTCACCCAGAGCCTCATCCGCCTTGTTGATGAGAACGGTATGGACTGGATGTATTCCAATTGCAGCGCCACCGCGCAGAGAGGAGCGCTCGACTGGAGGCCGAAATTCAGGGATGCCACGCTCCCTGTATTCAAGAAGCTTTACAAAAGGGTGAAGTCGGGCCAGGAATGTGTAAGGGTACTCGAATCAACCGGCGCTCCCAACTATAAGGAGATGCTCGATGCCGAGCTTAATGAGCTTGGCAGTTCCGAATTGTGGAAAGCAGGCGCAGCAGTCAGAAAACTCAGACCTGTCAAATAATCTAACTACCAGCATTATGCAAGAAAAAGTAATAATTTTCGATACAACGCTCAGGGACGGTGAACAGGTACCCGGATGCCAGTTGAATACGATAGAAAAGATACAGGTGGCCGAAGCTCTTGAAGCGCTCGGTGTCGATGTGATCGAAGCAGGCTTCCCTGTCTCGAGTCCCGGTGATTTCAATTCAGTGGTCGAGATATCAAAAGCTGTAACAAACCCGGTGATATGCGCCCTGACCCGCGCTGTTAAAAAGGATATTGAAGTAGCAGCTGAAGCACTTCAGTATGCTAAGAGAGGCAGGATACATACTGGAATCGGCACCTCCCCTTTCCATATTCAGCATAAGATAAGGACCACTCCTGAGGAGATACTGAAAAGGGCAGTTGATGCAGTGAAATATGCAAAGAAATTTGTTGAGGATGTAGAGTTCTATGCCGAGGATGCAGGCCGTAGCGAAAATGAATACCTCGCAAAAGTAATCGAAGCTGTTATAAAAGCCGGGGCTACAGTGGTAAATATCCCTGATACAACAGGCTACTGCCTGCCTGAGGAATACGGGGCAAAGATCAGGTATCTGAAGGAGAACGTACGGAATATTGATAAGGCGATAATTTCCACTCACTGTCACAACGATCTCGGTATGGCAACTGCCAACACCATGATGGGGGTCATCAACGGAGCAAGGCAGGTTGAGGTGACTATTAACGGCATAGGGGAAAGGGCCGGCAACACATCGCTCGAGGAGGTCGCTATGATCATAAAAAGCCATCACGACCTGAACCTCAAAACCGATATCAACTCTAAGCTGATATACAGCACCAGCCGCCTGGTCTCAACGCTGATGAGCATGCCGGTGCAGGCGAACAAGGCGATAGTCGGACGAAATGCATTTGCACACTCCTCCGGCATCCACCAGGATGGCGTTCTTAAAAACAGGGAGAACTACGAGATCATTGATCCGGTAGAGGTTGGTGTCCGCGAATCATCCATCATCCTTACTGCGCGCAGCGGCCGTGCCGCTCTTAACCACCGGCTGGAGATACTCGGATTCAAGTTTGGCAAAGAAGAACTTGATGAAATATACCACCGGTTCCTTCTGCTTGCAGACAAGAAGAAGGAAATAAATGACGAGGATATAAGGATCCTTACAGGTGAAGTATTCCAGGGAGAGAAAGCCCTGAAGCTTGAGCTCCTGCAGGTAACCTGCGGCAAATCGGCATTACCTGTGGCGACTGTCGGATTAAAAATCAATGGCGAAGTGCATACTTCAACTGCATCCGGAAACGGTCCCATTGATGCTGCATTCACAGCAGTTAAACACCTGATCAGCAAGACAGTACATCTTGAGGAATTTCTTATCCAGGCTATTACCCGGGGCAGCGACGACCTCGGGAAGGTGCATGTTCAGCTGGAGCATGAAGGGAAGATCTATTATGGCTTCGGCACAAGCACCGATATAATAACCGCTTCAGTGGAAGCATTTATTGATGCAATATCGAAAATTAAATAATCTCTGTGGACCTCTGTGTAAGTCTGAGCGAAGTGAAGACCTCTGTGAAACTCTGTGTAAGTTCTTTTTTGTTACACAGAGACCCACAGAGTAAACACAGAGATCCACAGAGAAAACATAAAAAGGTAAATGATGCCAAAGACTTTATTTAATAAAATCTGGGATTCACATGTGGTCCGCTCAATTGAAGGAGGACCAGATGTGCTGTATATCGACCAGCACTATATTCATGAGGTGACAAGCCCGCAGGCTTTTGAAGGATTGCGGCAGAGAGGCATCCCGGTATTCCGCCCGAGAAAGACACTTGCCACGGCTGATCATAATATTCCCACTAAAAATCAACATCTGACAATCCCTGATGAGCAATCCCGCCTTCAGGTTGATAAACTGAAGGAGAACTGCAGGGAATTCAAAATCGAGTATTTCGGGCCGGGCGATCCGCGAAACGGCATAGTTCACGTAATCGGACCCGAGCTTGGATATACCCTCCCCGGAATGACCATAGTGTGCGGCGACAGCCACACTTCAACCCATGGTGCATTGGGGACAATAGCTTTCGGCATTGGCACAAGCGAGGTCGAAATGGCGCTTGCTTCGCAGTGTATCATGCAGCAAAAACCTAAAACGATGAGGATCACTGTAAATGGGGCTCTCAAGCCGGGAGTGACCTCCAAGGACCTTATACTATATATTATAGCTCAAATTTCGTCGGGAGGAGCGACAGGCTATTTCGTTGAATATGCTGGTGCCGCAATTGAATCCCTCTCAATGGAAGGAAGGATGACCGTTTGCAACATGAGCATCGAGATGGGTGCAAGGGGTGGACTTATTGCACCTGATCTCACAACGTTCCAGTATCTCAACAGGATCCCCCCGCTGTCGACACGCAACGACTTCAAATCGATGCTGCTGAGATGGCGTTCGCTTAAGAGCGATGTGGGTGCACTCTTTGACAGGGAACTTGCTTTCAATGCTGATGAGATTCGCCCGATGATTACCTATGGCACAAATCCCGGGATGGGCATGCCAATAGACGGAACAATCCCTGATGAAGGTTCAGCATCATTCATGAAAGCGCTTGACTATATGGGATTTAATCCGGGATCAAAACTGACCGGCCTTCCCATAAACTATGTATTCCTTGGGAGCTGCACCAACGGCAGGATCGAAGATATCAGGGAATTTGCCGGCCTGGTAAAGAGAAGGAAAAGGGCGGCTGGTGTCACTGCGCTGATTGTTCCCGGATCAAAGAAGGTGGAGCAGCAGGCAAAGGATGAGGGTCTTGACAGGATACTTGAAGATGCGGGGTTCCAGCTGAGGCAGCCCGGATGCTCCTCATGTCTCGCAATGAATGAAGACAAGATACCTGCCGGAAAATATGCTGTCTCAACATCGAACAGGAATTTCGAAGGGCGCCAGGGACCGGGAGCAAGGACCATTCTTGCAAGTCCCCTGACGGCTGCAGCGGCTGCAGTAACAGGCAGGATCACCGATCCCCGCGATCTGTTAAATAATTAACAATAAGGTAGTTATGCAGATAGAAAAATTTGACATAATTGAGTCGACATGTGTCCCGCTTCCGCTGGAGAATGTCGATACCGACCAGATAATACCTGCGAGATTCCTCAGCGCCACATCACGCGAAGGATTCGGGGGAAATCTCTTCTGCGACTGGCGGTATGACAATGCAGGGAACAAAAGGGAAGGTTTTGTCCTTAATGATCCTCAGTACAGGGGAAGCGTTCTTGTTGCAGGAAGAAACTTCGGATGCGGATCGAGTCGTGAACATGCCGTATGGGCAATAACCGGACATGGATTCAGAGCTGTGGTCTCAAGTTTCTTTGCCGACATATTCAAGAACAATGCACTTAATAACGGTCTTCTTCCCGTCGTGGTTCCTGAAGAGTACCTGGCTCACCTTCTGGCGACAATTGAAAGCAAACCGGACAGCATTGTGAGAATTGATTTAGGGAAACAGCTTATTTCACTGCTTCCTGACGGTGAACAGGTTTCATTTGAAATAAATGCCTATAAAAAAGAGTGCCTGTTGAAAGGCCTTGATGATATTGATTATCTGACAGCAATGAAAAATGTTATTTCAGCATATGAATTAAGAAATACGCTCAAAAATGAGAATAGAAATAATGGACACCACCCTGAGGGACGGTGAGCAGACACAGGGTGTCTCCTACATGCCTCTCGAAAAGCTTAATATAGCGAAGCTCCTCCTCCAGGATCTCGGGGTCGATCGTATTGAGGTCGCCTCAGCACGGGTCTCCTCCGGTGAATTTGAAGCAATAAAAAGGATAACCGACTGGGCCCGGCACAACAATATCCTTAAAAAAATAGAGGTTCTTGGATTTGTTGACGGGGAGGTCTCCCTGAACTGGATCAGGAGCGCCGGAGGGAAGGTCATAAACCTGTTATGCAAGGGATCGCTGAGACATCTTGAAAAACAGCTCAGAAAAACCCCTGAACAACATGTAAGTGATATTAAAAAGATTGTCAGGAAAGCTGAACAATCTGATATGCAGGTGAATATTTATCTTGAAGACTGGTCGAACGGGATGATCAGCTCTGAGGATTATGTCTTTTTCATGCTCGATTCGCTGAGGGACGAGAAGATTCAGAGGTTCATGCTTCCCGATACCCTTGGCATACTCAACCCTGAACAGACTTTTGAGTTCTGTAAGAAAATCACTGACAGGTACCCGTCTCTTCAGTTCGATTTCCATGCACATAATGATTATGACCTTGCCGTTGCAAACGTCTTTTCTGCAGTAAAAGCCGGCATAACGGGAATCCACACAACAATAAACGGACTGGGCGAACGTGCCGGAAACGCTCCCCTCTCAAGTGTGATCGGAGTTCTCCGCGACCAGCTTGATGCTGAAACCGGAATAAACGAATTTGAGATCACAAAGGTGAGCAGGATCGTGGAGACTTTCAGCGGCATCAGGATCCCGGTAAACAAGCCTGTCATCGGCGAAAATGTTTTCACGCAGACATCAGGCGTGCATGCCGATGGAGACAGCAAGGATAATCTCTATTACAATGACCTCCTTCCGGAGCGGTTCGGTAGAAAAAGGAAATACGCCCTTGGAAAGCAGTCGGGCAAAGCAACAATCAGGAAGAATCTTGAGGAATTCGGCTTATCTCTAAGCCCTGAATCCGTGGAGAAGATAACCCAAAGAGTTATAGAACTTGGCGACAAGAAGGAAAATGTCACCAATGCCGATCTCCCTTTCATAATCGCCGATGTACTGGGTTCCGACACATCAGAATATAAGATCCATATAAAAAATTATTCACTTTCACTGTCATTCGGCATGAAACCGTCTGCGAGCGTACAGATCGATATCGATGGGAACCTTTACCAGGAAACCTCTTCAGGCGACGGCCAGTATGATGCTTTCATGAAAGCGCTCAGGGTGATCTACGACAGGCTGGGTAAAAACCTGCCCCTGCTCACTGACTACCAGGTATCGATACCTCCCGGCGGGAAGACCGACGCCCTGGTTGAGACGGTGATCACTTGGAACATGGATAGCCGTGAATTTAAAACCCGGGGACTGGATGCAGATCAGACAGAATCGGCAATAAAGGCTACGGAAAAGATGCTGAACATAATTGAGAATAATGAACTTAAGCTGGCTGAGAAACTCTCTGTCAATACTCAGGCTGAATAATAAATGTAAAAAATACACTTATGAGCAAATCATACAACATTGCAGTGATCCCGGGCGACGGCACTGGTCCGGAGGTTGTCAGGGAAGCGAGAAAAGTCCTCAGCGCCGCTGCCTCAAAACACGGTTTTAAGATCAGTTACGAAGAATTTGATTTCGGAGGGGACCGGTACCTGAGTACAGGCGAAGTTCTTCCTGATTCTGCAATTTCTCAGCTGAAGAAATTCGATTCAATACTTCTCGGAGCTATCGGGCATCCTGATGTAAAACCGGGGATACTTGAAAAAGGGATCCTGCTCAGGCTCCGTTTTGAGCTTGATCAGTATATCAACCTTCGCCCGGTAAAACTCTACCCGGGTGTTGCCACACCGTTGAAAGACAAGGGTCCCGAACATATTGACTATGTTGTGGTAAGGGAGAACTCAGGTGATGTATATACCGGAGTCGGAGGAGTAACTCAGAAAGGAACACCTGATGAGGTCGCCGTTCAGAACATGATCTATACCCGCAGGCAGGTGGATAGATGCCTCCGTTATGCATTTGAATATACAAGAAAAAGGAAAAAGAAGAATACGCTTGCCCTGTGCGGAAAAACAAATGTGCTTACCTATGTCTGGGATCTCTGGGAAAGGGCATTTCATGAAATGGGGAGTGCTGATTATCCTGATATCAAAAGGGAGTATTATCATGTTGATGCAACCGTGATGTGGATGGTCAAAAATCCCGAGTGGTTTGATGTGATTGTTACCGGAAATATGTTCGGCGACATTATCACCGACCTCGGTGCGATAACACAGGGTGGCATGGGTATTGCTGCCGGTGGTAATATTAATCCTGAAGGAGTATCTATGTTTGAGCCAATAGGCGGCTCGGCGCCCAAATACACAGGCAAAAATATTATCAATCCGCTTGCTGCTATCTCATGTGGAGCCATGATGCTGGAACACCTGGGTGAAAAGCAGGCTGCCCAGGCAATAGAAAATGCAATAATGGATGTCACCGCCAACAAGCTCAAAGATCTGGGTGCAGGCAAGATGGGATATTCAACAACTGAAGTCGGAGATCTTATTTCGGAAAGAATCTGATCCGGGACAAAGACCCCCGGTCCCGCTTCAGCGGGACCGGGGGTCGGTCTTCCAGGGGATTGGAGGGGGGTTGGGGGGGGGGATTTTGTGGTTAAAAGAATTATTATTATCTTTGTACTATATGACAGAAATGAATTATAGAATGTTACATCATCACCACCATCATACTTGCTCTCAGGCGAGGAGATAGTGATTTGTAACAATTATAAACAATATCAAAAACCCGTCTGAGCACTCCGGACGGGTTTTATCATTCTGCCAGGTTTGCTCAGACTAAACGAAAACAAAATGAGCAAACTGAAAATTGCAATTCAGAAAAGTGGGCGTCTCAGCGAAAATTCCCACAGGCTGCTTGAAGAGTGCGGCATAAAATTCTCAAACGGCACAGGAGTTCTGAGGAGCACAGCAGTGAATTTCCCTGTTGAGATCCTCTTTCTCAGGGATGATGACATCCCTCAGTATGTGGAACAGCAGGTCGCCGATATCGGCATCCTCGGTAAAAACATGGTGCTTGAAAAGAATAAGGATGTGACAATCCTTGAACAGCTGGGTTTTGCCGGATGCAGGCTCTGCCTTGCAATTCCGAGAGAGGAGAATTATACCGGCCTGCAGTTTTTCTCCAATAAGAAAGTGGCTACCAGCTACCCGCGGCTGTTGAGTGAATATTTTAAAAAGAACAGCATAACAGCTGAAATCGAAGAGATCAGCGGCAGTGTGGAAATAGCTCCCGGGATTGGTCTGGCTGATGCTGTATGCGATATTGCCAGCTCCGGCAGCACACTGATGACCAATGGGTTAAAGGAAGTTGCCACTATTCTCAAAAGCCAGGCGGTGATAATAGGGAATAAAAACCTTAAAGGCTCAAAGCAGGAGATACTGGAGAAACTTCTTTTCAGGATCAGGGCTGTGAAGAATTCAAGAGAAAATAAATACATACTGCTTAATGCGCCGGAATCAGCAGTCCCGGAGATATGTAAAGTCCTCCCCGGTATTAAAAGCCCTACAATACTCCCGCTTGCTGAGAAGGGGTGGTGCAGCCTTCACTCCGTAGTAAAAGAGGATGAGTTTTGGGAAAGGATCGATCAGCTTAAAGCTGCCGGTGCTGAAGGGATTCTTGTCATACCAATAGAAAAAATGATACTGTGATGCAAACCATCCTTTATCCTGAAAAAGAGACCTGGGTCAGTCTCTGCAGACGTCCGGATACTGCAAGAGATGATATTGACAAAACCGTTAGAAAGATCCTCCGTGACGTAATGACTTCAGGCGATAAAGCCCTCCATGAGTACTCATTGAAATTTGATAAAATTAAACCGGGGAAAATCAGGGTCTCTCAGAAAGAGATCATGGAATCAGACAATCATATCCCTGAAAAGCTGAAAGAAGCCATAGACACGGCTTTTAAAAATATTCAAAAATTCCACATTTCTCAGCTTTGCAAAGAAGAGGTCGTAGAGACTATGCCCGGAATAAGATGCTGGAGAAAGAACGTGGCAATTGAAAAGGTTGGCTTATATATACCGGGAGGCTCCGCTCCTCTCTTCTCAACTGTTCTGATGCTCGGGATCCCTGCAAAGATTGCCGGGTGCAG
>Ga0209287_10001235_pt1 | contig 13107 bp, 31 predicted proteins | sample PPLLak3cmMay2015_2_FD_187255 | JGI IMG/M metagenome (GOLD analysis project Ga0209287, IMG submission 187255) | Freshwater sediment microbial communities from Prairie Pothole Lake near Jamestown, North Dakota, USA - PPLs Lake P8 Core (1) Depth... | ecosystem: Environmental > Aquatic > Freshwater... | reverse complement strand
TACAGCCTTTAGATTCAAGTGGAGATTTAACCGTTGATACCGAGAATAAAAAATTAATTGAAACAATAAATTCACTTTCACCTTTAGTCGCAAACAAAGTTATAGAAACTTTAACGCCAAATGAAATTAGAGCGATTGTAGGATTAAAACCTGAAAAGGGAGGAAGTGACCTTACTAATATAGAAACGGGAACGGAATTGAGTTCACAAATCGACATTAGTGCATTTGGCGAAGAAGTTGGAAAAGATTGGGTTTTGATTGATATAAAAGAGGTTGATTACGAAAACGACGACAACGAAAACGAAATGCTTTCTAAGGACTTAGAACCCTCACTTTTGAGTAAGGTTTACAACTTTGTAAGCACTGGAGACGCAAGACCAAACATTACAAGTAAGCAAGACAAAACTATTGACGGAATTAAATTCTTAACCCGTTACGTTTATGCAGGTAAAATTTCTGAAAATAGCAGGGATTTTTGCAAAGCAATGATGAGTTCAACTAAGGTTTATCGCAAAGAAGATATTATCAAAATGGAAACAATGCCCGTTAATCCGGGTTGGGGCCCGAAAGGAGTCGATACTTATTCTGTTTGGTTGTATAAAGGTGGTGGAGATTGTAACCATAGATGGAATAAAGCAGTTTACGCAACTTTTGAAGGCAAAGCAATTGACGTAGAAACAGCACGTAAAATAGCAGGTAAAAAAGCTGAAAAGTTAGGTTACAAAGTTGTTAACGAAAAACTTGTTTCAACACTTCCAAAGGATATGCCGTTTAACGGATTTTTACCAACTAATAAACGTTTTCAATAATGGCAGAGGCACTAATTATAACAAGGGACGATGTGGTAAAATTCACGTCTTTAAACGGTAACGTTGACCCTGACAAGTTTATTCAATATATTAAAATAGCTCAAGATATTCACGTTCAAAAATATTTAGGAACGGATTTATTAGAAAAGATAAAAGCGGATATCATTGCGAACACTTTAGGAGGTAACTATTTGACTTTAGTAAATACGTATATTAAACCTATGCTTATTCATTGGGCGATGGTGGAGTATTTACCTTATTCAGCTTATACGATTGGAAACAAAGGTGTTTACAAACACAATGCAGAACAAAGCGAAAATATCGACCGTTTAGAATTATCTTTATTGATAGATAAACAAACGCAAACAGCAAACCATTATAGTAGTAGATTTGTTGACTATATGTGTTTCAATCAAGCGTTATTTCCTGAATACAACAGCAACAGCAACGGCGATATTTATCCAAGTTCAGATACTAACTTTACTAATTGGGTTTTATGAAAAAGCGGTCAAAAAAGAACATTGAGAAATTAATGGTTTTCCTTCAACAAATCGAACAAGAAAAACCAAAGGAAAAGAAATGAGTTATTTTAAGATACTTGATACACTTAGAGCGCAACTACAAGCGACTAACCTAATTTCTACAATTACGGACGGGCAAATTAGCGACATTGATTTAGCGAAACAAACGATTTTCCCTTTAGCGCATATCATTATAAATTCAGCAAGTATTGAAGGTAAAATGCAACGCTTCAATATCACTGTTTTAGCAATGGATATTTTAGACAGCAAAGAGAAATACGACCTTGAACCGTCTATAATGAATGCAATGTTGCAAGCGTTAAACCGAGTTCACGACATAATGAAAAGAGGGGATTTAAACCCAGACTATATTATGATGGACGGAGACGCGACCTTAGAACCGTTTACTGATAGGTTTGAAAATAAATTAGCAGGTTGGGCGATGACGTTTGATGTTATTATGCCATCCGATATGACTATTTGCGATACTGGTTTTACAAGTGGTTGTCCAAATGTTACGGTAACAGACGCTGGAAGTTCGGTGCAAGTTTTAGCGGGTGGGACTTACACTTGTTCGGGTGGTACAGCAGAAATAACAGTTAGTAATTCAAACGACACTTATTTAGTAACAACAAGCACAAATTTAGTTTTGCCTAATACAACGGTTAATGTTTATGTTGACGGCATATTAAACCAAACGGGAAGTATTGTAACTTTAGACCCAAATCAAACAATAAATATTACAGTATGAGTTTAGACATAAATTTAACAGGAGTTGAGAAAACTTCTAATAAGAAAACAAATTTAACTGATAATTCAGATACGTTTTACCCTACTCAAAAGGCGGTAAAAACAGCTGTTGATTTAAAAGTTGATGCGGTTTCAGGCAAAGGACTAAGCGAAAACGATTTCACAAACACGCTTAAAACTAAATTAGATGGTATTCAAGCAGGAGCGGAGGTTAATGTAAATGCGGATTGGAACGCAACAAGTGGTGACGCAGTAATTCTTAATAAACCAACGATTCCAGATACTTCTGATTTTGTGGAAAAATCTGATTTCACTTCGCATTCAATATTAGCCAAGCAAAGTGGAGCAAGCGACCCTGTTGCTGTTTCAATTGGAAATAATGAAATTTTAGGAAGAAAAAGCGGTGGTGGTTCTAATATTGAAGGACTTTCGGTTAGTGAGGTTAAGAGTATACTTAATTATACAGCTTCGGATGTTGGAGCACCAAGTGGAAGCGGAAGCAGTACAGGAACCAATACAGGAGACGAAACGCAAGCCTCAATACTTTCAAAATTGGGTATTTGGAATATTCAAGATCAAACAGCAGGTTCTGATTCTATTTCAACAACTCAAACAATTACAAAATCAATAGCTTTGCCAAGTGTCCCAAGTTTCTTGAATTTTAGAGCCATATTTTTTAAAACTGGAAGTAATGGCGCTTATACAGTTAGAGCTTATTTAAGTGAAGTAGACAACAACATAGGGGGTACTGCTATACAAATAGCATTGGTAACTGGAGCAAATGCAGCAGCTAATAACTTACCTATTAAAAGAACCTTTGACATTATAGGCGGTAATATTATTGGACTTCAAGCGGGGAATTCACAAGTAACTGACGATATAAATAGTTCTGCAGTAAGATTAAACACATCTATTCCAACAGGAACACCCTTGTATTTGATTTTCACAGTTCAATGCTCAAACGCATCAGATGTAGCAAAATTTGAAAGCGTACAAATTAACAATTTTAGTTTTTAAGATATGTATTCAATCATTGACACTACTACCAATCAACTGCTTTTTGCTAAATACGACAATGTAGTTATTGAAGGTCAAATAGCAATTTCTGAAATTTGTGACCTTGAAAATCCTGACAATAAGGAAATAATTTTTAATTTTGAAACTAGACAATTTTATATCAAGGAATGAAAACCAAACTACTATTTTTAGCACCCCTCACAATTTTAGCACCTATAAAACCACTTGTTTTACTTGCAATAGCTTCAATCATTTTAGACACTTGTTTCGGAGTTTGGCGAAGTTGGAAAAAAGGAAATAAGATTCGTTCCCGTAGGCTTTCACATACTATCTCTAAAAGCCTTTTATACAGCGGTGCAATAGTATTTATATTCTTTTTGGAAAAGTACGTTATAGCGGATATTTTAGGGCATTTTATTGCAATTGATTTGATAATGACTAAAATGTTTACTTTCTTTTGTGTTGCTACTGAATTGAAATCTGTAAATGAAAGTTACGAAAGTGTTACTGGAGTTGATATTTGGAAAAAAATGTTTGAATTTTTCAAGAGAAGTAAGGAAACTATCAATGATTTGAAAGATTAATTACTAAATTAGCACTTTCATATTCGTTTTTTAAAGGTTAGGAAGCCGTTTGTTAATTCAAACGGTTTTTTTTATGCCTAATTTTCAGCAAGTTAAAAAATAATTGTAAAATAATTCTATAAATGTTTTGTAGATATATAAATAGTTTGTAGATTTGTTCAACATTTAAAACGAAAAACAATGGAAAACGGAAGACAACCAATTATCCCTATTTTAGACCTTAACAAAGATTTAAGCGGAATGTGGGGTTTAACAAAACGTGAATACTTCGCAGGATTAGCGATGCAAGGGTTATTAGCAAATCCAAACAAAACATCAAACCCTATTCAAATATCATTAGATGCGGTTATGTACGCTGACGAACTTTTAAAACAATTAGAAAAATGAAAATAGAAGTAGAAAACGCTCAACAGAATGAGCAAGTAGATTGGACTAAAAATCCGCAGTTGGTGGTATCTAATATGAGTACACCAGAAGTTTATATTTTTACACACGAAACTGGAGAAGATAAATTTAACGGCATAAGAATTTCAGATTTTATTGATAATCCATATCTAATAAAAGAAAATTTCAAACCCTTTCACGGTAAAATAACACTAAGCAATGACTAAAATAACCCACCAACAAGCACGAATGGAAGTAACAGCGTTTTACATTCGACAAGGTAAAAAGAACCTCTTAGAAGCGTGCGAAAGTATAGAAATGAATTACACTACCATTTATAATCAATTAGCAGGAATAACGGCATTTAAAATATATCTGATAAAAGAGTTTGTCGAAAAGCTAAACGAGAAATACATGGCAAAGGAAATTGAAGTGAACGGAAATTATGAATTGTTAATTTGTAGAAGATGAAAACATACGAATACGGAGCAATGAGTAATAAATTTAGCATTGAAGCCGAAAATAAACTAACAGCATATTGCGTAATGTGTGTGCATTACGATTCACAAGCGCACTTATTAGTTATTTATAGTCCTGCAGAATCAAAAAAAGATAGTTGGTTTAATCCTAGTGGTAAAGTTTCTGAAAGATTAGATGAAATTTTCGGAGGTAAAGATTCTTTTGATAAATATTTTGAATCTAACATTGAAGAAATAAAAAAATGTTACAAAACAATTAAGCGAATTGTATGAAACCAATCCTTAAAACCCTAATAATCTTCGCAGTCCTATACGTGCTTGCTTGTGCGTTTTATGCCACGAATGAAATTTATAAACTAATAATTGAACAATGAAAAAAGAAGATTTACTTATTCAGCTAAAAGAAATTGAAACAAAAGCCGATTTAGAAAAATTAGAATTGATTAAAAAATTCTGCCTATTAAATAATCCTTATAAAATAGGAGATAAAATAACAGATTTAAGCGGTTCTATTATTATTGAAAAAATAAAATTTAGCCGATATGATATGTGTTGTGTTTATTTTGGCTCATCACTTAAAAAAGACGGAACACCACGTAAAGACGGGGAAAAAAGAAATATTATTCAAAACCAAATACAATGAAAAAAGAAAACATTTACGTTGAAATTACCAACGAAACAGAAAGATTAAAAGCAATTGAAATATTGCAGAATGCTGGGGAAAATATTTGGGATAACTGCACAGCTATGAAGTTATTAGAAAACTATGAATATTTAATATTAGCTTTCAATGGTTGGTTTATTGCTGATAATTATTCAACAAGAACCAAAATCACCCTCGACGAACTTGAAGCACTTTTAAACCCTAAGAAATCGAATATTGAAATCGGTTTACTAGAATGCTTGAAACAAGTACAACAACACTTAGAAAGCGACTACCCACAAGGAACGGAGATAAAGATTAGCGCAAATGAAATATTAATTAGTAATAAGTAAGGAAATGGCAGGTAGAATACCGAAAAGAGTCTATGTTTATAACGATAAAGGCGAGTTTATAAACGAATTTGAAAGCAGTGCTGAATTTGCAAAGATTTATAATTTAACACAAAACTTTATGTCAATTGGAAATAATAATATTTTAGACGTTGATATAAACTTTGTAAATGAAAATACTTTTGCGTCTTACAAAAGAGTTGGTAGAAGTAAAATTGTAAATTTTAGAAAAAAATTAAATTCACCTTTTGTAAGGAAAAAGAAACCTGAAAAGAAAGAGCAAGTAATTGATGTTTTCAACCTTAACGGAGAATTGATAGCTTCTTTTAAAGATGAATTTTATTTGAGAGCATTTTTAGGAAAAAGATTAATTTCAAAAACAAAACATTTTTTAAATTCAGATTTAAGATTTGAAATAGGAGTTTAACAGATCAAAAATCACCCTCGATGAACTCGAAGCACTTTTAAACCCTAAGAAATCGAATATTAGTATGGGTTTACTCGAATGTTTGAAACAAGTACAACAACACCTAATCAACGACTACCCGAAAGGAACGGAGGTAAAGATTAGTGCGAATGAAATATTAATTAGTAATAAGTAAGGAAATGAAATCAGTAGAAGAATTTGTAAAATCAATGGTAAAAATTGAATTTATAGAAAATAGCAATTGTTTTGGACACTATCCATTTCAATTATTTTGTGAAGATAAAAATGGAAAATTTGAAATGAATGCACTTGCATTGGGAGGTGACGTTAAATCTTGTTATAAGAGATTTTCTGAATACAAAAAACAAGGTGCAAAAAGAATTTATATGTCATTAGATTTTCCAAGTAGAGGAGATATTGAAAATGATTTTGTAGCAATATTTTATTTTGAAAATAATGAATTAAATCTATTTGCAATACCTTATAGTTTAGAAGATGGAAAACAACTTGATGTAATTAAAAAAAGTGATTTTTTAGATATTATCAAATATCAAATTATTTCTCAAATAGACTAAAACCACTCATAACCACATTTAGCCGTCCGTCATAATTCCATAAATCGGACGGCTTTTAACTTTAAATTTACGATATGAAACTAAGAGAAAAATTTATGACCGTTTGCGGAGGTTGCGATGGGACGGGAGAATACGAAGAACCGATTGGAGGCTTTGAAAATTCAGTAACTTACAAGTTAACTCAATGCGATTGCGAGAATGGTAAGGAGTTGGACTGGCAAAAAGTTGATAAAGAAATTAAGGACACTAAGTTAAAAATCGAAATCAATCAAATGTCAGTTGATAATCACAATCAATTTATACGAGATGCAATTAAAGAAAATAACGAATTAAGAGCTTTAATTTGCCTTAGGTTATTGATTGATCACGAAAACAAAGTAACTGAATTAGAAACGTATTTAGCAGAATTGGAGGAGTTATGAAAACAATCACAATAAACCTAACCTTTGAAAGTTCAGTACATTTAACGAACGTACTTGAAAAAGCATCACAGCAAATCAAGCAAGGTGGTGACAAAGGTAGCTTTACTTCGCAAGGTATTCAAGTGAATTATACGGTCGAAAGTATTGATTGCGCTAAACCTGAAAGAGAAGTAAGGAAAGAAATGATTAATGGAGTTATTCACGAAATAGTAAAAAGTAAGATATGAAAGCACACCTACTAAAAACTGAAACCAACGGCAAAGCTAACTATCAGATAGTAGATCAAAGCCACAATTTACCAAAGGATACTAAGTACTTTATCAAGTATCGTCCTTGTATTTACAAAGGAGTTGAATGCGCTATAATTACAGAACATTTAAACTATTATGTGATAGTGTTTGAAGGCAATGAAATTAAGGTAACGAGTAATGAAATTAAAATAATTAATAAGTAAGGAAATGGGAGAATATAGATTTTCAGTTTACGCAAAATGGCAATTAGGATTGTCTATTGCATTTGATGAGCAAATAATTATAAGACTACCTTTTGTCGATGTTAGATTTTCGGTGTCAAAATACGCAAGTGGTGTTTATATTTTTGGTAAAGAATATTAAAACCACTCATCAACTAATCCAACCACTCATCACAATAGCGGTCAAGCGAATGAAGATAGTGAGTAGATTTGTGATAGCAAGGTAAGTTAATTGGTAAACGTTCGGTGAGCATTAGAAAGTAGGGAGTAATTACCTGAGGATATTTATTAAGTCTTGCCGAAAAATGCACGTTCGAGTCGTGTCCTTGCTACGAATTAATAAATAACCCCCGAAGCCTGATTTATCACGAATTGAGGGGGTTTAACAAGTAACTAATAAACAAATAATATGAACACACAACTAATTGCAATCGGAGCTTTATCGCTCATTTCAGCAGGTTTTGGAATCTTATTTAGATTGAAATACCGAGAATTGAAAACGTACTACAAGCGTAAATGTGAACGCCACGATGAGCTTAATGAGCAACACTCTAAGTTAATTGAGGACTTTCAAGAACATAAGAAACGTTCTGAAACTATGTTACGTGACATCTTAGCAGAAAACAAGCGTAAAAACGCTAAATTGTTAGCTAAAAATCAAGAAATTCAACAACTTAAAACAAAATAAAATGAGTAACGAAAGACACCTAAAAGAAACAATCCAGCGACAAGCGGATACAATCAAAGAATTAGAATCAGATTTTAACGACGAATTTGTAAAAGGGCAAATGAAATCGAAAGAGATTGAAAAGCTAAACAAAATCCTTTACTATTTCGATACTAAGCTGAAAAACAACGCTGAATTTCAAGAATTGAAAGCGGATTTAATCGGTGGTCAGGAGGAAAATATTAGCTTAGAGCCAAAACCAATGAAAAAACCGTATATTAATACTAATCGTTCTTACGACTTATGAAACCAAACTACAAACATTTAAGCGTACTCTTACTGGGTGCGCTTTGGATCGTTGGAATGCTTTATTTCCTTTATGGCTGCAGCGCAAATTACCACTTTACTAAATTCATAAACAAAGGCGGTAAAATAGACACAACCGAACGAATTGTAACGGTCGAAAAAACAATCAAAGTAAACGGCAAAGATTCAATAATATTCGTTCAGATGCCTTTGAATTGCCCCGAAGTACAAATACCACCGACACGTCAAGAAATACGCTACAAATACAAGTTAAAGCGAGATAGTATTGAAACGGTGCGTTATGTAACTAAGTGGAAAACTAAACTTGTTAAGATTGAAAAGAAAGCGGAGGTTAAGAAAGCGAAAGTAAACGTTTGGAATTGGTTTTTTTGTGGCATAGCTTTAGGGATTTGGATAGCAGTTTTGGTGGTTTATTTAATTAGGAAAAAATGAACATAACAGTAACAAAAGTTAAAAAGATACTCGAAAAAGATTACGGGTGGAGCAACCTAAACACTATGGAGTTGAATTGGATAGTTGACGAATTAATAACAGACACTTTAAAAATAGTTGACAACAAATTAAAGAGCAAAAACATATCTATCAAAAAATGAACCTCCGAAACCTACTATACGAATTATTAATTGCACTAATTTTGTGCTATGTTTTATATTTAATACTTACGAAATGAAACCAACTATCGACCAAATTATTAAAGGAATGGAAAAAATCGGAGCAACGATATTTCGTGAACCTAATTCCATTAACCTTTTCGGAGTGCGTACCAACGAAAACACAGCAGACACTTTCAATGACTGGGGCGGTGCTTTCTATTGGGACGATAAAGGAAAACGACACGATCTAATTATTCCAATGACAACCGATGCAGGAGTCTTTTACAGATTGAAACCTATGAATAAGTTAGGAACTGCAATTCTTGTTCACGATAAACAGTATCGAGGTTGCTACCAACTTATGGAAAAGGGGCATATGGGGCAAAAAGCATTCCGACAAATTAAACCTATGCTTTATTGGAGAGATAATGATAAGGATTCACAATTAGAAAGCGGTGGTAAAATTTACGAAGAAATTGCATTTACTAACTTTCATTATATGGGCAAAGGTAACAAAGTAGGTAATTGGTCAGCAGGTTGTCAAGGTGCAAGTGTTGACAATATGAATGCTTTATTTAAGTTTGTTGAGGTGCAAAAAGGACGTGTTTACTCTTATACTTTGATCCACGAAACGACACTATAAATTCGGAGTTGAAAGCCTGAATTTTGAGCCTACCTATTTATTAGTGTAGGCTTTTTTATTTTTATCATAAAAACTTTTAATGTATTTAGTGTAATAAAAAATATTAACAGTTAAATAATAGTTGTTATATTTGTGTTCACTTTAAACAAAAAGAAATGGAAAACAAAAAGTATGTAACAGTAAAAGAAGCTATTGACATTTTAGGAACAACTCGACAAAGTGTTCATTATTTAAGAAAGCACGGATTTTTAAAAGATGTAATTCAAGTTCACACAACTTGTTTTTTATATTGTGAATCAGAACTTTTGGAATTAAAAAAAACTAAATCGCAAATACTTTAACAATGAAACTAGATCCACGACTCCAATTTCTTAAAGACCCTATTGTTATATTTTGCATCGTAGCACTATTAACACTAACGGCAATCTATTTGTATTTAGAACACCCCGAAAAATTACCACTATGACACAAGAACAGAAAATCCTCGCAGTAGTTGGCTTGTTGCCAGTTATAGCCGACCTAATGGAAGATATACCACTATTCAGAATGGCAAAAGTTAGAGGTAACAAATTCATCGAAGAAGTCCGCAAAGTTGATAATATCATAATCGCAGACGCACAGTTGGAAGCGCAATCGCAACAAGTGAACATTCAACGAGCGTTTAGACAATGGTTAGAAACTGAATTTGTAGCGGAATGAAACAATGTTTTAAGTGCAACCAAACGTTACCTATAAGCGAGTTCAAAGTAAATACAAAATTCAATTTACCAACAGATAAAGGAACGGTAAAAGTTTGTAAAACGTGTGACTTTATGCAAACACTTAGAACTCTTAGTAATATTCGCTGGAACGGAACAACCTACATAGTTAACAGATTCAATAATCAATGTGAAGTCGTTGAGTGGTATAAACAAAACGAACCAATTTAAAATAAACAATATGATAAACCAACAATTTAAAAACAGCACACGTAACCAAATCGTACAAGTGACGAAACGAGGGTACAACGTACACAAGAAAGAAGATACCGAAGTAAGTGCCGGTATGAAAGTGCAATACACCGTTCTACAATCCACAAGCGATAATTCTTTAAAGGATTTCGTTTGTACTGAGGAAAGGTTTTTAAGATTATACGAAACAATTTAAAATCAAATAAGTATGCAAGTAGCAGGAAAGATTGTCGCAATTATGCCGACACAAGTAGTAAGTGAGAAATTCTCAAAACGTGAGTTTGTAGTGGAAACTCCAAGCCAATACCCCCAACAGATTCTATTCCAATTGACACAAGACAAATGTAGTTTGTTGGATGGTTTGCAAGTAGGTCAAGAAGTTGACGTGCATCTGAATATTCGTGGAAGATCCTGGACCAACCCACAAGGCGAAACTAAGTATTTCAATACCTTAGAAGCGTGGAAAATTGAAGTGTTGGGGGCAACGGCTCAAACACAACCTAAACAAGTAAGTACTCCAGCGAACGAAGAAGAGGACGATTTACCGTTTTAGTAAGTAGTTGAAAATCAAATAATTAGTAACAATTTAAAACAAAATAAAAATGAAAAAAGTAGTTTATTTAATCGCTATCGTATTAGCAACAGGAAGTCTAACAAGTTGTTATGACTTCAATCGCCAACAAAATCAGTTAGATGCTGAAAGTAGAGGTAAGGAAATTCTTTTAGAGGCTGAAAGTTCAAAGAAAGCTAAAATCGAGGAAGCAAAAGCTAATTATGAAAGTGCTAAATTGGAAGCTCAAACAAAAGTTACAAGAGCTGAAGCAAACGCACAAGAAAAATTGATTGGTGCAAAAGCAAATGCAGAAGCAAAATTGTTAAATGCAACTGCAGAAGCAAAAGCAAATGAAATTTTGCAAAAATCAATCACACCTGACATTTTAGAGTATTTCAAGATTGAGCGTTGGAATGGTAAATTACCAACCGTTACGGGAAATTCAAGTAGCTTAATTAACTTGAAATAATGAAAGCTACTATATTTATCCTTGTTGGTATTCCAATTATAGCTTTAATTTGGTTTGCCGTTGGTGCATTTATTCGTGAATATTTCCGTAAATAACCACTCATAACAACCTACAACCGTTCATCACATAACCAAGCGGTGAACGGTTCTTTAAAAGTAAATTAGCAGAAAATACGAAATATGGAAACTAAAATTTTTAACATTGACTGTATGAAGCACAGGAAATCAACACACCTCGCTGGAGTTGATGTCGAAGCTATTATTAGTGAGAAAGGAAAATGTATTCTCACAATTAAAGAAGCCTATTATGAAACGGGCGTAAATGTTTCAGGAAATAAAACAGATGGTTATTTCATTGACTTTGTCGAAGATGTTAAACCAATGGTTGTAAATTCAGGGAATCGCAAAACTATTGCTAAAATGATTCAAATTGCAAAAAAGATTGAAGCAGTTGAAAGTCGTAATTTGATGTCGTGGAATGGTTTTACAATCGAATTGCAATTTAATCCAAATGTCAAAATGATGGGGCAAGTTGTCGGAGGTATTGTAGTAAGTCCAATTGCGCCAATTATTGAAAAGAAAAAACCAACTTTTAAAGAAGAACACTTTGAAAAAGCATTTAACGCAAATGCAACAATCGAAACTATTAAGAATGGTTTTATTACAAATGAAGAAATTTTAACTAAATACAATCAATATGTCGCAGATAGAGCAACGAAGTAACGAATGGTACGAACAAAGATTAGGACGCTTTACGGGTTCTGAAATACACAAATTAATGGGTATTAAAGGGCTTGGATTGACTGGCGAGGATTACGCATTCTCTAAAGCGTGTGAGCTTGTATTTGGACGTAATGAAGAAGATAGTTTTATGTCTTTTGATATGCAAAGAGGTGTACAATACGAACCCCTTGCGTTTGAATGTTTTAATCGTTTGAATGAAGAGAATTTTATTGTAGCAACTGAATGTGAGTTTTTTGAATACGATACTTTTGCAGGTGCAAGCCCAGACGGTATTGTTTCAGATAATGCAGTTCTTGAAATCAAATGCCCGAAACCTGAAACACTATTTGAATTGATAGCTACAAATGAAATCGATAAAAAATATCAGTACCAAATGCAAATGGAAATGTTATGCGCTGAAAAAGACAAAGCATACTTTTTTAATTATGGCATTTGGAATGGTAGAGAAATACACCACACAATAGTTGTTGAACGTGATGAAGTAATTATAACTAAAATCAAAGAACGTATTGCAGAGGCGTTAATTTTGCGTGATAGGTACGTTGAACAGATAAAAGCTAACTTACAATTCAATTTGATGTAGTATTTTTTGAATTATAGTGAAAGCCTTGCAGAAATGTGAGGCTTTTTTTTTGTTATGTGTAATTGCGTAAATACTTAAAAAATAAATAGTTATGAAATATTATTACAGATTACAGAAGAAAATATAAAGTTTAAACTTTTGAGTAA
>Ga0209287_10001234_pt1 | contig 13122 bp, 12 predicted proteins | sample PPLLak3cmMay2015_2_FD_187255 | JGI IMG/M metagenome (GOLD analysis project Ga0209287, IMG submission 187255) | Freshwater sediment microbial communities from Prairie Pothole Lake near Jamestown, North Dakota, USA - PPLs Lake P8 Core (1) Depth... | ecosystem: Environmental > Aquatic > Freshwater... | reverse complement strand
CAAAACCATATCCACATTTTTTGTGGAGCAGCGCCAAGGATGTCACCGCTGCGAGTGATCAGTATCATCCAATCGATAACAGCCAAAAAGGTTTTTGAAAAATTTCCTAAGCTTAAGAAAGAGCATTTATGGGGTGGTGAGTTTTGGAGCGATGGGAAATATATCTGCACCGTAGGAGAAGCCACCTCCGAAAAAGTTATTCGCAATTACATCCGAAATCAAAGCATAGATAAGAGTTAGGTTGATAGCCGGATACAGCAGTTAAAATTGTTCAATTTGTAACAATAGTGTTACAAGTAAAGTTAGATACCCCGCCGCTCTGCGGCGGGGAGCTTCATTGAATATGAATTAAGCACCTGAAAGGCAGCGGCATCACACAACAAACCCGATTTTTAAGGAAATGACCGCTTAAAAAACTCCCCCCACAAATTCAATGTCGGAATTTGGGATAATATTATTTATTGACACAGCGATATATATATGTTCTATTACTCGGTTATTATAAGATTATCTCTGAAAAAGGCCTCAAAGGACAACAGATAAAAGTTCTGTTATATTAGATATAATTAATAGGGCAAATGCCATGATGAAGGATGAATAAGTTATGAAAAGAACATTTCAGCCAAGCAGACTCAAACGGGCAAGGACACACGGTTTTTTAAAAAGAATGTCTACAAAGCAGGGAAGAAAGCTGATAAACAGGCGAAGAGCAAAAGGCAGGGCCCGATTATCGGTTGAATAAAGAAATTATAAATGTGAGTAGTTAATCAATCGACAGAAGTTTAAAATTGCATAACTTCAATTTTCCCAAGACCGACCGAATATTAAAACATAACGATTTTCTTCAGTTATCAAAGAAGGGGAAGAAAGTAAAAAATAAATATTTTACGGTTGTTTATTCGCAAAGTTTTTTCGGAACAACCCGGCTTGGTTTGACGGTATCAAAGAAAGCCGGAAATTCAGTCCTGCGTAATATGATAAAACGGAATATCCGTGAATACTTTAGAATAAATAAAGGCTGTTTTAAAAACAAATGGGATATTAACGTTATTGCTAAACCGGAAGCAGGAAGCTTGAAATCAGCTCTTTTAATACTGTCATTGCAGGATGTTTTTAGGAAGATAGATGAAGGTCTTGATAATTAGAAAAACAATTCTTTTATTTATCCGTTCGTACCAGTGTTTCATATCTCCGCTGATCAGGCCTGTTTGCCGCTTCTATCCATCCTGTTCAGAATATGCCTATGAAGCAATTTCTCTTCATGGTCTTTTCAGGGGAATATCCCTTGCAGTTAGGCGGATATTGAGATGCCATCCTTATAATCCGGGCGGGATCGATCCGGTCCCAAAAAACTAGAAAAAAACTAATGTATTAATCAGCAAATCGGCAATTTTGTGCAAGTTCACAGTCCTGATGAGCGGGGGTTCCTTGGCTGGAGCTTTCGAGGAAGTATAAATAATGTATGCTACACTGTAAAAACTGCCGTTTGCCGCCAAGATTGCTTAAAAGGTCCATGTCCGGATAGAAAATAGAGTTAAGTTCCGAATAATATCGGGGAGGTTTTAATGGAACAGGCACGGTTTATTATAGCGGTAGCGCTTTCATTCTTGGTTTTTTTAGCCTGGGATTATTTCTATAATGATAAGAAACAGGCAACAAAAGTAGAACAGGCCGCAGAGATTGAGCAGCCTGTTAAGACAGGAGCTCCGGAATCCGGCAAAGCAATCAAATTGCAGGAAAAAGACTCATATGTTGAACCTGCGGTAAAAACCGGAGCAGCTGCAAGGGTTATTACAATAAACACTCCATTTTATTCTCTGACTTTTAATGAAAAGGGAGCTGCAATAACAAGTTTTGTTTTGTCTAAATACAGGGACAACATAAATGACGATTCCCCCAACAAAGAGTTGATACCAAAAGAAGTTGAAACTGGAACGATATTGGCCGGTTTCGCTGGAAAAAGCGTTCAAGGTCTTGAGAATGCTCTTTTTGTTTCAGATGTCGATTCTGAAATTATCGAGCTTAAAGAAGGAAACAAAGAAATCAGATTTTACTGGAAATCCCCACAGGGAGTAGTGATTGAAAAGAAATATACTGTAAATGCAGATACTTATCTGATAGGACTGGCCGTTAATATCATAAACCAATCCCATGAATCAATAAAAGACAAGCTGTACGTTTCTCTCAACAGTTTTTACACTGATAAAAGCGGTGCATACAGTTTTGAAGGTCCAAGCGCTCTAATAAATAACAGTCTTGAACAGGTAAAACTGAAAGATATTGAAGAAAAGAATACTTATTCTGGGATTCTTAAATGGATAGCAGTACAGGATAGATATTTTATGTCAGCAATTATTCCGAAAATATCTTTGGAAACAGAAATGCACCTCAATTTAAAGGATAAGGCATATCTTGAAGCACAGTATATTAATCCTGAAAAAGAAATTCACCCGGGAGCTCATGAACAAGTCGAATATAATATCTTCTTTGGGCCGAAGAGCATGAAGCTTTTAGGTAGCCTGGGCTATGATTTGAACAAATCGGTTAATTTCGGATGGTTTGACTTTCTTGCAAAACCTTTTCTTTATTTTATGAATTTTTTATATGGTTTTATTCCCAACTACGGTGTGGCTATTATTCTGCTTACCGTAATAATAAAACTGTTATTCTGGCCTCTTGGCGCAAAAAGCTATAAATCAATGAATGAGATGAAAAAAATTCAACCGATTCTCGCAGAAATAAAAGAGAAATATGGTAACGATAAGAAGCGCATGAACGAAGAACTGATGGGCTTATATAAAACATACAAGATAAATCCCATGGGCGGGTGCCTGCCCATGGTGGCGCAGATACCGGTCTTTTTTGCGCTGTACAGAATGCTTTATGAAACGATTGAACTGCGGCATGCCCCGTTTATGTTCTGGATACAAGATCTTTCAGCCCCCGATAGACTGTTTCATTTTAATTTTTCAATTCCTTTTATGGAACCGCCATATGGTATACCTGTTCTGACAATAATCATGGGAGCAACAATGTTTATACAGCAAAAAATGACTCCCGCCGTCGGTGATCCGACTCAGGCAAAAATGATGATGATCTTACCGTTTGTCTTTACAGTAATATTTGTCAACTTTTCCGCCGGTCTTGTTTTATACTGGCTTATTAACAATATCTTATCAATCCTTCAGCAATATATCATTTCAAGGAAAACTGCTTAGGGGCCTTTACGAAAGAACTATTATCTTTCTGAACATTTCGTTACAGCTCCTTATGTCGTTCATAACACTACAAGGTTTCGGTTGTTTTTGAACGACGGATTAGCAAGTTAGAAATAGTTTCCTGTGTTTTTCTTCCACTCAAGGAGGTAAAGAAAAAAGCGGTAGGAATTAATTTCGCAAAAAATACATACACCACTCAAGCGGTACTGAACAATATCCCGTTTATCGGGGTTAGATGCGGATGAAATGAATGTCCCATTATTTGGACTTTGATGGGATAAATGTTGAAAAAGCAATAGAAACAGCCTGTAAAGATTTAAACTTGAAAAAAGATCAATAGAAACCATGAAATTATTTAATATGGTTCAAGAGGCATATTCGGGCTTGTTGGAATAAAAAAAGAAAAAATAAGAGTAGCAATGCAGGATTTTGTGAAAGAAATATCATCTGCAGATAATAATTTACAGAAAGATAAATTTTCAAGAACCCCTCTTTTTGATGTGAAATATGAAAACTGAAAAGTTGATACAGCGCTTGATATTCTGAAAAAAATCCTGAATAATATTTATGATACAGATGGTACCAAAACCTCAGACTGAATTGAGGGCAGAGAAATGTTTTATGACATAGGCTGTTCCAATCCGGATACTATTATTGGCAAGACATGATAAAAACTTGATGCAATTCAATATATTATTGGAAAAATGATAAATAAAAATAAGGATAATAAATATACTATTATAGTGAATATCTCTGGTTATATTGATACAAGACATTCAAAGCTAAGAAGCCCGGCAGAAAAAGCCGCTGAAAAGTCAAAGAAAAGGGAAGACGATCTCTTTGGGACCTATGAATGCAAACGACAGGAGGGTAATTCATCTTGCCCTAAAGAATGACTATAATGTTAAAACACATAGCATTGGTGACTATTTTTATTAAAAAGATTGTTATTTAACCAAGAAGAAAAAGAACGGCATAGAGCTTTTTAGACGAATTTGAGTTTTAAAAGCTTATAGCGACCAAAAGTAATCAGGGGTTTCTTGTAAAAAAAATAACAAATTAGTGGTTAGTCTTATCCAATCGAGAGAAGAACAAAATCTATAATTAATAGTGAAGCGAAAAATAATTGATGGAAAATGACACTATTGCTGCCATATCCACTCCTATTGGCAGTGGCGGTATAGGGATTATTAAAATATCCGGAAAAAAAGCCCTGCCGATAGTCTCATCCATATTCAGAAGATCATCAGCAAGAGATAGATGCAACAGAACAATCCCTTCTAATATAATAAAAGAATCGCACAAGCTGTATCATGGTTACATTTATGATCCGGATAACGGTAAAACCCTTGATGAGGTACTTGTTTCGGTAATGCTTTCGCCTCATTCTTATACAAGAGAAGATGTTGTTGAAATTAATGTTCATTCCGGCATAGTTGTTTTAAGAACTGTACTCGACCTCATTATCAGAAATGGCGCAAGGCTCGCTCTGCCCGGAGAATTTACAAAAAGAGCTTTTATTAACGGAAGAATGGATCTTACGCAGGCTGAAGCTGTAATTGATATTATCAATGTAAAAAGCAGAAAAGCTCTTGAAATTTTGAACACTCAAGCAGCAGGAACTCTTGGCCTATGCGTCGAATCGATATTGAGAATATTAAACGGCATTCTTGTTAAGATAGAAGCAGCGATAGATTTTCCGGAAGACGTGGATGCCTTGAATCATGATTCGGAAGCGGAGATTATTGAAAACAAGGTAATAGGAAAACTAAACGAGTTAATAGCAGGCTATGAAGAAGGACATCTTTTTAGAGAGGGGATAAGGATTGCTATTGCCGGAAGACCCAATGTGGGAAAATCTAGTCTTATGAACAGACTGTTAAAAGTTGAACGATCAATTGTAACTTCAATTCCCGGAACAACAAGAGATGCTATTGAGGAAACACTGATAATATCAGGAATACCAACAATTATTTCAGATACCGCCGGATTGCATGATACTACTGATCCGGTTGAGACTCTGGGGATAAAAAAAACGAGGGAACTTATTAAAAATGCTGATATCATTTTGTTTATGACAGATGCTTTTTCTCCGCTTTCGGAGGCGGATATCAGGATATATGAGACCATTAAAGATAAGCAGGTTGTTATTGTTATAAACAAGATCGACCTGATTCCAGCGAACCGGGATATTTTGATCGGTGATGATTTTAAAAGATTACTCTGCGTAAAAATATCGGCTTTACATGATATCGGAATAGAGTTTCTTAAGGAAAAAATTAAAGAAATATTTCTTGATAAAATTGATTATAATTCTATTGCAATAGTTCCGAATATGCGTCAAAAAATTGCTGTTGAGAAAGCTCTTGAAAAAATTGTTTTGGTGATAAGAGGATTAAAATCCGGCTTTCCTTATGAAATGATTTCTATAGATCTTGGAGAGGCAATCGATTACTTAAATGAGGTTATTGGGAAAAACGTAAAAACCGATATTCTGGACAAGATATTTAGTCAGTTTTGCATAGGAAAATAATGTTTCACGTGAAACAACTTTATCCGGAGCGGCGAATAACCCTCCTTAGCCAGGCAGGGGTCGGAGTTCCTGCGATCCTCACCTCATAGCATGCCGGCTTTTATCAAAAAAACGCTTTCATCCACGGGTGTAAACCCGTGGATGAAAGCGTTTGGAAAGAGGTAAAAATCACGCAGCAAAGTAGAAAATATGATATATTTCTTTCATGGAAATACGACTAAGTTCACATGGGACATATCATCATCAATTTCACATTAAATGGATACCGAAATACGGCAAGAAGGTATTGACAGGTAAAATCAAAGAATTCGTTGAAAAGCGGTTAAATGATATTGAGGGATATCAGCCAGATATTGAAATTGAGAAACACAGCATTCAAAAGGATTATGTACATCTGATAATCATAATACCGCCGAAATATTCTGTTTCCGGGGTTGTTGGGAAGATCAAGTCAAATACCAATCGGGAGATATGGAGAGAGTTTAAATAGGTCAGAAAGATATATTGACGTAATGAGTTTTGGTCTCTGGGCTTTTTTTCTTCCACAGTAGGGGTTAACGAGATTGTAATAAAGAGATATGTGGAATTTCAGGAAAAGGTTGACAAGGGGCAACTTCAATTAAGGCTCGATTTTAAGTTTTAAGTGCCACGGGCGTAAGCCCGTAAGTATCTACTTATAAAAATAAGGAGCATCTTGTGGAGATCGACTTTACGGCTTTTTTTATAAAATATGAGGCAGTAGTTGCGATGGCGGATAATGCGTTTATTAAAGTCAGAGATAGCCATCCTGATTGTGTTAATTGTAAAATAAACTGTTCCGATTGTTGTTACGCGCTTTTTGATCTTACCCTTATCGAAGCCCTGTATATAAATCATAAAATCAGGGAAAAATTTGATGGTGAAAAAAGGATTCAGCTTGAAGAAAAAGCTAATATAGCGGACAGGTCTGTGTTTAAACTGAAGAAAAAGGCCTATGAAGAACTTAAATCTGGAAAGAGCGAAGAGGAAATAATTCAAGCGCTTTCCACAAAAAGAATCAAATGCCCTCTACTGAATGATAAGGATGGCTGTGATCTTTATGAATTCAGACCTATAACATGCAGGCTGTACGGAATACCGGTGTCTATTGGCGGGGCAGGGCACACATGCGGATTGTCTGGTTTTAGAGAAGGAGAAAATTATCAGACAGTGAACATGGATGCCGTTCAAAAAAAGCTTTATGAGATATCGGATGAGTTGATCAAACAAATAAAGTCAAAGTATTTAAAATTATCGGAATTGCTTGTTCCTTTATCCATGGCAATATTGAATGTTTACGATAAAGAATATCTCGGCCTCGCCGGTGAAGACAAATCTCCAGTAAAAGAAAAATGATAAACTTTTAATAAGTCCATCATCAGGCCAAATGGGTTAATAAGCCCCCGCCAATCGTGAGGAATCCCATTTCCTGCCAAGAAAAAGGCGGTATTTGACTTCCAACGAGTTCGTCGAATAAAGTTTGCCGTAAAGCAGCATAAAATTGCTTTTTACGAGAGCGTCAAAAAGGATGGATTTGCAAAAATAAAAGGATAATAAATGCCCATGTTGAATAAAGATGAGGAACTGAGAAAAAAAGCCATTTTTGAGAGCATGTCTCCGAAAAGACAGATGCATATAGAAAAAAAAGGATATGATAAATGGGACCCGTTTGAAATGCCCAAAGATCCTATCGATATAAGGAAAGATAAAACAAAAAGAACTTCACAGATGCTTGTTCGGGAATTTCTGCAAAGCAGGAGTTCAGAAGAATACAGTAATGAATACGGCCGGGGGGTTCTAGATTTTTGTCTCGGTATAATAAATGAAGATGAACGATATATTGGCATGTTTGAATTTGCATCCTGGTATATGGAACTGTTGAAGAAAGAAGGACATGAGTTTAAAAAATAAAAACCGTTATAAAAGAAAAGATGCTTGACTGTTTATACAATGGAGTGAAATTGATGAAGAAAATAGGCATAATCGGAGGCATAGGTCCTGAATCAACAGTTGATTATTATAAAAGAATTATAAGCGTATTTCAGAAGCACGGCATTGACTCAGCATATCCCGATAATAATTTACAGCGCGAACCTTTCAGAGCTTATGAGCATACTTGAAACAAAAAACCGGAGCAAGCTAGTAGACTGGCTGGTTGAAAAAGTTAACTCGCTTTTCAGGGCGGGTGCACAATTTGCTGTAATCGGGTCGAACACCCCTCACATAGTATATAATGAGGTTAAAGAACGATCCCCCATTCCTCTGCTGAGCATTGTCGAGGAGACTCGCAACAAAGTCCTTTCTCTGGGGTTGAAAAAACCCGGCCTCATGGGTACGAAATTTACCATGGAATCGGACTTTTTTATAAAACCTTTTAGTGAACAGGGAATTTTCGTGGTTCTGCCGGATAAAGAGGATAAGGAGCTGATACACAACAGGCTCTTTTCAGAAATTGAGCTCGGCATCATAAAAGATTCTACCAGAAAAGAACTCCTGGCGGTTGTACAAAGAATGATAGGAAGATATTCGATAGATTCGCTGATTCTTGGCTGTACCGAACTTCCTCTTATACTTACAAGGGATGAATACGGAATTCCTTTCTTAAACACAACAGCTATTCATGCCGACAGCATTGTTAATTACTGCATTGGATAGGAGCTTCCGATAATATGTTACAGAACCCACCCTATTTATAGTATATTCGGTTTATCAAGTTTTTGGCTCTCAAGAACAGGATATATAAATTCAGCTTGAAGAACAGGTATTTTACATGCCGGACTTCCATATTTACAGGAATCGCGTTTGCACAGAAAGTGGTGATGCAGACTTCGGGTCGCACAGCTGGTGGAAAGATACAGGGTCCTTTGCCGTTTAAAAGAAATATACAGTCGGAAGCAAAAAGCCTGTTTTCTTTTTCCAGGCAGATTGTCATAGTTTCACGAAGATGACCGGCCAGAGTCAGAATATATATGAAATCGGGAAAGCCTATAATTTCATCGATCGCAACATTGCGACAGCAGAGCCCGCTGCATCCGGTGTAACAGTTCCTGAAGGCAGACCGGCCTACAGCAAAAAGCTTTTCTTCTGCTTCCTGAATTTTCCGGCAGTGCCGTTTTAAATCAACCAGATCGGAAGGGGCCGTCCCGTCGATTGTTCTTACCGCTTTTTTGAAATAGTATCCGAGAGACATATGTGATACCTTTCTAAGAACTAAGACATAAATTCATAAATACAATGACGTATTAAGATTGACATTCGGCTTTTTTATGATATTGTACCTTCAACAAAGGAGGTGCGATATTCCAAAAGAAAGCCCTTTTAATATCGACCTTGATTCATATGAGAAAAAAACCTTACAACAAATGGCTCAAAGATACACGTCACCGTATTATACGGTTATCAGGGCCAAAGCCATTTTACTTGCTTCAGACGGTCTCCAAAATAAAGAGATTGGTGAACGTCTCGATTTGCCGCGGCAAATTATCAGCAAATGGCGAAAACGGTTCTTTGATGAACGCTTGGCCGGTCTCCAAGATCGTCCAAGGCGCGGCAGACCGCGTCTTTTTTCCCCCTAAGGTTGTAATGGAAGTCAAAGCGCTTGCGTGCCAGCTGCCAAGCTAAAGAGACCCCCCTTTTTCTCGGTTGAGCCATGCTGATATTACCCGTGAGGCTGTTCGTAATGGTATCGTTGCTTCCATAAGTTGCGCCACGGTTTGGCGTTGGATGAGTAATGATGCCATCAAACCTTGGCAATATCGCAGTTGGATATTTCCGCGTGATCCTGATTTTGCGAAAAAGGCGTCTTATGTGCTGGACCTCTATCAAAGTATATGGAACAGGAAACGGCTTGGACCAAATGATTTTGTAATCAGTGCTGATGAGAAAACCAGCATCCAAGCACGGAACCGAAAAGGCCTTACCACAGCTCCCGCCCCTAATCATATCCGGCGTGTTGAGTTTGAGTACCAACGCGGTGCGGCGCATTGGCTTACCCTGCCGCCTGGGATGTTCGAAGAGCAAAGGTTTTTGGCCTTTGTGAGACAAAAACCGGCATTGATTCTTTCCGACGGTTGGTTGATCTCTTCATGAAGCAAGAACCCTATCGATCGGCTAACCGAGTGTTCTGGATAACAGACAACGGATCTTCTCATAGAGGACAATCTTCAATTGACAGGTTGTCTGAATGGCACCCAAACGCTTTATAGGTTCATACACCTGTGCACGCCAGTTGGCTGAATCAAATTGAAACATATTTTTCAGTTGTTCAGCGGAAGGTCTTGACGCCAAATGATTTCAACGATCTGGAAACACTTGAACAAAAACCATTTGGTTTTCAATCCCTATACGGAGAAATTGCCAAACCATTCAAATGGAAATTTATAAAAGAAGATTTGAACCGGATTATTTCAAATCTATCCGAATACAACAATTTTTATACGTTAAAGAAGGCTGCATAAAATACGTCACTGAATTTACGAATTAGAGTACTAAGACATATATATGACAGCTTTTTTTACCCTTCCTTCCTGCCCTTTTCCCCTTGACGTACAAGATTACCATGCCCTATACTCCCCAAATAGTCAAAAAACAATTCCTTATTAAAGATGGAAGGAAGCGTACCGGAATTGAAGCGCAAATGAGATCGTTGAACGATCTTATGGAACACCTATGCGGGTATTAAAGGAAGATGTTATGATCGAAGAAAAGTATCAGATAGTTGCCGATTTTGCCGTTTCGGCCGTGGAGGGGATCAAACGCACCGGCATGAAAGTGCTGGCATTGCAGGATCGTTATGCTAAAATAATGATGCCTTTTGAGGGCAACATAAACCACATAGGAACCATGTACGCCGGCTCGCTTTTTATCCTTGGCGAGTTTTCCGGCGGTATTCTTCATGGTGTATCTTTTGATTACAATAAATTTTTCCCGATCGTCAGGGAAGTCACCATCCGCTTTCTGAAGGCTGCGAAAACCAATGTCACGCTCGAGGTTTCATTAAGCAGGGAAACGGCCGCTCAGATTCAGGATACGGCCGAACGCGAGGGTAAATGTGATTTCGAGCTCAGGCTGGACCTTAAAGATGCCGATGACCAGACGGTTGCAGAAGTTCAGGGCATCTGGCAGCTTCGCAAATTTCGCGCCGGTCAGTCTATAGCCGGGACCTGAGACACTATGCATAAGGAGCATCACCATGGCGCAAATAATTGCCGACCGCAGGGATATCGAATTTGTTCTGTATGAGCAGATTAACGCCGAAACCCTTCTTAAACACGAAAAGTACAGAGAGTTTAACAGAAAAACTTTCGACCTGATCATTTCCGAAGCGCGCCAGCTGGCCATTAAAGAAATTCTGCCGACCTTTGCTGAAGGAGACCGGGATGGCGCCCGCTTTGAAAACGGCCAGGTCAAAGTCCCGGCCTGCTACCACCGTGCCTTCAAACATTTCGTAGCGGGCGAATGGACCGCCATGATCGCCGACCCCGAACTGGGAGGACAGGGATTGCCCATGGTCATTGCCGAGGCGGCCTCCGAATATCTGGTCGGTGCCAACTATGCCTTTACTCTATACGGATTTATAGGCCATGCGGCCGGAGAGATGATAGAACTTTTCGGTACGCAGGCCCAGAAAGAGCTCTTTTTAAAGAAAATGTATACAGGGCAATGGTCCGGTACCATGCAATTAACCGAACCCCATGCCGGATCCGATGTGGGCGCCCTTTCGACCACGGCGGTCAAAAATCCGGACGGCACCTATTCTCTAACCGGCAATAAAATTTTCATTACCGCCGGAGATCAGGATTTGACCGAAAACATCATTCATCCGGTCCTGGCCCGGATCGAAGGCGCGCCAGCAGGAAGCAAAGGCATCTCGCTCTTCCTTGTGCCCAAGATCTGGGTCAATGATGACGGCAGCCTGGGAGAACAAAACGACATAGTTTGTACCGGCATAGAGGAAAAAATGGGAATTCACGGCAGCGCCACATGTAGCATGACACTGGGCGGCAAAGGCAAGTGCCGCGGACTTTTGCTTGGTCAGGAGAATAAAGGTATGCGTGTCATGTTCCACATGATGAACAATGCACGGCTGGCCACCGGTTTTATAGGTTTTATGTGCGGATCGGCCGCCTACCTGTACGCCCTCGACTACGCCCGCCAGCGTCAACAGGGCCGTGACCTTGAAAAGATCATGGACGCGGAAGCGACCCAGGTCCCGATTATCCGCCACCCGGATGTGCGGCGCATGCTGCTTTGGATGAAGACGCATGTCGAAGGGATGCGCAGCCTGATATATTTTACCGCGTCCTGTTTTGACAAAATCAAGTGCGCCCGGTCGGATGAGGAGAGGGACTATTACCAGGGTCTGCTCGACATGTTGACACCGATAGTCAAGTCATACTGTTCGGATCGTGGATTCGATATATGCGTTCAGGCGATCCAGGTTTTCGGCGGTTACGGCTACACCCAGGATTATCCGGTCGAACAGTTGCTGAGAGATTGTAAAATTTCTTCGATCTACGAAGGCACCAACGGTATCCAGGCCATGGACCTGCTCGGGCGAAAACTTGGCATGAAAAACGGAACCGTATTTATGAACCTGCTTCAGGAAATGCAGGCCACGATCAGGCGCGCACTGGCAATTCCGGAACTTAAAGAGTTGGGATCAAAACTTGAAAGCGCTGTCTCCCGCCTCGGTGAAACTGCCATGCACATAGGTAAATCCGCCATGTCGCCGGATTTTAAAACCGCCTTTGCCTTTGCGCAGCCGTTTCAGGATGTCATGGGTGATGTTATTCTGGCCTGGATGCATTTGTGGCGGGCTGTTTTGGCTCTCCCCAGGCTAAATGATCTGGTCGGAGGACTGTCCGGGATAGCCCGCGAAGAGGAGCTCAGCAGGAATAAAGAAGCCGCCTTCTACGACGGCCAGCTGCACACCGCGTCGTACTTTATCAACGCGCTTCTGCCTCTGACGTTGGGTAAAATGGAAGCCATCGGCGGCGGAGACAACTCGGTTATCGCTATTCATGAAGCATCTTTCGGCGGTTAATCCCGTACTGAGGAGTGATTGAAACATGCCATTGCAGCACCTTTTTTTCATCCCCGAAGAAGGAGAAAATATATGCGGATAATGAATTCTTTATTTCTAAAAGCAATAATTCTCGCTGCATCAGCCGTCTTTTTTGCGACAGGAGTTTGCGCGGCTGAACTTCCCGATCAGCGTGGCACAGGTTTTGATGTAATTGTCATAGGTTCAGGAATGGGAGGCCTTTCTGCAGCAGCGCATCTCGCGACAAATAAATTAAAGGTGCTTGTCCTTGAACAGCACGACAAGGTCGGCGGCTGTACAACAAGTTT
>Ga0209287_10001233_pt1 | contig 13140 bp, 12 predicted proteins | sample PPLLak3cmMay2015_2_FD_187255 | JGI IMG/M metagenome (GOLD analysis project Ga0209287, IMG submission 187255) | Freshwater sediment microbial communities from Prairie Pothole Lake near Jamestown, North Dakota, USA - PPLs Lake P8 Core (1) Depth... | ecosystem: Environmental > Aquatic > Freshwater... | reverse complement strand
GGTCTCAAAGAGTTTGTCTTTATTGTCAGCTATAAAAGCGAAATGGTACGAGAATACTTTGGAGACGGCAAACCATGGAATGTGAAAATAAATTATGTCAACCAAGGAAAACCCATGGGAACAGCACATGCCATCGGAACAGTCGAACCATTCGTCAAAGATTTCATCGTCCTCTGCGGAGATACGATATTTGGCATCAACGACATCAAACAAATCGCAAAAAAAGGAACCAAGATAGGATTAGTGAAGATTGATAACGCAACAGAATACGGCATCGTAGAACTCAAAGGAAAATACGTCCTGAAAATCCATGAAAAAATGGACCATCCCATCTCCAATATCATCAACGCAGGAACGTACCATTTCAACAAACATATCTTTGACTATATCAGAAAAACAGAAAAATCACCGCGAGGAGAATACGAGATTACTGACTCCATCAATATGCTGGTAAATAAAGAACAAATGGAAGGCATATCCCTCAAAGAATGGCGAGACGTTGTCTACCCATGGCATCTTCTTGATGCAAACGAAGAGCTCTTAAAGAAAATGAAAACAAAGATCCAGGGGACCGTGGAGAAAAACGTAGTGATAAATGGAACTATCATTGTTGGAAAAGGTACCGTGATTCGTGCAGGCTCATACATTGAAGGCCCAGTAGTGATTGGAAATGAGAGTAAAATCGGACCAAATTGCTATCTAAGGCCATATACTACCGTCGGAAATCACTGTCATATAGGAAACGCCTGCGAAGTGAAAAACTCAATTATTATGGATAATAGCAACGTCCCACATCTCAATTACGTTGGCGACTCCATCATTGGACAAAATTGTAATCTTGGAGCAGGAACAACAGTTGCCAATCTCAGACTTGATAAAAAAAATATTGTTGTTACACTCAATGGGAAGAAAATCGATTCAAAACGACGGAAACTCGGTATAGTCATGGGGGATAATGTTCAAACTGGAATCAATTCTTCTATCAATATCGGAACGATGATCGGGAACAACGTTTTCATTGGTCTAGGGGCGGTCGTAAAAGGCGAAATTACACCAAAAACCATGATTCTCTAAATCCTTTTGAAAAGAACATAAAATTAAGAAAAAAGAAACTTGGTTTTATAAGGATTACATATTTATAAGGAATAAAGAATTCGTTTGCGATGATAGCGCGGAAATCAGCTCTAATCATATTCATTCAATTACTTAACGGTATTATTGGTTTTGTTGGACTCAAGTTCATAGCATTATACATGGAACCATGGGAATATGGGATTGTTGGTTTTGCATATGGTTTTGTCGCCCTTTTTTCAATTTTTGGAGATTTGGGTTTCGGAGCCGCACATGTCAAACGAATCTCCGAGGGAAAAGACGAGGGAAAATGCATTGGTACGTTTGCAGGGCTTAAAGTAATTTTAACCGGTATATTTGCATCTGCAACGATTTTGTCGATTATTCTATGGCGGTTTGTTTTTGGACGAGGATTTGAAACTCCAATTCATGAACAAGCAGTCTACATCCTACTTTTCTATTTTGTTTTGGCGAGTCTATCTCAGGTATTCACTCAAACATTCTCCGCGAAAAAAGAAATCGCTAAAGGTCAAATACCTTATTTTATCTATACTATTATACGGGTTTTTATTACGATAATCATCGCTTATTCTGGATTTGGTGTTCTAGCATTGGCATACACTTATCTCGTAGGTGAAATCTTCCAATTCGGCGTCGCTTATTATTTTTTTAGAACATATGCTGTGAAGAAACCAACTGTTGATTATTTAATGAATTATACAAAATTTGCTTTTCCTATGGCGATTGCCTCAGCGGCAACTATAATTATCTTTAATGTTGATAGAGTATTTATTCAATTGTTTTGGGGAGCTCAGCAGGTTGGAGAATATTTTGCGGTTTTCAACTTGTCACGATTTATCTTGAACTTTTCTTCAGCAGTAGCAATTCTCTTGTTACCAACAATATCAGAGTATCACGCGAAAAATAATATGAACGATATTAGAAAATTAACGTTAGCATCGGAGCGGTATCTTAGCATGATTACATTTCCGATTGTTATCTTACTGATTGTATTAGCAGAACCGGTCATTCATATTTTACTTAGTGATAAGTATTTACCTGCTTTGACGGTTCTGCAAATTTTACCTTTTTTTGTCCTTTTTGAGGTGTTATCACAGCCATATCAGAGTCAATTACAAGGAATGAACATGCCACATATCGTGAGAAATAGAATCTTATTAATGATGATAGTGAGCATTATTTTGAATCTTTTTTTAGTTCCTGTTGACATAAAAAGTCTAGGACTTAAGTTAGGAGGTCTTGGACCTACAGGTTCCGCTCTTGCAATAGTAATAGCGTATTTTGTTGGATTCATTACTACGAGAGTATATGCATTTCGAGTTGCAAAGATCAAAGGTAATAATAGAATTTTATTGCATATATTTGCTGCCATTCTAATGGGGATGCTTGTTTATTTCATAATACATATTGTAACTATTGGCAGATGGTATGAATTGATAGGAATTTGTTTATTAGGTGTATTTTTATATACATGTATTCTATTCGTTTTAAGGGAGTTCAAAAAAGAGGATTTTAATCTTTTTCTTGATACTGTAAATATAAAGAAAATGGTATCGTATATACGATCCGAGGTTGGGAAAAAGTAATTTTTCGAACGTTATACTTATTAATTCGAGGCAGTATAATTATTTTTCCAAAAATAATAGTAAATCAGACGTTCCATAATTAATGCATAATCCTCACGACTGTTGACATTATTCATTTTTTCCATAAACACTTGTTGATTGAAAAAATCTTCTTTCAATAAATCATTCAAATGAACATCTTTACATAATCTTCGAATAGTGTCAATATACTTTGTTCGATGCTCAAGCCATAAACCTTGCTTAACGAGCAATTTGGATCTCAAACCTTCGATACGACTCATAAACCCATTCAGATAACCCCATCCATAATTAATGTACCATGGGAACCATAATGGAAACGGGCTTTGCGTCATTTGGATTGAGGCAGTAGGCAAATTAAATTTTCTAAAAATATTTTTCACAATATCCTTCTCGGGAATTGAAAATTGTACATCTCTTGCCGATTTTGAATCGTAAAAAGGAATGCACATATTAAACCAATTTTTCTTAATAATGTTATATGGTTCAACAAACATATCATAGGTATGAAAGAAAATAAATTCATCTGGAGTCATATTCTTAAAACGAGTTACATGTTCTTCATGTATCATATCACGGTATTTTGGTTTAATTACTTCGTCAAAATCTAAAATCGTAGAAATTAGCTCTAATGTATTTTTTGGACGATAGAAACGTTGTTCACGTGCGGTAATAGTCACAGCATAACCATCCAATACCGCATCATAACTTGAGAGGGCATCCCTATGAAAATAGTATAATAAAGCAGGAATCATCCAAGGAGATTGATACTTCGAAGAATTGGCTAAATCAGTAAAATTTTTTATAGTGTACATCTCAGGTGTTATAGGGAGTAAAAGATGTTTCATATTTAATTTCTTGCTTACTTTCTCTGCGATACGATTCTCAATACTATTCGAATTATATCCAAAGGTGATAGTCGTAGTATTATGCCCAGCCTTGTGACAAAGTTCTGCAAGCAAACGACTGTCTTTGCCACCAGATAAAGTTATTGCGATATTTCCAGAAAATGAACTAATATATTCGTCTAGAACTTTATAGTAGTCTTCAATAGTATATTTTCCTATTGTTAATTCTGGATAGTTATTGTAAGGAACACAACCAACTGTCAGATAGGACAATATGTTCTCTTCTATTTTCATCGTTCCCATTCCATTATTACTTTATCATCTTGTACGATTATTTCACCGATTTTCTTTGCAGGAACACCAACTATGATGGAATTCGAAGGAAAACTTTTATTAACAAGACTATTTGCACCAACCAGACAATGATCTCCTAAACAAACACCTTTTAGAATTACGGTGTCTGTGCCTATGAAACAACAGTTACCGATAGAGACAGGAGCATATTCAGTTGGATGTTTTCCACCAGTAAGAGCGCGTTTCACAGTGTCATGACTAAAGATTTTTACACCAACAGAGATATCACAATGATGACCAATTATTAATCCTCCGGTTCCATCGATAATACACTGGGGACCAATCCAAACGTTCTCCCCCAGTCTTACATCTCCAATAATCGTTGCTGAGTCGTAGATTGTTGTATTATTACTTTTACAGTAATTACCTTTCTCTTTCCAGTCGAATAGGTCCTCAGTAAATGGGTTGATCCGGTTATACTTCATCTTTGTATAATCTCTTAATTTATAATGCAATGCTATAAGTTCAATCCATATCTCCGTTTGCTCAGAATCCAAGCCGATTTCTTTTGCTTTTTTTCTGATTTCATTCATGCATCTCACCCATTGACATACCAGTTAACGGTTTTTACCATACCTTCTGAAAATGATGTTTTTGGTTTGAATCCTAACAGTTTTTTTGCTAATTCAATACTAGCAAGATGCCTCATGACATCTCCAGGTCTTTTTTCTTCATAGCGGATTGTTTTTTCACACCCCATTATCTCCATGATTGTATTTATAAGTTCAATGACACTTATTTCAGAACCGCTACCGATGTTTATGACTTGACCTCGGGTTTTATTATTCTTATAAATTTCTATTGCCATCCTGGCTGTGTCTTCAACGAAAATATAATCTCTTGTCTGGGTTCCATCACCATAAATGACTGGTGATTCTCCCTTCATAATCCGTCTTATTGTCAGAGGTATTATTCCAGCATATGATTTTTCATTTTGTCTAGGTCCATAATTGTTGAATGGCCTGAGGATGGCACTATCGACATTAAAAGTCTCTCGATATGAAAGCACGATGTGATCTCCAGCAGCTTTACTCGCAGCATACGGAGTGGTTGGATTTAATGGATGGTTTTCATTCATTGGTACTATTTTGGCAGATCCATATGCCTCCGAGGATGAAAAATGGATCAATGTCTTGAATGATCCAAGTCTTTGAAGTTCACATAGATTAGTAACAATTTTTATGTTTTCGTCAGTTGTTTCTTTTGGTTTGACAAGGGAGGCGGGTAGCGGAAGGATGGCAAGATTAAAAACAACATCAATTTTATTTTTTTCGATTATTTTTTTCATTTCATTAAAATCTGCAGCATCTTTTTTATAGAGTTTCAAGGTATTAAAATTTTCCTTTGCTTGGTTTAAATTTTTTTCCAGTCCAAGGATCATGTTGTCGACGACAATGATATCTCTAGGATGTTCGTTTACCAGATTTTCTACTAGATAGCTTCCAATGAATCCCGCGCCGCCCGTTACCATTACTGACTTATCTTTTAATTCCATGTTATCCTCTTGCGTTAATAATTTCTTTTAAATGTGTTACTGCTGCATCAATTTCCTCTTCTTTTAATTCATAATACATAGGTAATGCAATCGCTCTATTGTAAATATCTATTGAATTAATACAGTCATGTTCTGAATGATAAACTGGTTGGATGCATGATGAATATGTACCTATTTGGGTTTGTATTCCTTTTTGTTTTAATTCCCATATGACCTTGTTTCTATCAATATTTTTATCCAACAACGCCACATATGATTGAAAGATATGACTTAGGTTTTTTGATACGTATGGTTTTTGTATCCCATCGATTTCTGAAATCTTCTCATCCCAATACTTGGCGAGGGTTTGTTTTCTTTTTATTATAAACTCCAATTTTGAGAGTTGAGCAACACCTACAGCTGCAAGGATGTCGCTCATTTTATAGTTGTAACCTATATCTGTAAAAATTGGTACTTCGAACGAATGTGTTTCCTTTTCTCGATCCCAAGCCGAACGCATCCCAAAAACAGATAGACGTCTCACGGTATCTGCGATCTCCTTATCTGCAGTGACTACCATTCCACCTTCACCGGTTGTAATACCTTTTCGTGCATGGAATGAATAACATCCAATATCTCCAATTATACCTGCGAATTTATGATTATATTTTGCACCAAATGCACATGCTGCATCTTCGATAACTTTCAAATCATAATTCTGTGCAATTTCTATAATTGGAGTCATGTCAGCGGGTTGACCAAAAGTATGAACTGGGATTATTGCTTTCGTTTTTTTAGTAATTTTTCGAGTAATCATCTCTGGATCAATATTGTAAGTTTTACTATTAATATCAACAAACCGTGGTGTCGCACCACAGTACACAACAGAATGTCCTGTTGCAGGATAGGTATAGTCGGCAACTATTACCTCATCACCTTTTGATATCCCAATACTTAATAACGAAAGATGTAACGCTGCAGTACAATTAGTGACAGAAATAACATAAGGAACTCCAAGATAGGATGCAACCTTCTCCTCGAATTCTTTTACCTTCGGACCTTGTGACACCCAACCAGAATCCAATACTTTTTTTATCTCGATTAGTTCATCATCATTAAAAAATGGTTTAGCCAATCGAATATTTTTAGTCATTTTATCATTCCATATTTTATTAATTCGTCTTTTGATGGAAAATTAATCAATACTCCTTGAGCAGATCCATGATAAACAACAATACTACCTGCTGCAACCGCCGAGGCTCCCGCATCAACAGCCTTAGCAAAATCTTCTACGTTTCCTGCACCCCCACAAACAATTACAGGTATATTAACAGAGTCACATATCCTTTTAATCAAAGTGAGGTCATACCCTTCCATAGTTCCATCTTTATCAATTGATGTAAGAAGGATTTCACCGGCACCGAGATCTTGAACCTTTTTTGCCCAATCCAATGGATCCATACCTGTTCCTTTTGTTCCACTATGGGAATATACCTCATACGAACCGATCAATTTTTTTTTGACATCAATAGAAACAATGATACTTTGACTGCCGAATTTCGCAGATGCTTTTTCTATGAACAATGGATTGTCAATCCCATAACTATTTATAGCGATTTTTTCAACACCAAGATTAAAGATGGTCTTCATATCTTCAAGATTGGTAATCCCTCCACCATATGTCAAAGGCATAAAACATTCACTTGCAATTTCAGAGATTGTTTTGAAGGAAGGTGTTTTTTTTTCTAATGTCGCTGTAATGTCTAAGAAAATCAATTCATCGACTTCTTTTTCATTATAAATTTTTATAGCGTTTACCGGATCGCCCACATAATTCGGATTTTTAAATTTAATCGTCTTAACCAATTTTGAATTTTTAAGTAATAAACAAGGCATTATTCTTGTCTGCAACATCTTAGACCATCTCGATAAAATTATTGAATAGTTTCATACCAAATCTATGACTTTTTTCCGGATGAAATTGAACACCGAAAATATTTTTTGATTGAAATGCAGAAACAAAATCATATCCATGATGAGTTATTGTAAGGATATCCGCTTCATTATGACAATTCACATGATAGGAATGAACAAAATAAAATTTTGCATCTTCATTCATATTTTTAAATAAAGAATTCTTATTTCTGATCGTTACAGTATTCCAACCCATATGAGGTACTTTTAAATTATTGTTTCCATTTGGTACTGAAAAACGTACAGTATCTGCATCGATCCACCCCAAACCAGATAATTTACCCTCCTGGCTCATTTTTGTAAATAGCTGCATACCTAAACAAATCCCAAGAATCGGAATTTTTTGAATTATAATTTTTTTTTCAAGACAAGGTATCAATCCTAAGTTTTGTAAATTATCCATTCCATTATCAAATGCACCAACACCTGGAAGAATTAATTTATCTGCTTTTTCGATATCAGAGATGTCCGAAGAAATAATTGCATCTGCTTTCAAATATTTTAGCATGTTTAATATGGATCCAAGATTTCCCATTCCATAATCTATGATTACAATCATTTTATTACCTGTTGGATCAAATTGTTTATTTACAATATTTGATGTAGAAACTTTTTGGGACTCGATCTAGTTTGTACATAAGCCAGAAAAACAATCTGAGTTTCCGAAATGTGGATCTGTATGTCTTATAGTCTTTTGCAGATTTTATAGGAAGGCGAATAATTTTCTCATATTCTTCATCAGTGATGTTCAAACGCTTCTTAATTTCCGAGATCAGTTCGGCAGGGTATTGCTGAGGTTTTTTTATTTCTTCCAATGCTTGTTGTCGCGTCATTTGACCGGTACGAATAAAGGATGAATACTCGACAATCCGAAAATCTCTGTTAAATTTTGTATTTAGCAGATAATGATTGAATGCACAATATCTATTTTCTAGATGATGACCACCATACCATTGCCAGCCATATTCCTTATTAAGTAACTCTTTAATTTCCTCCTTATCGTATTTAACATAATATAAAGGTCTTAATCGTTTAACACCCATTAAAAGCCATTTCATCCATTTCCAAAGCCACAAGTTAGGAAACCTTTTCATTTCTATATTGCCGTACTGTTTATTGATATTATCAATATATTTCCCATCAAAATAAAACCATCCAATTGGTGTAATACCCTCTGTTCTGAATGAGTGCCCATCCATAATGTATTTCACTTTAAATTTCTCTGCGGCCATATATAGAGACGTTGCTAATGCTATATCCGTGAGTGCATCAATTTCCGGCACAGAAGCTAATAACATCGATTTAGCTAAACTATTAAATTCATCATTATCCATAACATAAGTCCATAAGTCTATATCTAATTTTTTTAAAACAATGTTAATGTTTTCAACCGCAGTTTTTGAATTCCAGGTATTATCAAAATGGACTGCTAACGGCCTCAATCCAAGTTTAGTTTTTGCTAGATGAAGTAAATAAGAGGAATCACAACCGCCGCTAACTCCAATAACACAATCATATTTTTTCCCTTTTCCAGATTTCTTTATTTTCTCTGCAAATTCCTCAAGTTTTTTCCAACCGGCTTCATCGGTTGGATATTCTTTTTCCATCTGATCATGCGTTTTACAGTAATTACATACTCCATGTTCATCGAAGGTAATTCCGGGAGTTGTTTCATCATAAATACATCGGATACATGTTTTCAGAATCATCACCTTCGGTTAAACATTATTTGCTCCATTTTTTCCATATTTTTATTCCAATCTCCAATTGCACGAGCAATCTTCAATTCCCTCTCAGCAATTTCTTTTCTTAACGATTCATCTCGAAGCAGTTGAAGAATTTTTTTACTAAGATCTATCGAATCACCTGGCTCATATATTAAGCTACAGTACCATGATTCGTTTAGGAGACTTTCCCCAATATTTCTCAAATACTCACGTTCACTAAGGAGAATTGGTACACCACATATCATTGCCTCTAAATTTGTGACACCGATTCCTGCACCTGAATTATTCCCAACAATATCGGTATCGACTAAGAGGTCAGCAGTCGAAAGATAAATTGGGATTTCTTCATGGGGGATACGTCCAACAAAGAGAACAACATCTTCGATTCCAAGATCTTTTGCTGTTGCTTTCAATTCATCTTCTAATGAACCGCCTCCAAGGAAAATAAAGGTAATCTCTTTTAATTCTTTGATCACATAAGGGATAGCATGAAGAAGAACCTTCGGATTTCGATTAGGTACCCAGGGACAAGCACAAAGAACAACATATTTAGAACTTTTTTCTAAATATTTGGTATTGGTACGGAATAACTCAAAATCAACACCCCAGGGGATAATAAATATTTTCTCTTCATTACACCCGAGTTGGATTAGTCGATTTTTTCCAAATTGATCCCCAGTATGAACAAGATCTGCTTGTTGTAATACATATTTTACTTCGGTCTTAAACACCCATGATTTATCTGGATCTATAGCGATATCGCTCCCCCAAGCGCTTACAATAAATGGATGGTAATGACTCAATGCTGCAGCGAAAGTCTCAGTACTGCTTAGATAATGACCATTAATAATATCAGGTTTAAGTTTCCGAATAATCCGTATTGTTCTTAGGATACGCAGAAAATAATTTAATGGGTTTTTGTTTTTTTTGAGTAGATGCATAGTCACTTTTTGAATTTTTTTTGTACCGGTTGTAATTAAATGGACCTCATATCCTCGATTAACAAACCAATCACTCCACCGCTGTATATGTGTCGAATCTGAATTGCCAATCAAACATATCTTGGTCATGTCATTCTCTCGTGAATAATACCCTTTCTTGTGTTTATTGCTAAAAAGAACGAATCAAACAATAACTATACTTCTTTTCCAGAAATCAAATCCGATTCGTTCAATCTCTTTTTTTTATGTACTTTCATTAACTGCTGTTATAATTTTTTCTAAGTTTTCTGTTGTAAGAGCAGGATGAACGGGTAATGATAATACCTCAGATCCAAGATTCTCTGATATTTTTAAATCCTTATGCGAATACCTCATTAGGTGTTTGTAGGAGTGCAATGGTTTTGGGTAATAGATACCAAAACCAATCTCATTTTTCTTTAAATTCTGCATGAGAGCATCGCGATTCTTACTTTTTACCGTATATTGATGATAAGCATGTATTGCATTTGGGAGAACATACGGGATTTCTACATTGTTCAAATGAGTGTTGAAATACGCTGCATTTTTTTGTCGCATCTGAATATTTTTCGGTAATTTTTTCAATTGCTCAAGACCAATCGCTGCTCCGATGTCAGTCATTCGATAATTATATCCTAACCGTCCATGTTCATAGCCCCATTTCGTCTTTTCACGACCATGATTTCTCAGAGAAATCATTAGTTCTGCGAACTCGTCGTTATTTGTTGTGATCATTCCACCCTCCCCGGTGGTCATATTCTTCGTCGGGTAGAATGAAAAACATTCGACATCTCCAAATGAGCCGACCATATGCTCATCATAGGCGGCTCCATGTGCTTGACATGCGTCACCAATCACATGGATGTCATGTTTCTCTGCGATTTCTAGGATTGGTATCATATCAGCAGCCTGTCCATAGAGATGAACCGGCATAATCGCTTTAGTTTTCTTTGTTATAAGTTTCTCTATTTTTTGTGGGTCGAGGTTGAATGTTCTTTTATCAACATCGCAGAAAACAGGTTCCGCGTCACAGAATAATACAGCGTTTGCTGTAGCGATAAACGAGAAGGCAGGTAGGATGACTTCATCGCCAGTTGTTACTCCTAAGGCGAGTAAACCGAGATGTAGTGCAGTGGTGCCTGAGGTGGTTGCAATTGCATGTTTTGTTCCAATATATTCTGCAAATTTTTTCTCAAACTCCTCGGTTTTTGGACCACTTGCAAGCATACCGGAATCAAGAACATGCATGACTGCGGATTTTTCTTCTGCCCCAATTAGTGGTTTTGCTATCGGTATCATAGTTCACACTCCTTATAGATTGTGTCTTGAATGCTGATTTCATTTCTGCATTGTGAACAGTATAACATCACCATGTTCTTTTTCTTCTCCTTTTTTTCAAGTTTCATGCCACATTCACAGACGAAACCGTGTATCCGGGCAGGGTTGCCAAAAACAAGGGCATGGTCGGGAACGTCTTTTGTCACCACAGAACCAGCACCAACCATTGCTGAAACACCAATGGTAATACCTGCGACAATCGTTGAGTTTGCACCTATAGAGACTCCATCTTTTATCACTGTTTTTACTAAACGATCATCATTCCATATGGAAGCACGAGGGTAGAGATCATTTGTAAAGCACACATGAGGTCCAATGAATACTTCATTTCCAACGGTTAATCCATGATATAATGATGCGAAATTTTGTATCTTACAGTTATCCCCGATAACGACGTTCGTATCAATATAGACGTCTTTTCCGATGTTGCCGTTTTTCCCGATTTTCGCTCCGTTCCGTACATGAGCAAAATGCCAAATGCGTGTTCCTTCACCGAGTTCTGCTCCATCTTCTACGATAGCGGTTTCATGAATCAAGATATTTTCACCTCTTCTCTAGTCCTATATGAAAGTCTTGCCGCCTCTGCTATTTTTAATGCTTGGAGTCCGTCTTCTCCTGTAACTAAGGGTTTTGACTTATGTTCAACTGCCTTTATAAAATCAATTATTTCATTGCGCAAAGGTTCTTTTTTTTCCAATGATATACTATTGATATTATATTGAATCGGTATGTTAAACAAGTTCATTTCATCAATTTTTTTAAAGGATGAAGAAGACATTGTTACTGATTGATCAATATAATCAACTTCAACAAAAAATTCAGAGCAGGTTAAAAAGAGTTTACGAATTTTTACTGGTGTCAACCAGTTCACTTCAATAACACCACAAACTCCATTCTTGAAGTTCAATACGATATTTGCATAATCCTCATGAGTAATTTTTTTGTTAAAATTACCCGCTCTCGCGTAGACCGATGTTACTTCACCAGCAAGGTATCTCATAACATCAATATCGTGAATCCCAGAGTCATAGATCACACCAACATCGCTAATTCTTCCAGTAAAAATACTCACCCGTTTTGACGTTAGGGTTATCAATTCTCCCAGTTTATTTAATTTCAAATTCTCTTTTGCAAATTGAACTGCGGGATTATGCCTTTCAATATGACCTATAGATAAAACCAAACGTTCCTTTTTTGCTTTTTTCACAAGTTCTTCTGCTTTTTTTACATCTTCACAGATGGGTTTTTCTAATAATATATTTTTTCCTTGGTTCAAACAATCCATAGCTATCTTGTAGTGGGTTGAAGTTGGTGTAGCAATAATTATAGCATCAACCTTCTGAATCAACTCTTTGTAATTAGTGAATGCAGAAACATCAAATCGCTGCGATATCTTCTGCAAAGTTATTTTATCCAAATCGGCAAGACCAACGAGTTCAATATTTGGTAATTCAGCGCAGACCCTAGTATGATTTTTACCCATTGAACCAATACCAATAACACCGATTTTAAGGCTCATAGTGAAGGGTTGAATATTAATGGTATTCTTATTATTTTTGTCTATATAGACTTCATCGAGAAATAGACAATTGAGGAGAAAAAAAATTTATAAAAGAAAAAAGAAGAAAAAGATAGGGGATTTAGTATCCTAAAATATATCGTAGTAGTGGAAAGGCATGCGGAAATCGTTCGAACAGTTTCTCAAAGAAAAACCAAGGGGTATAGTTATTTAAGAACGGCATTTTCCCGGTTAATGGATCTGACCAGTCG
>Ga0209287_10001232_pt1 | contig 13145 bp, 17 predicted proteins | sample PPLLak3cmMay2015_2_FD_187255 | JGI IMG/M metagenome (GOLD analysis project Ga0209287, IMG submission 187255) | Freshwater sediment microbial communities from Prairie Pothole Lake near Jamestown, North Dakota, USA - PPLs Lake P8 Core (1) Depth... | ecosystem: Environmental > Aquatic > Freshwater... | reverse complement strand
TACCCCCGTCTGCACATCTGAATTCATGACTTTTGCTTCAATGGAAAAACAGTTCAACGAAGCAAACTGTAAACTGGTAGGCCTCTCTGTGGACGGCCTCTACAGCCATATCGCATGGCTCCGCACCATCAAGGAGAAAATTGAATACAAAGGCATGAAGAACGTTGAGGTCACTTTCCCTCTTATCGAGGATATTACTATGGAAGTAGCCAAAACTTATGGCATGCTTCAGCCGGGTGAAAGCTCAACAAAAGCTGTAAGGGCAGTATTCTTTATTGACCCTAAAGGTATCATCCGTACTATCGTTTATTATCCGCTGAGCCTTGGCCGTAATTTCCAGGAACTCTACAGGGTGGTGATCGGACTGCAGACTGCTGATGCATTCTCAGTTGCGCTTCCTGCCGACTGGCAGCCGGGCGACGATGTAATCGTTCCAACTGCAGGTTCATGCGGCGTTGCAAAACAGCGCATGGAAAGCAAGGAGGAAATGAAATGCTACGACTGGTTCTTCTGCACCAAGAAGCTCGATAAGGATAAGGTGCTGAAAACAGTTCTGAAAAAATAAATTATTTTTATAGCCCTCTGTGAAACTCTGTGCTTCTCTGTGTCACTCTGTGTAAGTTCTTGATTTCTTTTGGTTACACAGAGGTCCACAGAGGAGACACAGAGAGACACAGAGTTTTTATTTTTAATAATGAGCGAATTTGATAATAAAGCTGACACCTGGGACCTGAACCCCTTGCGTTTTGAACGTTCGAAAGCAGTCGCTGAACAGATCACTGAAAGGATACCTCTCTCCCGCTCAATGTCAGCACTTGAATTTGGCGCCGGTACTGGAATTACCGGATTTATCCTCAAAGACCATGTGAAAGAAATCACAATGATGGATAACTCCAGTGAAATGATACGAAAAATCGAAGAGAAAATCCTGGTATCCCGCTCCGATAATGTGCATGCTCGCTTTTTTGATCTTGAAAATAATGAATGGGAAGGCGAAAAATTTGACCTGCTGATAACACAAATGGTGCTCCATCATATACCTGACACAAAAAATATCATAAAAAAATTCTACAATATCCTGAATCCCGGCGGATACCTGGCAATCGCCGATCTCTACCCCGAAGACGGCTCATTTCACGGAAAAGGATTCACCGGGCACCTGGGGTTTGATCCGGAAGAGCTTTCCAAAACCTTAAAACTTCCTGGATTTACAGATATCTCTGTAAAACATTGCTTTACAATGAATAAACAAGTCACAGAGACAGAATCCCGGCACTTTGAACTGTTCCTGCTCATTGCAAAACGCCCCGCTGCAGACTGAAAAACCTCCGACACTCATAAATATATGACAAATATCTTTGAATTATGAGCAAATGTTCACTATCTTTGTAGTGAACTATTGTTCATAATTCATGTCGCCAAGACCACTCAGATTAAGGAAGATCAGCAACCCTCCGGTTATTTCCGGATTAAAACCTTATGGCACAGTGAAGAATTCAGTGAAAACTGAAACTGTCTTCCTGCACCTCGAGGAATATGAAGCGTTACGGCTTTGCGACCATGAAATGCTTAATCACACCCAGGCTGCTTCAATGATGGCAGTCTCAAGACCCACACTCACACGGATCTATTCCAGGGCAAGAAGGAAAATTGCTGAAGCTCTGGTAATCGGGAAACAAATCATAATCGAGGGAGGCAAGATATATTTCGATAGCGAATGGTATTCCTGCGAAATATGCGGATGTTATTTCAACAACCCTGATAAACAGGTAAAAAAGATCCTTTGCCCCTTGTGCAAAAGTCAAAATACCATCAGTGCAGATATTGATAATTTAAAATGATATACCAAAACAAAATCAAATCCCATGAAAGTAGCAATCACCAGTAAAGGAAACAGTCTCGATGACAAACTCGACGAACGCTTCGGACGATGTTCATACTTTGTCGTTTACGACACCGAAACCAAAGGCACCGAATTCATACCAAACCCTAATAAAGATGCAAGAGAAGGAGCAGGACCTGCATCGGTTCAGCTTGTAGCATCACGCGATGTTCAGAAAATAATTTCCGGTGAATTCGGTATGAAGATCAAGTCGATCCTCGACAGCCTTAAAATCCAGATGGTAGTCATAAAGGACCCTGAAAAAACAGTAAATGAAATAATAAGAATGTTTAACTAAAAATACTAAGACTATGCCACGTATGGACGGAACAGGCCCCACAGGAAGGGGTTCAGGAACAGGCCGCGGCTTCGGACGCTGCGGGAAAAAACAAACTAATGAGGATTCTGCCGGAAGAGGCAGAGGCCTTGGAAAACGCTCTAAATCGGGTGGAGAAACAGGAAAAGGGAAACACAATCAAAGAGGTTCGCAGAAATAAACATTCAACGAATAATAAATAATATGAAACCCACATGATTGACCACAATCATAAACACGATAAATATATAATTTTCAACCGAGCGAAGCGAGCTCGACGAAGTCAATCATGTGCGGTTCCATTATACCATTAAAATTAAAATTATATTATGATGAAAAAACTTATTGCTATTCCGTTGGATAACGGGATATTATGTACACATTTCGGTCATTGTCAGCAATTTGCGATAATTGAAACTGAAAATAAGGAAGTAATCAGCCAGAAACTGATTACACCACCACCCCATGAACCGGGATTACTGCCAGGGTGGCTTGCCGAAAAAGGGGTAACAGATGTAATTGCGGGAGGTATGGGGCAGAGAGCTATAAGTCTCTTCAATCAACAGAAGATAAATGTCTTTGTCGGAGCACCTATTAAAGAACCTTCCGAGCTGGCAAAAGACCTTATCAACGATTCACTGACTGCAGGAGCAAATTATTGCGACCACTAACCATTTGTTAATGATTTCTGATTATCGCTGTTTTTATTGTTTTGTAAGAGCTTTTGAAAAATTGCTTGTAAAAGAGAATATTTCAAATGAAGCAAAACAATGCTTTACAAATGATATGATAAACCTTTACCAGAATAGCAGAAACAGTTTCTCCGGCCCCCTCTTTTCAAGAGAACTCCATACTATTCTGCGTGGTTATACTTCAAATCCGGATCCTTACCGGATTGAAAAAAAGGAAAACAACGACCAGGCTTTAAATATGGCTTCAGATCTGGAAGTGATCATAAATCAGTCAAATGATCCTTTCAATGTTGCATTAAAACTGTCAATTGCAGGAAATATTATCGATTTTGCAGCAAATGATAATTTCAATCTTAAAATAACAATAGATAAAGCACTCAGGACTGAACTGGCAATTGATCATTCAATCAGGTTAAAGCACAAATTACAGACATCAGACAGTGTATTGTATCTGGGAGACAATGCAGGAGAAATAGTTTTTGACAAGCTTTTTATCCGGACAATTAACCACAGAAACCTGACATATGTTGTACGGGGAGGTCCGATAATAAATGATGCTACAATGGAAGATGCAGAATACACAGGTATGAACAAGGTAGCCAACGTAATTTCAAACGGATTTGATGCACCTTCCACTGTTCCTTCTGAATCAAGCAGGCAGTTTCAGCAATATTTCAGTAAAGCCGATATCATCATTTCCAAAGGTCAGGGCAATCTTGAAGGCTTGCTTCCCCTGAATGACAAAAGGATCTTTTTCCTTCTTATGGTCAAATGCGACGTAATGGCTGAACTGCTTGGAGTTGACAAAGAGAGCTTTGTTGTATTCAACCCTGCATCATTTAATAATATAATACATTAGTTTACAATAATATAAGATGATAAGTTTCGGCCCCATTCCATCAAGAAGACTGGGTAAAAGTCTTGGAATAAACAATATAGTATCTCCCAAAATCTGTTCCTATGGTTGTATTTATTGCCAGGTCGGGAGAACAAGAGTTAAAAGTATACGGCGCGATTCTTTTTATAAACCTGAACTCATCTATAAAGAAGTCTCCCGGCATCTTGAGCGGCTGAATAAAAATGATTATCCCGATTATCTGACATTTGTTTCAAACGGAGAACCAACATTGGATAATAACCTTGGGAATTCAATAAAACTGCTTAAGAAAACAGGAATCCCGATAGCTGTTATTTCGAATGCTTCAATACTCTTTGATGAATCTGTCAGAAATGACCTTTCACTTGCCGACTGGGTCTCACTGAAAATGGATGCTGCAGATAATATCCTCTGGCAAAAAATAAACAAGCCTTCCCCGGACCTGGACTTTGAAAAACATATTGAAAATATAATTCTGTTTGCCGTAGGGTACACCGGAAAACTGAACACTGAAACCATGATCATCAAAGGGATTAATGATACGGTCAGGAATTTTTCCGGAGTGGCCAGACTCGTAAAACAGATAAATCCTTCCAAATCATACCTGGCAATACCTACCAGGCCTCCGTCAGATAAAACTGTAAAGCCGCCGGATACGAAAGAGCTGAATATTGCCTGGCAAATTTTCAATAATCTGAAGATCCGGACTGAATTGCTGACCGGGTTTGAAGGTACCGGTACAGGATATACAGGTAATATCTATGAGGATATCCTGAATATTACTGCTGTACATCCTCTGAGGGAAGATACACTAAACGAACTTCTGAAAAAAGATAACGCTGATTTCTGCATTGTAGATTCCCTCATAAGACAAAAGCTGATAAAGCCAGTAATCTATAAGGATAAAACATTCTATATCAGGGAATATCATCTGCATCTGTAATAAGTATATCGCACTTTAAACCACCGGAACATGCCAACATTGTATGAAGAACTCGAAAAAGATGTGCGCTACAGGGAAGGAATGAAGGCCTGCATGAATTGCGGAGTATGCACCGCTGTGTGCCCTGCCGCTGCAGTAAGCGATTATGATCCGCGTCAGATAGTAAGCCTGGTACAGGAGAGGAATGAAGCTGAACTTGAAAAACTGCTGAAAGGCGATCAGATATGGCGGTGCGGTGAATGCCTTTCATGCAAGACAAGGTGCCCGAGGGGAAATGTACCCTGCTATATAATTCAGGCGCTGAGAGGATTGTCAGTTGAAAAAGGCTTTTTCATCGAAAGTGAACAGGGCAGAAAACAGCTTGCAATAAAACGTACAGTAGGTGATCATATACTTAAGTATGGTTACTGTGTTTACATCGATGAGGTTGATAATGAAATTTATCCCGAGCAGGGACCGGTGTGGAAATGGCTGAGGGAAAACAGGGTCTCCATGCTAAAAAGGCTCGGAGCAAGCTACAGGGAATACAGGTCAGGTGCTCTGCGGAATACCAACAAAAAATCACTCGAGGACCTTAAAAAGATCTTTGATGAGACCGGGGGCACTGCAAGATTTGAGAAGATTGAAAAATATTCTTCCGACATGGCAAAAAAGATGAACAGGGAGTTCAGTGAGGAACATGATGAATACTGGAGACTAATGTATAATGAATAGTAAACAGTTACTTGTTACTTATTCCTTGTTCCTTGTTACTTGTTCCTTGTTACTGGTTTATCAGATTAAACCCGGGTAACCAGCAACAAGCAACCAGCAACCAGTAACTCTTGATTCTAAGGCGAAGATTAATTTATAATTAAAGATGAAACCTGTAAAAAATGAAATATGGCAAATCTACCAGAAGGAGATCGCTGATGATCATTACTATCTTGCCCGCAGTTGCATAAGGCAGAATATCTTCCCTGCTGCCGAAGATCTGTTCATGAAGATACTGAGAGATGTGCTGAGCAAAGAAATTTTCGATGATGAAAGGCAGACATCATGCACCGGCATAGCATATCACTCAGGATTGTTGCCGATGGAAACTACCATGACGGTAGTGGCACGCCAGTTTGCACTGATGCAGGAAGCAGGCTATGAAAATTTCGTCGTATCATGTGTAACTTCATTTGGCATCTATGCCGAGATGCTTGAGACCTGGAAACATTATCCGGATATTCTTCAAAAAACCAGGGAGACACTGAAAAGGGCCACAGGATGCGAATTTACCATTCCGAAGAACATCGTTCATGCAAGCGATATAATCTATAAATTCCGTAAGGAGATAGCTGAAAAATCGAAGTTCAGGCTGGTAAATGCAAAAACCGGAGAACCCCTGAAAGTTGTTGACCATATAGGTTGCCATTATGCAAAGATATTCCCTGAACATGGAATTGGCGGAGCTGAATATCCTTACGTCCTGGCAGGACTCACAGATGAATGGGGGGGCGAGCAGGTTGATTACCCTGAAAGACGTCACTGCTGCGGTTTTGGTTTCAGGCAATACCTGCTGAAATCAAACAGAGGCTATTCTGTGACAAACTCCAGGATAAAATTCGAGTCGATGAAGCCCTATAAACCTGATCTTATAATTGCCAACTGCCCCGGCTGTACATTCTTCCTCGACCGCTGGCAATATGTGATTGCTGAACAGGAAGGGAAAACATACGGAGAAGACGGGTATGGGATCCCGGTACTTACCTATGAGGAGATTGCAGGGCTCCTGCTGGGTTATGACCCATGGGATATAGGCTTGCAGGTCCATCAGGTAGCAGTAGAACCCCTGCTCGACAAGCTCGGAATCAGCTATGACCCTTTAATAAAATATAAGGGCGCCGGAGGAGAAGACCTGGGGATTCCCGAAAAACCTTTGGTTCTTAAATCCTGACATTAAAACGTAATATTTATGAAAAAAGTTAAGGTTGGAATAATAATATGTAACAGGTACAATACCTGTGCCGGCGGGAAATGCTTCAGGTCAGCAGCAAACCGTGAAGGTGCATTTTCGGCATATAAGGATATGGAAATCGAAATAGCCGGTTTTACTACCTGCGGAGGGTGCCCGGGAGGAAATATTGAGCATGCTCCCGAAGAGATGCAGAAAAATGGTGTCACTCATATTCACTTTGCAACAGGATTTATTGTCGGTTATCCCCCCTGCCCCTACATGGAGCACTTTGAACAGTTCATTAAGGACAAGTATGGGATGGAGGTGGTATTCGGCACTCATCCCATACCTCAGAAATACCTGACTACCCATACCAACCTTAATACATGGAACACGGACTTTCTACGGAAAACAACTGAACCGGTAATGACAGACGAACCAACCCGCCTCAGATATGATTAAAATTGCAGTAGCCAGCGGCAAGGGAGGTACTGGCAAAACATTTGTTGCTACAAATATTTTCTCCACCCTTTTGCGGAACAACCATAATTCCATACTGGTTGATTGCGATGCTGAAGCTCCCAATTCCGCTGCTTTCTTCAATACCGAATATTCTGACAGTCTGGAAATTACCCAGCTGGTGCCGGTGATTGATAAGGACCGTTGCACCTTTTGCGGAAAATGCAGAGATTATTGCAATTATAACGCCATCTTTATACTCCCCCATGTTAAGATCATTAATGTAATTGAAGAGCTTTGTCATGGCTGCGGCGCCTGCCTGGTTGCCTGTAAATTCGATGCCATTACCGAGAAACCGGTTAGCCTGGGCAATGTAACCAGGTTTGTGACAAATAAGGAACATTATATAATTGAGGCACGCACCAGGATAGGCGTCCTTTCACCGGTCCCGGTGATCAAAGCAGCAATAAAAAGCATAGACAGCTCTGCAGAGATTGCGATCCTCGATTCGCCCCCGGGGACTTCATGTCCTTTTATCCAGACTGTTTCTAAGGCCGATTATGTTATCCTTGTAACAGAACCGACACCATTCGGTCTCAGCGACCTTAAACAGAGCGTTGAAACACTAAGAATTCTTAAGAAACCGTTTGGAGTCATTATCAACCGTTCAGGCATTGGCAATAACCGGGTACAGGAATATCTGTTTAAGGAAGGAATTGACCTTCTTCTGGAAATCCCTTACAAGAAAGAGACAGCACAGTTATATTCAAAGGGAATACTGCTCGCCGAGAGTGATCCATTCTTTGAGAGACAGTTGCTTGCAGTTTTTGAATCAATATATGCAAAGGAATGGAGTTAGCTATTATAAGCGGAAAGGGAGGAACAGGCAAATCAAGCATAAGCGCTGCCTTTGCAACACTTAATGGCAAAGTTGTTCTTGCCGATTGCGATGTCGATGCAGCCAACCTCTACCTCCTCTTCAATCCGTACCATGATGAAGAAGAGGTTTACATATCGGGACATAAAGCGATCCTTAATCCTTCGCTCTGTACAAATTGCGGGCTCTGCCTTGAACACTGCCGGTTTGATGCAATAACAGAAGGAAAAGAAACAGTAATGATCTCAGAGACACTCTGTGACGGCTGCTTCCTTTGCTCGCGCATATGTCCCGGGAATGCGATAAGCATGGTCCCGAATGACAAGAGCCGGATGTACTCAGGATCTTTCCGTAACGGGAAAATGGTCTATGGCCGTCTTGCACCCGGCGAGGAAAACTCAGGAAAGCTGGTAACAATGGTCAGGAATAAAGCGAAAAGCATCGCTGAAGAATCCGGCTTTGAACACATTATCCTTGACGGCCCTCCGGGTATCGGCTGCCCGGCAATATCGACAATCACAGGGGTTGATAAGGTAATAATTGTAACTGAACCGACAATATCGGGGATCAGCGATATGCAGAGGGCAGTGGCTATTGTTCAGAAATCAGGCCGTACACCTTATGTAATTATCAATAAATGTGATATCAATGATGACATGTCCGACCAGATTAAGAACTGGTGCGGCGGGAACAGCATCCCGGTTGCCGGAACATTGCCGTTTGATCCTGCAATGGTAAAATCCATGGTCAACTCATTGAGCATAAATGAATATGACCCTGAAAACAGTATTAACGAATCAATCAGGAATATCTGGAATAACCTTTTAAATAATAAATGACATGAGTGATGTATTTGAGAAGCTTCCCATGGAGGGAATAAAGAACATTATTGTGGTGGCATCAGGTAAAGGCGGAGTCGGAAAATCAACTGTTGCGGCCAACCTGGCAATAGCATTCGCAAGGAACGGACTGAACACAGCACTTGTAGATGCTGATATATTCGGTCCTTCAATACCGAAAATGTTCGGGATTGAGGATGTAAAACCTGACATTTCAGCTGTCGGTGACAAGGAAATATTTTTCCCGGTAAAGAAATACGGGGTAAGTATTATTTCTATAGGTTTCTATATAGACCGCAAGCAATCTCTGATCTGGCGGGGACCACTCGCAGGAAAGGCTATAACCCAGCTTCTGGAGGACACACAGTGGGGAGATATCGATTATATGATAATTGACTTCCCTCCCGGCACCAGCGACATTCAGCTTACAACGGTCCAGAAACTGAATCTGACGGGAGCCTTAATTGTTACAACACCCCAGGAAATATCGCTCAATGATGCACGCAAGGCAGCTTCAATGTTCACAACCCCCGACCTGAAAGTTCCCATTCTGGGGGTAATTGAAAACATGTCCTGGTTCACACCGGAAAAACATCCTGATGAAAACTATTATCTGTTCGGCAAGGGAGGGGGACTTAAACTGGCTAAGGAATTCGATACAGTTCTTCTCGGACAGATACCCTTTGTTATGGAGGTAGGTGAAGCAGCTGAAAAAGGATTAAGTGTATTCAGTCAGAAAAACAAATCTGTTGTTACTGCCTTTGAGCAAATTGCAGAACAGATAATATCAAAAACATAGATTAACGTTTAACCTGACAAAGGGTTACTCTTTTTCTTTGCCCAGGTCTTCCAGACGTTTTTCAATATCCTTCTGTGAGCGTTTCAGGGAATCAGCTTCTGATTTAAGAAGCCTGATCTCATCTTCCTTGCTCATAGAGGGCATCCATGGATATCCCTGAACAGGGGCATTGTATCCCCATCCCCGGCCAAAGCCTCTTCCCCGTGCCATACCCCTGCCGAAACTCATTCCACGACCGAAGCTGAATCCTCTTCCCATTCCGCCTCCGGGCCCTTTCGTAAAACCTGGTGAATCAAAACCTGAGCAATAACCTGCTCTTCTTCCGGTAACAGGACCCTGTCCCATTGGTCCGGTGCGATCTCCTGCTGGCATAATTTTCTGTTATTTAGTTTGACAATTAGTTGCTGGTTACTGGTTACTGTGAGCCTGGCCCCCTTGGGGGTCAGGGGTGAGGGCTGGCGGTTGCATGTTGCGTGTAGCCTGTAGCCTGTAGCCTGTAGCCTGTAGCCTGTAGCCTGTAGCCTGTAAAGATACAAAATAAAATGAACATATGTTCACTTCAAGTGACTTTTTTGAAAAAAAGTTCAAAAATTAAGTATATCCGCGGTTTTAACCTGCCTCATCCCAAAATTTTCGTAAAAAGCTGCCAGTGCCGGTAGTTCAGTGCAATGCGAAGGCCGAACATGATTTACCCTGTTCTCTTTGAGGTATCTGATGGTCTCTTTTGTCTGATGGTCATTTTCCTTTAGATGAAAACCCCCAATTATTCCATACAACTCATCTATCCCGGTGATCTTCCGGGCATACTCGAGTGTATTTACAATTCCGGCATGTCCGCATCCGGTTACAACAAATAATCCTTCTTCAAGTATAAAGGCAACAGCGCTGTCATCCATAACAAAATCGGGAGTGCCGTCTTCGTATCTGAAATTTGTAACCTGTGATTCAAAATCGGTTAAGCGGGGGATCTCTCCGAGAAATATGATTCTTTCTGATATATTCAACGGCTTCTCACTGACCTTCAGTTCGAACAACTTTTGCAGTTCATCACGTGAATTTTTAAGCCCTATATACCTGTTGTCCCTGGTGCTGTAACGTTTAATAAAGCACCCGGGATGACAGATCAGGGTACCTCCATTGAGGTTCGATAAACCATCACCGTGATCGAAATGTCCGTGACTCAGAACTATCATGTCAATATTCTGCAGGCTCACATTCATTTTTACTGCATTCTTCATGAACAGATCGCTCTGGCCTGTATCAAATAAAATTCGTTTCCCTTCATGCTCAATGAGAAAGGAGAGCCCGTGCTCGGCCATAGTAAAAGATCCGGAATGATTATCTGTAAGTACTTTGATTACCATGGAAATTTTTAATCAAATTTAGTCTTAATAATTTTTATATGAACAAATGTTCACTTAATTTTACTTTAGTTCCTTAATACTAAAATAAGCTTTATGGTAAACTGGAATAAAATCAAGCCTAAATTAAACCTGATAATTGACGCTATCATGTTTATTGATCTTGCGGCAGTTGCCGGCCTGGGATTTTTGATGAAATATGTTCTCCTTCCCGGGTACAAAATAAATGAAATATATGGCACTGATACAGAATTATATTTCCGTGGGCTTGATCGCCATCAATGGGGGGCAATACATCTGTATCTGGCTCTTTTTTTGGTGTTCCTTCTGGTTTTGCATATAATATTTCACTGGGGCCCGATAATCTGCATTTTCAAACAAATGATAGCAAGCAGAAAATTGCGTGTGGGAATCACTGTTTTATTGGTAATTACAGGATTATTACTCTTTTCAGTTCCCCTGTTTGTAAAACCTGAAGTTGCACAACTGGAAAGGAAACATAACCGCAACAGGGTACCCGGAATCGATGCTACCCATAATTATCAGGCATTCCCTGACACCCAACAACCCCTGAGCAAGCCATCTGACAATTCTTCTGTATCCGCGGAAGTGATTCCTCCTGAAAAAGTATCGCCGGATTCAGGGACGGATGCACTTACAAAATCAGCAGAAGCTCATCGCCATAATCAGGTTGACATCGACGGCACGATGACACTGAATCAAATCTCTCAGCGGTATAATATCAGCGTTGATGAACTGGCAGGAGCTATAAATGTCCCCAGCATATATGCCAACGAAAGACTGGGCAGATTAAAAAAAAGGTATCAGTTTGAAATAGATGAAATAAGAATATTCGTTTCAGGCAAATCACAGAATACTGACAATTGAGACAATTTCACCCCCTTAATCTCGCAAAATACATTGCAAATGAACGGTAAAGAAAATGCGTCCACTTGCCGAACGGGACTATTATCAATGCCCACTGCACCAGTATGATAAGATGGAAAAGATAGAGCCAGAGGTTCCTTTCAAGCAGATCAAGATCAATAAACAGACGAACAGCAAAGGCTGATAAGCCCATTAATGCAAGCCATACGACAAACATCCAGTCAGATGCCTGTGAAAATCTGCTTAATTCCTTTTTCTTTTTAATACGGTCATATACAAAATCTATTGTCACTATAAATATGATTGCGCTTACAACGTATCCCAGTAAAATGACAAAAAGGCTTTCATTCGAGAACCAGTCAAGAACCACCGTTGTAAAAAGCAAAGCAAGATATCCTATCACTAGGATGAAATGTTCAAACCACCTGAACTGATTGTCTTCACAATCCAATGATCTTTTCTGGGTGAACATATGAACGATCAGATCCCAAAAACTCTTAATATAAGCCGTCAGTGATGCTTTGACTTTTGGCTTTAGTATTGTAAACCACCACATCCTTATCAGGTTTGGGACCAGGATAAGTGCAAATACTGACAGGATCGCCAGCATTTCAAAAGTGTGTCCTGCATGCATAACAGTCACAAGGTCAAAATCTTTGAAAGCTGCATAGGCAATAACTGTCAGTCCTGTGATTACCATTGCCAGTATACTTACAGGCAGGGATCTGTATAACAATCCGGAGAGTTTTGTCCAGTCGTATCGGGAGGTGAGCCATCTCCTTAATGACATCATCAGTTCTGCCGGATGTGCAGTTTGCGGGCAGTAAGTGGTACACTGACCGCAGTAATAACAGAGCCACGGCTTGAGGGAGCTTTTAATGCCATCTTCCATTCCAAGCACGCTGAACCTTATCATTTCCCGCGGAAATGAATCCTCTTCCGTTGAGAGAGAGCATACAGCAGTACATGTGCCGCAGTTATAGCATGCATTGAAATCAAATGCACCGTATTTTTTTAAATCCTTACCGAATTTGGTATTGATTGAAGCCATTACTTCTTCAGTTTGTAAGTGTAATACTCATCCATGTCATCAATGCTTCCTGTTTTAACATTGCCGTATTTAACCAGGGTCATAAGATAAAAAACAACTTCATGCCTGGGCATGCCCAGTTTTTCAGTTAGTTCTTTAATGGTCATCTCTTTTTCCTTTAAGGCATCAAGGATCTCTCTTTTGATTTTGATGAATTGCTTCAGGTTGTCTTTGGCGGACTGCGACACCTCCCGTTTT
>Ga0209287_10001230_pt1 | contig 13153 bp, 8 predicted proteins | sample PPLLak3cmMay2015_2_FD_187255 | JGI IMG/M metagenome (GOLD analysis project Ga0209287, IMG submission 187255) | Freshwater sediment microbial communities from Prairie Pothole Lake near Jamestown, North Dakota, USA - PPLs Lake P8 Core (1) Depth... | ecosystem: Environmental > Aquatic > Freshwater... | reverse complement strand
TCGGAGCCACGGATCCTGTAAAAGCAGAGCCCGGAACCATCAGAAAGCTATATGCCGTTTCGGTGCAGATGAATGCCGTTCACGGATCCGACAGCGACGAAAACGCACAGAGGGAGTCTGATTTCTTCTTTTCAAACATTGAAAAGTTCCAGTAGACGTAATGTCGCATAAAATGACCACAGACTTTTCTGACAGGAAGCTTCTTGAGAAGTATTCTTCTGCATTCACGCTCTCCGATATGGAGATCTTCATTTTTCCCGATCTCTTCTATCCGCTGGTGCTGGCAGATATAATGTCTCCGGTTATCTGGGAATGGAGAAATGATCCCTGGTTCAAAGACATTGAAAAGAAGGGATTCACCTATAAGGCAAACAGGATAAAACAGTTCATCATCCAGAACTATGTCTTTAACCTTGACCTTGCTACCTGGGGCCTCACCACAAAGAGCAGGGAGATTGAACGGTTCAGAGACTTCTTCGACATGGAACATCTCAGGCAGTCAAATGCGCTGTTCGGCTATGAGGGCGACAAGTATTATTTCGATATTGACATAAGAAAGCATTTCGGGCTTGACAAATTCAATTCTGATGTGATTCCATACTGGAAAACAGAGACCGTTGAAGCCATGACAGCTTTCAGGCGCAAGGAGAATTTCATTACGGGGGCCGGGGAATGCGTCTCGCTCTCAGCACTTTATGCAGCTGCCATGTTCGTGATAGGAAGAATACCGCTCGAGAAAATATTCCTGATTGCAACTCCCCTGCATTCACAAAACTTTATAATTGAAAAAGAAGGATTGATTACCAATAACCGCAGGATTGTCACCAAAAACATGTGGTTCAATGGTACCTCACTGTCTGAAAAAGCAAGAAGGGCGCTTGAAAATGAAAAAGTGACAATTGTTACACACATCTCAGGACACATACATATAATAAACAACGATGCCACGATCGACCGGAAGGCATACAGGCACTTTTCTGCAAAGCTCAGGGAGTTCCTGGTTACGGACCTCACGAGTCTGACCTTCATAAACTTCCTGAGGTTTAAAACGAAATATAAAACGCTGTTCCAGTTTGAATGTGAATGCTCAGGCAGGAAAAGGTATATTTCGCTCGAAAAGATGTTCGAATATGAACACACAAGCAAATTCAGCGTATCAGCCGAAACACGCGCACAGCTCATTAAGGAGATCGAGGGAGATGAGTTTCATCTGAGCCCGCTGCCGGGCAAAATCATGCTCAATGAAGCCGAGAAGATACTTGATGAAAATGATGGAAAAAACCTGCAGGAAATAGAGGAACAGTTTTTGAAATTCAGGGAACTTATTCCGGACGAGATCATCAGGGAGATGTTCAGGGACATTGATGGTTTCATTCGAACCGACCCCAGCCTGCCTGACGAGAACAAGAACTATATTAAGCCCATCGTTCCGGAGATTTCGGCTGAACATAGCAGGGAAGAAATAACAAGAGCAGTACTTAATTCTGCAAACACCTCAGAGATGTCGCTCCTGACCCTTTATGTATACAGGCAGATGGACATGATCGACTGGCATCCGTTCGTAAAGGCGGCAATAGAGAGAAATCCTGTATGCTTCAATGATCTGAAAGACAAGAGCATACAGGATGTGTATGAAATACTGGAGAGATTAAGCAACGATTCAATTTACGACGGACAGAGGCTTGCACTTCCGGATGAAGTGTGGAACTTCAGTTGCGGTGACGGTATCGAAAAGGCACTTCTGCTGGCCGATTTAATCATCAACCGGAACCCTAATGCTAAGGTTACAATTGACATTGAAAATGAAAAAGTAATATTGAATTATAATAACCAGTCCTTCAGATTTACCTCCTCAAAAAGGTTCAGGAAATCTATTAAATTCTCGGGTAATCAATTTGAAATAAAATAGTTACACAGAGTAACACAGAGGAGACACAGAGTCACACAGAGCTTTCTGTATCGACTCTCTGTGGACCTCTGTGCATACTCGGTGGATCTCTGTGTAACTAGAAGGAAGCAGTTCATTTCAACACAATATCCTTTACCACCTCGGTTCCGGCTTTCTCGTTAAGCTTCTCCTTCAGAGCCTGCCTCAGCATGAGCAGTTCATTCCTTACCACCGATGAAGTCAGGTGAATATACAAAACCTTGTCTTTTATGTATACCTTTGATGTTCTCGATGCAATTGCTTTGCCTACAGTCTCCTCCCAGGAGTTTATTATGCCGATCTCGTTTAGCTTCCCTTCAAGATTCATCTCCCTGATATAATCCTTCATGGCTTCGGCCAGCGATATCGTCTTGCTGCGTCTCATTTTCCCTTTTTGCCGTTTTCAATTATCTCTTCAACAGCGTTGTTGTTTATCCTGAAAAGCCTGTAGTCTGTATCATGTGATGACAGGATCTCATGAAGCCGGCTCTGGTGTGTGTCGGTTATGAAGATCTGACCGAACTCCCTGCTACCCACCAGCCTGATTATCTGCTCCACACGCTCAGCATCGAACTTGTCAAATACGTCATCAAGGAGCAGAATGGGAGAATGCCCCGACTTGCTTTTAATATAATCAAACTTCGCAAGCTTAAGTGCAACGAGGAACGATTTCTGCTGTCCCTGCGAGCCAAGTGATTTAACCAAATATCCGTTCATATCAAAGAGCAGGTCATCCTTATGTATGCCGACTGTTGTATATTCAAGGAAACGGTCCTTCTCTACTGTATTTGCAAGGGCCTCACCGAAATCGCCTTCGGAAAGGTGCGACCTGTAAAAGAGCCTGACCATCTCCTTTTCCGATGATATCATTGAATAGCGTTCCCTGAAAACCGGTATAATCTCCTGAGCAAGCTTTTCCCTTTCGTCGTAAATGTAAGTTCCATATCTTACAAGCTGGGCATCCCATATCGACAGATCCTCGCTCTCGAATCTGCCTGAAGACCTGAAATCCTTGAGCAGGCTGTTCCTCTGCTGGAGGGCTTTCCCGTATTTCAGCACCGAGTCGAGGTATTCGGGATTATACTGGCTTATGATCTTGTTCAGAAACCTTCTTCTCTCCTCGCTGCCTTCAGAAATGAGTGCACTGTCAGCGGGAGAGATCATTACGACCGGGAATTTTCCGACATGATCGGAGAGCTTCTGATACTCTTTCCCGTTCTTTTTAAGCACCTTCGGCTTCTGCTTCTGAAATGCGCAATAGATCTGATCCTCCTCTCCTGCCCTCTCAAAAATACCGTTGATGATGAAGTAGTCTTCTCCGTGCCTTATGCTGATGCTGTCAATATTATTGAAGAAGCTTTTTGTGAGCGAAAGGTAGTGTATGGCATCAAGGATATTTGTCTTCCCCACTCCGTTATTGCCGACTATGCAGTTGATCCTTGGCGAGAATTCAAGCTCGGCCTGGTCGTAATTCTTGAAGTTGGTGAGAGAAAGTTTCTTAAGATACATTAAAATTCAAAATTCAAAATTCAAAATTCAAAATTAAGAAAAGATACCGGATTCTGAACGATACTTAATATAGCATGCTTTCTCTGCGGAATAAAATATTTTTCAGTTAGTTGTGTGATTTGTTTTTTAATAAACCGAAAAAAATTACTTTTGCGGTGGAAAAATAAGAGTCAATCTTTTAATACTGATATGGCAAAAAATAAAGGAGAGAATCCGCAGGGGCTCAAGAATGTAGAGGAGACGCTGACAAAGACCGAACAGTTCCTTGAACAGAATTACAAACCGCTTCTCTATGTGCTTGGCACTATAGTCGTGCTTGTCGGATTGTTCTGGCTTGCAAAAATGTACCTTAACAACAGGAACAACGAGGCACAGTCGCAGATGTTCCAGGCAGAGAAATACCTTGAGATGGATTCGCTCAGCCTGGCGCTTTACGGTGACGGTAACTACCTGGGATTCCTTGATATAGCTGATGACTACAAATTCACGAGATCGGGCAACCTTGCCAGGTACAGTGCAGGGATATGCTTCCTGCACCTTGGACAGTACCAGGATGCCATCGACATGCTCGCCAGGTATTCCAAAAAAGACAGAATGATCGGTTCTCTTGCCATCGGTGCTACGGGCGATGCCCTGGTTGAGCTAGGCGACACCGATAAAGGAATCGATAAATACCTTGAAGCGGCGGAATATGCCAAAAACGCTTTCAATACGCCATTGTTTCTCATGAAGGCTGCTGAGCTCTACGAACTAAACGGTAATTATGCCGAAGCCCTGAAAATCTACGAAAGGATCCGCGATGAATATCCTGAGAGCACCGAAGGATCATCCATTGAAAAATATATTGCGCGCGTTAAGCTTCTCATGTAACATTAATGGGCACAGCCAATCTATCTGAATACGACACTTCAGCCGTTCCCGATGCAAAAAAAATGAAATTCGGCATTGTCGTCTCTGACTGGAACAGAGAGGTGACATGGGCATTGCTTGAAGGCGCTGAAAAAACCCTCAAAAAGCACGGGGCAAAGTCAAAAGACATAATTGTAAGTCATGTTCCGGGCAGCTTTGAACTTACTTCCGGAGCCAGGATGATGGCCGACCATCTGGAACCCGACGCCATAATATGCCTGGGATGCGTCATAAGAGGCGAGACTCCTCATTTTACCTATATCTGCGAGGGAGTTACCCGGGGGATCACGCAACTTAATCTTGATTACGAAATCCCTTTTATATTCGGGGTACTGACAACCGAGAACCTCCAGCAGGCGCTTGACAGGGCCGGCGGCAAACACGGTAACAAGGGCGATGAAGCTGCCGTTACGGCAATCAGAATGGCTGCACTTAATCGTGAATTGGGCAAATGAATATCATCTCAGGACTTTCCGGACGAAAGCCACTGTGAAATAGGACATCAGGAACACTCCAATAAAACCTTCAATGCTTGAAATCACTCTGGCAGCACCGAACGGGTAGTGATCACCATACCCTATTGTAAAGAATGTTATAGCGCTATGGTAGAATGATCGTGCCACAACTCCCAGCTGGTCGGATGTTGATGAGATAATATCACCATTGGAAAAGATGATCATCAGAACATATATGATGCTGAACAGAAGATAGCCTGCGGCCATGCTTATAAGCACCCGCATAGGATTTGTTGCATATAGTCCCATAGCATCAAACACGAGCCATTTGAATCCATGCGGAATATATGCAAGAATTTTCCTCAAACCACCCTTCTCTTTCTGTTTTGTGAGCCATGAACTCGCTTCATAACGCTTGAACATTACATAGGCATCATCTTCGTCAGAATATTTTCCGGTACTGTTGAAATTCTCTTTAAGTATCCTGAACTGCTCTGCCTTCTGCTGAAGGGTGGTTCCGTCCTGGTTTATGATCACTTCCCTGCATCTGTTCTGCTCCCAATCTATATAAAGCTTGCCAACCAGGCGCATTCCCGAAAGATCAAGTATCTTTATGTTAACCGGAAAATCATAAGGTTCAAGGTCGACAATATCGCGGACAATTGTATCTGAAACATCCAGGAGCTCAGCTTTAGCCAGCCTGAGGTCGAAATACTGGTTCAGGTGGCAGGACTTCAGTGAGAGTACCCTGACTTTTGATTCATAAAAGGAGACATCACCGTCGCCGAAATCGGTTCTCTCGAAGCTTATTTCAGTATCATCCATCTCAATGAGATTGAAGTTCTTTGGGCCATTGCCCATTTCGGCTTTCTTAAATTGTATCTTCCCGGCCTTTGAGGAAGCACCCTCAAAATCAACCTCGCCATTCCCGAAAACAGAACGGTTGAAGTTGATCCGTCCTGAGCCGAAATCGACCGTTCTGAAGTCAACCCTGCTGTTTCCAAATTCAGTTCTTTCGAACATGATTTCACAGTCGCCGAAAACTGAATAATGGAAATCGACTTTTCCTCCGGTGATCCTGGTTACCTTAAAATTGAACCGTCCGCTGTTGAACCGTGTATTAATGAAAAGAAGTTCTCCGCTGTTGAATTCAGTATTTGCAAAACTTACCTCTCCATTCCCGAACTGAATATCCTGAAAATCCTTAATGCCGTCATTTACGATTGCGTTTTTGAAAAGGAAATCCCCCTCACCAAAGGATGAGCCTGCAAATTCAATACAGCCGTCCCTTATATATGTATTCGAAAAAATCACATTTCCCTTGCCGAATTTACAGCCTGCAAAACAGACTTTTCCCTTGCCAAAATGAGTACCGTCAAAACTTATATCGCCGTCAGAAAAAGAAGCATGGGAGAAATCGTTGCATATCCTGGATTCGAAGAATGTGTTTTTTGCAGAAAAGCCCTTAATCGGAACAACCGACTTTTTCTCAACTTCATTATGTCTCCTGAAATCCGAGAGGGAAAAGTCGGAAACATAGAAATTATCCAGTACAATATCTTTACCTTCTTTTACCAGCTCATATAATGATTTGGTTTCGATGGCCCCAAACAACTCTGTATCGACTACCTTCCCCTCCTTATCATAAAAAGTGATGATAGCTGTTCGCGGACATGTTCTGCCGTCATCAGCAATAAATTTGACATTCTTAACATCAACGTGGTAATCCTTATACCCTGTCTTCATATGCTCTTTCTGAAATTGAACACCAATTTATAAAAAAAAACAATCTGTTGTTCGCCTTATTTTAAACAGAGCTGTCTGTATGGGCAATAACCACACTTAGCCCAGGATTCAGCAGTCATGCGGAATGGTTCATCAGGACTGAAAATTATTTTTATCAGATCCCTGAATCCGTTGACGAATTCTGAACGTACCGTCGCGTAGTCCTCCAGTATTGTTTCCTTATTTTTAGAAAGACTTATCCGGAGCATATCTCCGTTCTCGCGGTCAGAAATCTTCTTCACCCTGTAAACAGAGGGTCTTACAACCTCTCCGGGGTGTTCAGTCAGATAGCCCTCACAATAGAGCAGCGTCTGCAGCCAGCCGTCAGTATCCTTCTTCCGGTCATCCTGAAACAGGTCGTTCACGGAAGTTATCGAATCTGCAATAGTACCGGTCTTATAATCCACGATCCTAGTGACTGAACCTTTCCTGTCAACCCTGTCAATATTTCCTCCGGCATTAATTATCGTGTCTTTTACCGATTCAACAGTGAACCTTACCGGTGATTCAAGATCAATGACCGTGAATGGGGCATGCGCTCTGTCGGCCTCAAATATCCTCCGGATGTAAACCATTAACACCTCATTGACTATCAGCTCATTACCTGCGACTATTGGATCATCCCCCCTGTTGAATATCTCACTAATTGTGTTCTTAATGTGCTTCAGTATTGCCTGCTTGTCCGACAATATCCTTTCTATATCACTGGTCGTGACATTCTTTCCCCTGTAGCCAGAGTAGAATCTTTTCATCACTTCATGAAGGATAGTGCCGAGCAATGCAGGATCGATCTCCTCAGTGATGCTTTCAGGTTCCTTAAGGCCGCATATATAGCGGTAGTAGAATTTCATCCTGCAGTTCAGCCACATATTTATTGCTGAAGGAGAGAGATATCTGCCGTCCGCCCCCCCCGGGAAGCGCGATATAAGCTTTTCCTGATGCTCTTCCGTGCGTTCAATTACGTTGTCAAGCGACGCGTGATTCCTGATATGAAAGCCCAGGTTCAAATAACCAGGTTTCATTCCGGGATCATACTTCATCTGCTGAAGGAACCTGCTCATCTCACCGCTTTTCAATCCTTCAGGATTTGAATTGAAAACAAACGTCACATTCTCCGCTCTCTGGAGAAGCCTGTAGAAATGGTAGGCATAAATCGATTCCCTGTGATTTATAGAAGGAAGTCCGAAAGCCTCGCGCAGGCTGAAAGGTATGAATGATGAGCCCGATGTGATCGCGGGCAGTACGCCTTCATTGACTGATAGTATTATCAGGTTCCTGAAGTCCAGTATCCTTGTCTCAAGAATTCCCATTATCTGAATGCCTGAGAGAGGCTCTCCCGAAAACGGAACCGACTGGCTCTTCAGAAGCCTGTCAAGAAGACTAGTCCAGGTATTGAGGGTAAGCTTTATCACTCTATCCGATGCCAGGCCTTCAAGCCTGTTAATGACAAGTATCACCCTGTATATAAATTCATTCCTGATCTTCGTATCAAACTGATCCTCAATCCCTAAAGGGTGATGATGAACAATAAGCAGCAGTATCTCTTTCAAATATTCCGGGACTTCAGCGAGCGATCCGGGCTTCCTGAAGATCGTGGAAAGCATTGCGGATTTCTCAAAGCGTGCTGACGGTATTCTGAGAAGATTCTTTTTAACGATCTCAGTTGAAATTGCTTTGTCCCTGTCATCGATCATGTCGGCTATAAGGCTGTGCTTCAGTATGCTCGTAACTTCGCGGTGATTGAAAAACAGAATGTTGTTCTGTACCAGGGCACTACGCTGAAGATCGAGAAGATACTTTATGAGAGTATAAACCGCTGTCTGCCTCAGGGGATAACCCATTGTGATGTTGATGTCAGGGATATTATCAGGAAGGCTTGTCAGTACGGGAAGAAGAAGATTTTCATCAGCAAGGACAACAGCAGTTTCGTGGGCATTTTCAGGAGTCAGTCCCTGAATTTCGCCTATGAGCTGCGGGATGAGCTTCACCTGTGCGAGGTCAGAGGATGCGTCAATTATCCTGCGAATTGCCTTTGATTGAGGTTTCGATATAAAAGTATCGAAGCTCCACTCACCAGGCATATCATTACCGAAGACCTTCAGATTATCCCGCATAAAATAGCCTGCTGAATTGAGCCTGATTCCTCCCATATACGAATTGTCATAATCCCAGTAAAACCTCGCCCTCCCCTCCTTCTTCAGCCTGCCCATAAGCTCTTTTTCACATTCATTGAGAGCATTGAATCCGATAAAATGGAACATCTCCCAATCAGAAGCTGCTGAGTTGTTTTCAATGACATCCCTGAAAATCATCCCCTCATATGCAAGTCCTACATCTTTCAGTGCCCCCCTGAATCCAGTATAGAGATCATTCAGGATCGACCATATGCTGCTGAACTCTTTCTTCTGGTCTGATAGTTTTTCAGGATTAAAATTGACCCAGAACCGTTTGATTATTTCTGCCTGTTTCTCCGTGAGGCCACCAAACTTCTGATCTATTTCCTTAATATCCTGTACATTGCGAAACAGCTTTGAGGCATCAGCAAGGTATTTGTCGACATCATCAAAATCATCGAGCAGCATATCGCCCCAGAAATAGAAATCATCAAAGCTCTCGGTGCTCTTCCTTACTTCCCGGTAGACCTTATACAGTTCAATCAGAAGTATCTCATTCTCCGCAGGCTTCAGAACCGACATTGACCTGAACAGCTCGTTTATTGTGATCGTTGCCGGCGTCCAGACGGGCTGTTTTATCTCACTTGCTAGATATTTAAGGAAGAATAGCCCGGCCCTGCGGTTCGGGAAGACCAGGCAGTGCCGGTTAAGCGTATTGCCGAACTCTGCGTATAGGTGCTTTGCGATATGCTGGAGGAAGTATGTCATAATAAAAGGCTACCGGCGACCGGCTACCGGAAATCATTTCTTGTATCTTTTGTCTTTTATCTTTTGTCTTTTATCTTTTGTCTTTTATCTTTTGTCTTTTATCTTTTGTCTTCATACAGCCTTCCCTGCCAGGTATCAAGTTCTTCGAGGCGTTTTTCGATCAGACCTGTGATCTGGTCTGTCCGTTTCTTTCCCCATTTCTGCTCAGTGAGAAACCTGGGAGGAGCCTCTCCCGTAAACCTTTCAACTACAATTGCAGGAGAGAGCCTTTCAAGGAACTTAATAAAAAACCCGAGGTATTCATCCCATGTAAACAAATGAAAATCAGAGGGATTACTCGTGTACTCCTTTTCCATTGCAGTTCCTCTGATGATCTGTAGCTGGTGGAACTTGACGGTCGTAAGCGGCAGCTGCGAAATTATGTCTGCTTCGGCAAGCATCTCATCACGCGATTCTCCCGGCAGACCAAAGATAAAATGGGCACCGGTATTGATCCCCATTCCTGAGGTCCTCTTCACCGCATCCTCTGCCTCTTTAAAAGAGTGTCCCCGGTTGATCCGCCTAAGTGTTTTATCGTAGCATGATTCAATGCCGTACTCAACAGCAACATAATGCTTCTCTGATAGCTCCTTCAGGTATTCAAGTTTATCATCATCAATACAGTCAGGCCTTGTCCCGATAATGAGTCCTATGACACCCGGGTACGAAAGGGCTTCCTCATACAGATCCTTAAGTTTTGCCAGAGGCGCATAAGTATTTGAATAGGCCTGGAAGTAAGCAAGATACGAACCTGCTTCGCGGTATCTGTTCCGGTGGAAGGCTATACCCTCAGCTATCTGCCGGGTGACTGTTTTTTCCGGAACACAGTATGAGGGATTGAATGCGTCGTTATTGCAGTAGGTGCATCCTCCCCTGCCTTTTGTCCCGTCGCGGTTCGGACAGGTGAACCCGGCGTCAATTGAGACCTTCTGCACCCTTGCACCGAAGAGTTTCCGGAAATGATCAGGGTATGCATTGAACCTTCGTTTATGCCCCCAGGGAAATTCAATATTCTGAATCTTTTCAGACATTATACTGCAATGATCCTGTTCTTATCAACGTACCACAGGAAAGCTTCAATATTCGTGTAACCCATATCTTCCATAAGATTTCTGTACTGCTTAAGCTGGCTGGCATAATGCGGGTTCTCCTCCCCGAATTTGAAGTCGATGATTATTGCGCTTCCGTCCTTCATTATTATCCTGTCGGGCCGCCTCATATGACCTGAAGGCAAAAGAATGCCTGCCTCCTTCATCACCCTGACCCCTGGTATGAACCATTCTGATACCGGCGGTGTAGAGACAAGAGTTTTTAGTTTTCCTTCCAGTGCGGACGCATCGTTTCCGCTGAGGATGCCATCAAGCACAAGGTTCCTGACCGCAGAAGGAATATCAGCAGCAGTATCAATGTTTTCAAAAACAGAGTGCATCAGTTTGCCATAGCTGATCTTCTCCTTCGTATCAGCAGAAAAATAATTCTCTGCATGAAGCTTGAGCCTGAGAGAGCCTGGCCTTTTGCTGACAATATAGCTTCCGGGGGTAGTTTCCCGTGGTGCAATGTCCTCCCCGGCCTGTTCAGGCAGTTCTCCATATTCAAAGACACTTCCCTCTTCGCTGAAGTAGCTTTTAAGAATGATACCTGATCCTCCGGCCGGATTCCTCTCTGATCCCAGTGCACTCCTGAGAGTCGACGCTATAGCTTGTGCTGCCGAAGGGGTTTCCGGTGCGAAACCCCACATGGCATCCATGGCCCTGGTCATGGCGACATAGAGAAGGTTTATATTGTCGATGAAGACCGAATAGCGTTCGCTTCTGTAATCACTCGCAAAAATTGTATCTGCCAGCAGCTTGCCGTACCTCACCGGGATTACTCCAAGCTCATTGAACGGCTCACCGTCAGGTTTAACCCAGAGGATCGGATACTTTGAAGGCTTATGATCGAGATTCCATGAGATGAAGGGGATGATCACTATTTTGAATTCAAGGCCTTTTGACTTATGGATCGTAAACACCCTGACGGCATCCTGTCCGGCAGGCATAACAACTGATTTTGATTGTCCTGTTGTCTCCCACCACTCGAGAAAAAGCTTCAGGTCGTTGCTCCTGCTTCCGGAAAAGCCGAGCACAAGGTCCTGGAAACTGTCCAGGTATGCAACGTTCCATGAATAATTTCCCAGTCCGAAAAAACCTATGATATTCTCCGTTGCTTCAAAGAGAGGCATCTGCCCGGTCTTCTCCATGAACTCACTGAATCCTTGCGGGAAACAGCTGTGGATTCCGCCGGCGAGGAGATCCCTGAAAAGTGGCGCTTTATCCGGATCATCCTTTCCCGTTGCCAGGAGCAGGAACCTCACCATCTTTGCCCTGCTGATCATATCCGAGGGGTCATCAAGCGCCTTAAGCACTGATATGATGAAACTTACAGCATGCGAGGAGGAGAGTGAAAGCGAGTCGTTTGAAACTGTTTTGTAGTTATATCTGCTTTTTTGCTCCGGGGTAAGGGTGCCGGCATACTCGATCATCCTTCTTAAAACGGCCTCTCCTCCTTTCCCTTCCCTCACCAATATACCTATGTCAGAAGCTTTGTATCCTCTGTCCTGAACTGATTCAATTATCTCCGGCAGCTTTTCCAGTACAACATCCTCCCAGGTTCGCGTTATTTTGCTCTTACTGTCATTTTTGTCCTCGCGCTCATCATCAATGAATTCAATCCTGACATATCCGCCATCTCTCCTTCCCGGATCTTCCTGCACTGCTTCGGAATAGATCTTCATGAAATCTGAAGAGGCTTCACCCTCAGAAAATGATTCATCGGTCAGTGCCGGAATAACTGAAAATAGCGAATTATTGAACCTGATGATATTTGACCGGCTTCTCCAGTTTATCACAAGCGGCCTGCTCAGGAATCTCTTATTGTCAACAAGGTTGTCTTTCATGCCGGCAAGTATCTGCCAGTCGCTGTTGCGCCACCTGTAGATCGACTGCTTGATATCGCCCACAACCAGGTTATCGAATCCCCTTCCCATGCTTTCGTTGATCAGGGGATCGAAATTTTTCCACTGGAGCCATGATGTATCCTGAAATTCATCGATCATATAATTAGCGAATGTATTCCCTATCTTCTCATAAATGAAAGGGGTCTGGTCCTCGCGAGTAATGAGGCTCAGCACCTCGCCGGCATCAGAGAGCAGGAAGCTGTTCTCCGAGGCAGCAACCTCATGAACCCTCTTCAGCACGTCGGAAAGGATCCCCAGGGCATAGATATTTGACAGTACTGTATCGGCGCTTTTATATAAAACATAATTATAGTTGCATGTTTTAATTGCCTCCTTAATTACATCGTCTAATCCTCCGGCTAATGCATCAAGCAGGGGCTGTGCAGGCTTTCCTGTCGACCATCTCGGAGGATCTTCAAGTATTTTCAGCACATGTGTTCCCGGTCTGGTGACCGACCCCTGAGAGAGTGTCCTTATGAAACCAGGGACACCTTTCCCTTTCTGAAAGAACATATCATCCGTAAGAGCGTGGTCGTTAAGAATCTTTTCGCACCTCTTCCCGAGAGAAATGGTTTCTTTTTCTATTGATATCCTGAGGTCACTGATCCTCCTGATATACTCCAGCAGGAAATCCTTATCCTCAAGCCTGGTC